>LIDZ01014916.1_pt3 | contig 33639 bp, 27 predicted proteins | sample 644651 | NCBI WGS metagenome assembly LIDZ01 (sample SAMN03856242, study PRJNA289617) | food metagenome | isolation source: wine grapes on drying loft during traditional withering process | host: Vitis vinifera cv. Corvina | place: Italy: Gargagnago di S. Ambrogio di Valpolicella | collected 2014-01 | reverse complement strand
CGGGCAGAGCCCGCTCCCACAGGGGGATGGTGAATCAGAAGGCGGGTACGACCGCGCCTTGGTACTTCTCGGTAATGAATTGTTTTACTTCTGGGCTGTGCAAGGCGGCCGCGAGTTTTTGCATGGCATCCGAGTCCTTGTTGTCCGGGCGCGCGACCAGGATGTTCACATACGGCGAATCCGGGCCTTCGATCAGCAGCGCATCCTTGGTCGGGTCCAGCTTGGCCTGCAGGGCATAGTTGGTGTTGATCAGCGCCAGGTCGACCTGAGTCAGCACGCGGGGCAAGGTCGCCGCTTCCAGCTCACGAATCTTCAGATCCTTGGGGTTGGCGGTAATGTCCTTGACGGTCGACAGGATGTCGGTCGGATTTTTCAAGGTGATCAGCTTGGCTGCCTGCAGCAACAACAGGGCACGGCCGCCATTGGTGGCATCGTTGGGGATGACCACCTGCGAACCACCGGTGACCTCTTCCAAGCTCTTGAACTTGGTCGAATAGATGCCCAGCGGCTCCAAATGCACACCAGTGACAGCTACCAGGTCGGTCCCGCGAGCCTTGTTGAACTCGTCAAGGTATGGCTGGTGCTGGAAAAAGTTGGCGTCCATCTGATTTTGCGCCACTTGCACATTGGGTTGTACGTAGTCGCTGAACACCTTGACGTTCAGGTCGACACCTTCTTTGGCCAACTGTGGTTTGACGAACTCGAGGATCTCGGCGTGCGGCACGGCAGTCGCCGCGACAGTGAGCGTCTCGTTGGCCTGGGCGGCGAACGATGCCAGTGCAGCGGCAATGAGCAGTAGTTTTTTCATGGGCTGATTCCTTGTTCCAATGAGGCCGGCGGGCGCTCGCTCACACACTATGCGGAGCGAGCGCGCCTTTGATTATTTGCGGGAGAAATGCACTACCAGCTTGTCGCCGATCGATTGCAGCACTTGCACCATCACGACCAGGATAATCACGGTGACGTACATCACGTTGTCCTGAAAACGCTGATAGCCGAAACGGATAGCCAGGTCACCCAGGCCGCCGGCGCCCACCACTCCCGCCATTGCTGTGTAGGAGACGAGCGTAATGGCGGTCACGGTCACAGCCGCGATAATCCCGGGCAAAGCCTCGGGCAGCAAGGCGCGCATGATGATCTGCCCCGTCGTCGCGCCCATGGCTTGAGTGGCCTCGATAATGCCGCGGTCGACCTCGCGCAGTGCAGTCTCGACCAGCCGGGCGAAAAACGGCGTCGTGCCGATCACCAGCGGCGGGATCGCGCCCATCACGCCCAGAGAGGTGCCCACCAGCAACATGGTGGTGGGGATCAGCACGATCAGCAAAATGATGAAGGGCAGTGAACGCAGCACGTTGACCAAAAAGGCCAGGGCGGCATACAGCCCTTTATGGGCAAAAAGCTGGCGGGGGCCGAACACGAACAACAGCACGCCTAGCGGCAGCCCTAACACGATGGTGAACACCAGCGAGGCGCCGAGCATCATCAAGGTGTCGAGGGTGGCCTGGCCGATGTCGAGCCAATCGATACCGGCAAAGTAATTCAACCATTCCATCAGCGCAGTACCTCCATATGGACATCCGCCGCCGTGAAGCGGGCAAAAGCCGCGTCCATGTCACCCCCGGTAATCGCCAGGGTCAGTTGGCCGTAGGGGGCGTCCTTGATGCGATCGATGCGCCCGGCCAGGATGCTGTAATCAACCCCGGTTTCGCGGGCTACGGTCCCGAGCAGTGGCGCGTAGGTGGCTTCGCCCTGGAAAGTAAGGCGCACGATGCGCCCAGGCACGTGGGCAAAATCACTGCGTTGCTCGTTTTCGTCGACCTGCTCGTCTTCTTGTACGAAACGCTTGGTGGTGGTGTGCTGCGGGTGCAAGAACACCCTGGCCACCGGGCCCTGCTCGACGATCACTCCAGCATCCATCACTGCGACCTGATCACAAACGCGGCGAATCACGTCCATCTCATGGGTGATCAACACGATGGTGAGGTTGAGCTCGCGGTTGATCTCGGCCAGCAGTTTGAGTACCGAGGCCGTGGTTTGCGGGTCGAGGGCACTGGTGGCCTCGTCGCACAGCAGAATCTTCGGCTCGGTGGCCAGCGCTCGCGCAATACCGACACGCTGTTTCTGGCCGCCCGAAAGCTGCGCCGGGTATTTTTTCGCGTGATCCTGCAAGCCCACGCGGGCCAACAGTTCGGCGACACGTTTATCGATATTGGCACGGGACATTTCACCCGCCAGCCGCAGGGGCATGGCGACGTTGTCGGCCACCGTCTTGGATGCCAGCAGATTGAAGTGCTGGAAGATCATGCCCACTCGCTGGCGAAAACGCCGCAGTTGGTCGGGATTGAACGCGGTCACGTCCTCGCCATCAACGATGATGGTGCCTCCGCTTGGGGTCTCGAGGCGATTGATCAGGCGCAGCAAGGTGCTCTTGCCAGCGCCGGAGTGACCGATCAAGCCGAACACCTCGCCCTGGGGCACGCTCAGTGAGGTGGGATGCAATGCCGGGATGTCCCTACCGGCGACGCGGTAGGTTTTATGCACATGTTGAAACTCGATCACGTAGCGAACCTTGTGGGGCGCATGAATTGGAAGCAGCGGATGGCTGGGCGCGCATTTTAGCCTTTCCGTATAGAGGTATTTAGCATTTATTTCGCAAACGACCTGCTTTTGCGGAATAACGCGATGAGAGGTCGCAAATAAAAGGAACGAGCAAAATCCTGCACCGGTCACTAGTAGGCACCGTGAGAGCGTCGCCCCCGTGGGCCGCTCGCATCAGAGCCCGTTTCAATGGGCCAACCTAAAAGGAGTCAAGGCCAGATGAGCAAAGCCAAATCCACGACGGGCGCCAGCCAGCTCGCCGGTACCGATACCCTTGATCGCAGCAATACCAATGAGAAGCTCGAGAGCTTGGAGCAGTTCCGTTCAGATGCTACCGAGCAAGCCCTGCGTACCAATCACGGGGTCAAGATCAGTGATAACCAGAACACCCTCAAAGCGGGTGCCCGGGGGCCCTCGCTGCTCGAAGACTTCATCATGCGCGAGAAAATCACGCATTTTGACCACGAGCGTATTCCCGAGCGCATCGTCCACGCGCGCGGTACCGCAGCCCACGGTTATTTCCAGGCATACGAGTCGCACGCAGCGCTGACCAAAGCAGGGTTTCTGACCGACCCAGCCAAGCAAACGCCTGTATTTGTGCGCTTCTCCACCGTGCAGGGCCCTCGCGGCTCCGGCGATACCGTGCGCGACGTGCGCGGCTTTGCCGTCAAGTTCTACACCGATGAAGGTAACTTCGACCTGGTAGGCAACAACATGCCGGTCTTCTTCATTCAGGATGCAATCAAGTTTCCGGACTTTGTGCATGCGGTCAAGCCTGAGCCGCATAACGAGATCCCGACCGGTGGCTCTGCTCACGACACCTTCTGGGATTTCGTCTCGTTGGTGCCGGAGTCCGCGCACATGGTGCTCTGGACCATGTCTGACCGGGCGATCCCCAAGAGCCTGCGCACTATCGAAGGTTTTGGTATCCATACCTTCCGGTTGATCAATGCCGAAGGCAAGGCCTCGTTCGTCAAATTCCACTGGAAACCCAAGCAGGGCGTCTGCTCGCTGGTGTGGGACGAAGCGCAGAAGCTGGCCGGCAAGGACACTGACTTCCACCGCCGTGACCTTTGGGAATCGATCGAAACCGGTGACTACCCAGAGTGGGAATTCGGCGTACAGATCGTTGCTGAAGAAGACGAGCACAAGTTCGACTTCGACCTGCTGGACCCGACCAAGATCATTCCGGAAGAGCTGGTGCCAGTCACGCCGCTGGGCAAGATGGTGCTTAACCGCAACCCAGACAACTACTTTGCCGAAACCGAGCAGGTCGCCTTCTGCCCAGGCCACATCGTGCCCGGCATCGACTTCTCGAATGACCCGTTGCTGCAGGGCCGGTTGTTCTCTTACACCGACACCCAGATCAGCCGTTTGGGCGGCCCCAACTTCCACGAGCTGCCGATCAACCGTCCGCTGGCGCCTAACCATAACGGCCAACGTGACGCGATGCACCGCACTACCATCGATAAAGGTCGTGCCTCTTATGAGCCGAACTCGATCGATGGCGGCTGGCCGAAAGAAACACCCGCAGGGCCCAAGGATGGCGGCTTCGAGTCATATCCGGAGCGTGTCGACGCGCACAAGGTGCGTGAGCGTAGCGAGTCCTTTGGTGACCACTTTTCCCAGGCCACGCTGTTTTTCAACAGCATGAGCGCGGCCGAGCAGGAGCACATCATCGCGGCGTACAGCTTCGAGCTGGGCAAGGTCGAACGCGAGCACATTCGCGTGCGCCAAGTGAACGAAATTCTCGCCAATATCGATCTGACTCTGGCGGCTCGAGTTGCCGAAAATCTCGGCCTGCCTGCGCCTAAGGCAGCCACTGTGCAAACCAAGCCGTCGAGCCTGAAAGCCTCGCCAGCGTTGAGCCAGGTGAATCTGCTGTCCGGGGACATCAAGACCCGTAAAGTTGCGATCCTGGTGGCGAACGGTGTCGATTCGGCTGCTATTGATGCACTCAAAGCGGTACTGAAGGCCGAGGGTGCCCACGCCAAGGTCCTGGGCCCGACCTCCTCGCCTGTCAAGACTGCTGATGGCAAGAGCCTGCCCGTGGACGCCTCGATGGAAGGCCTGCCGTCGGTGGCGTTCGATGCGGTCTGGGTACCGGGTGGTGCCGCGTCCGTCAAGGCATTGAGCACTGACGGCGTAGCGCTGCATTATCTTCTGGAGGCATACAAGCACCTCAAGGCAATCGGCATCAGCCCGGACGCCAAGGTGCTGATCGATGCGCTCAAGCTGGAAGAAGATGCAGGTTTGCTGGTCGGCCAGGATGCCAAGACCTTCCAGGCCTTTGTCGACGCCATCGCCCAACACCGGGTGTGGGCGCGCGAGCCAAAAGCCAAAGCCGTACCTGCCTAAAAAACCGGCCCGCTCCCTTTCGGGGGGCGGGCTGCGTTTCAGGGCGTAATGCCCTTCGCCATACCCCAATCCAAACGCCTTATAGCGATCCGCAGCCAAATCTGTGGCGAGGCTGCTTGCTGCCGATAGGTTTTATCTGCCAAGCGCGGGGTGTGAGTCAGGGCCTATCGGCAGCCAGCGGCCCCGCTACAGGAAACTGCAGCGCGGCGGTGGTGGGAGCCCGGTCCCATAAAGAGCTGTGGGGTTTGAGGTCAGGGCTTGGCGGGGATCAACACGATGATGGGCGGTTGCTTGGCATCCAGGCGGCGGCCGATCTTCCATTGCAGATCAGGCGCAGCCTTGGCCACACGCTTTTTCAGCAGGCTCGACAGCCACGGGTAATCCGCTGCCCGAGGTACCTGCAAGATCACATCACAGCGGTAGTTGACGATATCCGCCGCCAGATCATCCAATTGGCTGCGAAGTTCGTTGATGTTCGCGATATTCAACTCGACCGGTGTAAAGCTTGCCGTCAGATCGAGAAACTTCGCTGGCGGGCGCCTTTCCGCTGCTTTTACGGCCGCCTCGGTTTGTTCCAGCTCCGCTTTGCGGGCGTGGGCAATGGCACCGTTCACCCCACTGGTCAGCGCCGGTGCCGTTGGCATCAGGGCGCGAGCTCGGGCCAATGCACTGACTGCCGCGTTGACATCGCCCTTTTGCAACACCACCTGACTGCGCTGCAAATACGCCTCCGCCAGCTGTCGCTGGTAGTTTTCGAGGCGATCGTCGGCCGGGTTCTGTTTTTGCAGCGACGTGAGTTGGTCCTCGGCGGTGGCGAGTTCGTGGCTGGCGATACTTTGTGCCAGCTGCTGATACGCCTCGGGCTCGGGCGGCGGCGCGTTATCGGCAGGCGTGCTCTGGCAAGCGGCCAATGTCAGCGAAAATAGTACGATTAGCAGATAACGGGAGGCGTACGGCTTCATTCCTGCGACTCTCTGTCTGTTTGCGCAAAAAACGAGCAAGTCTACACCCAAGTGACCCCGGGAGAAAACTCCACTCTGCTAGGGCCCCATGTGGGAGCGGGCACTGTCCGTAAAGAGGCCCTCGGCTACGCGCTGGATATACAGACGCTTTCGCGGGCAGGGCCCGGCTCCCACAGGTTGAGTGGTGCTTCAGTTGCGTCGCGGCAAGCCGAAGCTCAACAAAAACAGCAGCGCAGCGGCCACGACGATCGAAGGCCCGGCAGGGGTATCCTTGAACCAGGACATGGCCAGCCCGCTGCACACCGCCACTACGCCCAGCACGCTGGCGCCCATGGCCATCTGTTCAGGCGAGCGGGCATGGCGCTGCGCTGCAGCGGCGGGGATGATCAGCAGCGAAGTAATGAGCAACACGCCAACGATCTTCATGGCCACGGCAATCACGATTGCGATTAGCAGCATCAAGGCCATGCGCAGCGTCGCCACTGGCAAGCCTTCGACTTTGGCCAGCTCTTCGTGGACGGTGATCGCCAGCAACGGGCGCCAAAGCACCAGCAGCAATACCATCACCACTGCGCTACCGCCCAGTATCCAGCCTAGATCAACCGGGCTGATGGCCAGCAAGTCTCCAAACAGGTAGCCCATCAGGTCGATACGTACGTCGTGCATGAAGCTCAGCACCACCAGCCCCAGCGACAATGTACTCGGCGCCAGAATACCTAGCAGGGTGTCCGAGGCCAGGGGCTGACGCTGCTGCAGAGTCACCAGCAATACCGCCAGCAACAGGCAGCCGACAGTGACCGCCAGGGCCGGGCTGACATCAAGCACGAAGCCCAGGGCCACGCCCAGCAGCGCCGCGTGGGACAACGTATCGCCAAAATAAGCCATGCGCCGCCACACCACGAACGAACCCAGCGGCCCGGCAACAATGGCCAACGCCAAGCCGGCGAGCAGGGCATACAACAAGAAATCAGCCATGCTTGCAGCCGTCTCCATGCACGTGGACGTGGGCCTGGGGCAGCGTTTCGCCGCCCTCACCCACCACAGCACCATGCAAATCGTGGGCGTGGTCATGATGATGGTGATAAACCGCCAGGTTGGCGGCGTTCTTGCCGAACAAGGCGACAAATGCCGGGTCACCGCTGACTTGTTCCGGATGGCCTGAGCAGCACACGTGGCGGTTCAGGCAGACCACCTGGTCGGTGGTACTCATGACCAGATGCAGATCATGGGACACCATCAGCACGCCGCAACCATGGCGTTCGCGCAGCCGGGTGATCAAGCTGTAGAGCTCCAGCTGGCCGTTCACGTCCACTCCTTGTACCGGCTCGTCGAGTACCAGCAACTGAGGCTCACGCAGCAAAGCCCGGGCGAGCAGCACGCGCTGCATTTCGCCACCCGAGATGCTCTGCACCGGGCTGTCGATCACCTGCACTGCGCCGACTTCTTCCAACGCGACCAACGCACGCTTGCGGTCAACACCAGGTACCAAGCGCAGAAAGCGCAGCACTGACAACGGCAGCGTCGCGTCCACCTGCAACTTTTGCGGCATGTAGCCGATGCGCAGGCGCGGCTTGCGCCAGACGCTGCCGCTGTCCGGTTTGAGCAGGCCCAGTACGGCCCTCACCAAAGTGGTTTTGCCCGCGCCGTTGGGGCCGATCAGGGTGACGATTTCGCCGGCCTTGACGCTGAGCTGGACATTGTCCAACACAGCCTGGCCAGCGAAATTGACCGTGACGTGCTCGAGGCTGATCAACGCTTCGTTCATCAAGCCCCCGTGCATGCCGCGCACAGGCCGACCACTTCAACTGTCTGGGCCTCTGCGCGGAAACCCACATTGCGCGCGCCCAACGTGATGGCCTCGCTGATGCTGGCTTGTTCAAGCTCAATGGCGATGTGGCATTCGCGGCAGATCAGAAACTGGCCCTGATGCGCGTGCTCAGGGTGGTTGCAGCCCATAAAGGCGTTGAGCGACGCAATACGGTGCACCAGATTGTTGTCCAGCAGAAAGTCCAGAGCGCGATACACGGTCGGCGGCGCCGCACGGCGGCCGTCCTGCTCGCTCAGTACGGCTAGGATGTCGTAGGCACCCAAGGGCTTGTGGCTCTGCCACACCAATTCGAGCACCCGGCGGCGCAAAGCGGTCAAGCGTTGACCACTCTTGGCGCACAGGGCGTCGGCTTCCGACAGCGCCGTGTGGACGCAGTGGGAATGATCGTGGGGGCGACTGGCCAGTGGAGTTTTCGGCATGGGGCAGCGACGGCTTTTGAGAGAGACGTTATTATGTTACCTGTTCCTGCCTCTTCGAGTGGTCACTGTGTCCCGATTTTTTGCAGTTTTCGTCGCATTCCTGTTTGCGGGTGCCGTATCCGTGGGCGCACATGCCGCCGATACGGCGCCAGTCAAGCTCCTGACCAGCATCAAGCCGTTGCAGCTGATCGCTGCAGCCGTTCAGGACGGTGTCGGTACGCCGGACGTGCTGCTGCCGCCCGGTGCATCACCGCACCACTACGCGCTACGGCCATCGGATGTGCGCCGGGTCGGCGCGGCCGATCTGTTCTACTGGATCGGCCCGCAGATGGAGAATTTCCTCGAGCGACCGCTGCAGGGTCGTACCGGCAAGACCATCGCAGTGGCGACCTTGCCCGGTTTGAAGCTGCGCCATTTTGCCGCTGATGCCGAGTCCCACGGTGACGACGGTGACCAGCACGATCACGACCATCAGCCCGGCTCGCTGGATGAGCACCTTTGGCTGTCGAGCATCAACGCTCGGGTGATCGCAGCGAGCATGGCGGCTGATCTGGGGGTTGTCGATCCTGCCAATGCGGCGCGCTACCAGGCCAATGCCAAGGCATTTGCGACCCGTCTCGATGCATTGGACGCCAAGCTCAAGGCTCAGGTCGCGCCAATTGCGGGCAAGCCGTTTTTCGTATTCCACGAGGCATTCGATTATTTCGAGGACGCCTATGGGCTCAAGCACACCGGAGTGTTTACCGTGGCCGCCGAGGTGCAGCCAGGGGCCAGGCACGTGGCGGCGATGCGTGCGCGTCTTCAGGAAGTCGGCAAGACGTGCGTGTTCAGCGAACCCCCGATGCGCCCGCGTCTGGCCGAAACGCTGACCGCGGGGCTACCGGTCAAGCTGGCCGAGCTGGATGCGCTGGGGGGCTTCAATGGTGCGACTGCGAACGGGTACGAGCAACTGCTGAGCAAACTCGGGGATGATCTGGTGGGGTGCCTGAGCAGCCTCTAGGCGATACAGGGGTCGCATTGCAACCTGTAGGAGGGGGCTCTGCCCATGAAGAGCCCCGTGATTACCTACAAAGCAAATGGTAACGCCACTGTTACTTTCTGACGCTCTGCCAAGCGGATTTCAAAATCCTTAGGGTCATGGATCAGCACATCCATCCCCGCAAACGATTCGGCAGCGATCTGCCGCGATACCCAGAACCGCACGCATGCCACCCGTAGCAGTACCGGCCAGAGCTTGGCTTCTGCTGCGGTGAACGGGCGCAGCGCGGCATAGGCGCCGAGCATTGCCCGTGCCCGTGGAGCGTCTATCTGGCCAGCCTCGGTAGAGCACCAGTCGTTCAAGGTGATCGCCAGGTCGTACAGCATCGGCCCGGAGCAGGCGTTATAAAAGTCGATCACACCGGTCAGGTGGGTACCTTCGAACATCACGTTGTCGCGGAACAGGTCGCCGTGCAGATTGGCCTGCGGCAGCTCCAGAATCGCCTGCCTGTGCGTACGGATCTCGTCCAGCGCCGCGCTGAGCAGCGCGGCTGAGTCAGCTTCCAGGCGTTGCACCATGGCTGCGCCCTCGCCCAGCATCCAGTCCAGCCCGCGATCGGTCTGGCGCTCCAGCACCGCCGGGCGTGTTGCCAGATGGATATTCGCCAGCAGTTCGCCTACCTGCACGCAGTGCTGATTGTTGGGCACGGCAATGTGCTTGCCGTCGAGGCGCGGTTGCAGCAGCGCCGGCTTGCCTGCCAGCTCGCGCAAGGCCACGCCATCGGTTGTGCGCAGCGCATAGGGCACTTGAATGTCGGCCTCGTGCAGCACATCCAGCAGCTCGATGAAAAATGGCAGATCCTGCACCGGGCCGCGCTCCACCAGAGTCAGCACGAACTCGCCCTGCTCCAGGCTGATGAAGAAGTTGCTGTTTTCGGTACCAGCAGCGATGCCCTTGAAGTCACGCAGGCGACCCAGGCCATAAGGGGCCAGGAATTGTTCCAGCTCGGGCCGCGTCAGCGGAGTAAACACAGACATGTCGAAAGTTGCCCATCTTGGCGTGCCGCAGCGGGCCGCCCGGTTGAAATTGGCGCCAGGCGCCTCTTGAGTCAAAAACCCGGTGATGCTAACAGCGCGGCACGCGGATGGACATGTCAGCCGAGCAGTTTGCGCTGCCCATGATAACCTTGTGGCTTTGTCGTCAATGATCCGGCCATTCTAGCGCCAGACCCGTCGAAAAGGTTATTCCGCTCATGAGCAAAGCCCCCCTCGTCCTGGTGGATGGTTCTTCCTACCTGTACCGAGCCTTCCATGCACTGCCGCCGCTGACCACGTCCAAGGGCCTGCCCACTGGCGCAGTCAAGGGCGTGTTGAACATGCTCAAGAGCCTGCGCAGGCAATACCCGGACAGCCCCTTCGCGGTGGTGTTCGACGCCAAGGGCGGCACGTTCCGCGATGACCTGTACGCCGACTATAAAGCCAACCGTCCAAGCATGCCCGATGACCTGCGCGTGCAGGTCGAGCCGCTGCATGCCTCGGTACGCGCCTTGGGCTATCCGCTGCTGTGCGTTGACAACGTCGAGGCCGATGACGTGATCGGTACCTTGGCGCGCAGCAGCGCCGCCAGTGACCGCCCGGTGGTCATCTCCACCGGTGACAAGGACATGGCGCAGCTGGTGGATGGCCACATCACGCTGGTCAACACCATGACGGGCAGTGTGCTCGACATCGCTGGCGTCAAAGAGAAGTTTGGCGTCGGTCCCGAGCACATCATCGACTTCCTGGCGCTGATGGGCGACAAGGTCGATAACATTCCGGGTGTTCCGGGCGTCGGGGAAAAAACTGCCCAAGGGCTGTTGGTGGGTATCGGCGGTGGCCTGGCCGAGTTGTACGCCAACCTCGACAAGGTCCCGGCGTTGCCGATCAGGGGCGCGAAAAGCCTGCCGGCCAAGCTCGAAGAGCACCGCGACATGGCGTTTTTGTCTTACGAGCTGGCGACCATCAAGATCGACGTGCCGCTGGATATCGAAGTCGATGCGCTGATGTGCGGCGAGCCCGACCGCGAAGCCCTGCTGGCGTTGTACACCGAGCTGGAGTTCCGCAGCTGGGTGGACGAGATCCAGCGCGATGCCAAGCGTGCCGGTGCCGAGATCGCGACGCCCACCGACGTCGCGCCAGAGGTCGAGGTCGAAGATCGTTACGAGACGATTCTTGATCAAGCGCGCTTCGACGTTTGGCTCGAGAAGCTCAAGGCCGCAAAGCTGTTTGCCTTTGATACCGAAACCACCGGGCTCGATGCGCAAAAGGCTGCGCTGGTTGGGCTGTCTTTTGCGGTCGAGCCCCACGAGGCGGCTTACATCCCGCTGACGCACTCTTACATGGGCGTGCCCGAGCAACTGGATCGCGACACCGTACTGCGCGCGCTCAAGCCTTTGCTCGAAGACCCGACCAAACTCAAGGTCGGGCAGCACGCCAAGTACGACATGAACATCCTCGCCAACTGCGCTATCGGCGGTGATATCACCCAAGGGATTCTGGTGCAGGGCGTGGCCTACGACACCATGCTCGAGTCCTACGTGCTGGACTCCACGGCCACCCGCCATGACATGGACAGCCTGGCCTACAAGTACCTCAACCACACCAACATCTCTTTCCAGGATATCGCGGGCAAGGGTGCCAAACAGCTGACGTTCGACCAGATCGCTCTGGAGCAGGCTGGCCCTTACGCCGCCGAAGACGCCGACATCACCTTGCGCCTGCACCTGCACCTGCAGGCAAAGCTGGCTGCCGTGCCAAGCCTGAAGCCGGTACTCGAAGACATCGAGATGCCGCTGGTGCCGGTGCTAGCCAAGATCGAACGGCAAGGCGCGCTTGTGGATGCCAAGCTGCTGGGCGTACAGAGCGTCGAGTTGGGCGACAAGCTGGTGGCGCTGGAGCGCGAGGCGTTCGACATCGCCGGAGAGGAGTTCAACCTCGGTTCGCCCAAGCAGCTGGGCGTGATTCTGTACGAAAAGCTTGGCATGCCTGTGCTTAACAAGACGGCCAAGGGCCAGGCGTCTACCGCCGAAGCCGTGTTGGCTGAGTTGGCCGAGCTGGATTTCCCGCTGCCCAAGGTGCTGATGCAGTACCGCTCCCTGAGCAAGTTGAAAAGCACCTACACCGATCGCCTGCCGGAGCAGATAAACCCGCGCACCGGACGCATCCATACGTCCTATCACCAAGCCGTCGCGGCAACCGGGCGTTTGTCGTCCAGCGACCCTAACCTGCAGAACATCCCCATTCGTACCGCCGAAGGACGGCGTATTCGCCAGGCCTTCGTCGCGCCGCCAGGCTACAAGTTACTGGCGGCGGACTACTCGCAAATCGAGCTGCGTATCATGGCTCACTTGGCCCGCGACGAAAGCCTGCTGCACGCGTTCCAGAATGACCTGGACGTGCACCGGGCAACGGCGGCCGAGGTGTTCGGCGTCGAGCTGGCCGCGGTCACTACCGAACAGCGCCGCAGCGCCAAGGCCATCAACTTTGGCCTGATCTACGGCATGAGCGCATTTGGCCTGGCCAAGCAGATTGGGGTCGATCGCAAGCAGTCTCAGGCTTACATCGACCGGTACTTCACCCAATACCCGGGCGTGCTGGCCTACATGGAGCGCACCCGTGCTCAGGCAGCGGAGCAGGGTTTCGTCGAGACGCTGTTCGGCCGTCGCCTGTACTTGCCCGATATCAATGCCAAAAACCCGGCCTTGCGCAAAGGCGCCGAGCGCACGGCGATCAACGCGCCGATGCAGGGCACGGCCGCAGACATCATCAAGCGCGCGATGGTCAAGGTTGATCAGTGGCTTGACGCTTCTGATCTGGATGCACGGGTGATCTTGCAGGTGCACGATGAATTGGTGCTGGAAGTACGCGAAGACCAGGTCGAGCAGGTCAGCGCCGAAATCCGCGTGCACATGAGCGAGGCTGCGCAACTGGACGTGCCGCTGCTGGTAGAAGTGGGCGTGGGGCTGAACTGGGACGAGGCTCACTGACAGCCCGGCCGATGACGCTGTTTCATCTTGGGTTCTGATTATGAAACAACCACTCGATCAACTCGGATTGCTGCCCAGGTGGGAACTAACAGCGCTTGGACACACTCATATGAGGTGAATGGCAGCGATGCTGTTCATGCTCCTATGTTGTGTTAAGTGTTGGCAGATATCCGGACCCCTTTCCCTGGGTGGTCTGGAACTTGAACCCCTGACTTCCCCTCCCCGTATGAAGTCCAGGGGTTTTTTTTGCCTGCAATTTGCCTGGCGTCGGCAACGCAGCCCTGTGGCGGGGCGGCTTGCCTCCTCACCACAGGCTGATGATCTCAGTCTTCGACGACTTTATCCGGCAGGTCCATCCAGCGCGCCAGCACGGCGTAGGCGTCTTCCAGGCCGAGGCGCTTGGGCGCCGAGAACAGCTGGATGCTGACAGCCTCGCCCCAACCCTTGCGAATCTCGCTCTGCACCTTGAGCAAGGTGTTCTTGGCCGCGCCGTAGGTGAGCTTGTCGGCCTTGGTGAGCAGGATATGCATGGGCATCTTGCTGGCCACCGTCCAGTCGAGCATCAACAGATCGAAGTCGGTCATGGGATGGCGAATATCCATCATCAGGATCAGCCCCTTGAGGCTTTCGCGGCTGCCCAGATAGGCTTCGAGGTGGCGCTGCCAGTGCAGCTTGAGCGGGATCGGCACCTTGGCGTAACCGTAACCTGGCAGGTCGACCAGGCGCCGTTGCTCGTCCAGCTGGAAGAAGTTGAGCAGTTGGGTACGGCCCGGGGTTTTGGAGGTGCGGGCCAGGCTGGCGTGGGTCAGGGTATTGAGCGCGCTGGACTTACCCGCATTGGAGCGGCCGGCGAACGCGACTTCAAAGCCCTCGTCATCCGGGCACTGATCGACCTTGGCGGCGCTGAGGGAAAAAGTAGCCTGCTGGCACAGACCGAGGATGGGGTTCTTGACGTGCATGTGATATCCGGTGAGGGCGCGGTAGAGAGGCCCGATTGGGGGCGATGTGCCGCTGCTGATCCGCCAGTATACAATGTCGTCGATTGTCTGCGGTCGTTGCGCGCGCATCAGCGGGCTTAATCCCCTGGGCAGCTGACGAAATGACTGCCCTGCAGACCTGCCTTGGCCGCGTGAGAGGATCGGATGAACATATGGATGCTGTGCCTGCTGCTGAGCCTGGGCTGGTCTGTTGTTGCCCAGGCGGCGGGGGATGCCGGCGTCGGCCAGACCAAGGTGGCGGTGTGTGGGGCCTGCCACGGTCCGGATGGCAACAGTTTGGTGCCGATCTTTCCCAAGCTTGCCGGGCAAGGTGAGCGCTATCTGCTCGAACAATTGCTGGATATTCAGGCTGGGCGCCGGCAGGTGCCGGAAATGACCGGGCAGCTGAATGGCCTCGCCGAGCAGGACCTGGCCGACATCGCCGCTTTTTATGCCGCTCAGGCACCCAAACCGACCGCAGGCGCTTCAGCCCCCGACCTCGTCGCGCAAGGCCGGGCGCTGTATCATGGCGGTCGCGCCGAGACCGGCCTGCCCGCCTGCAGCGCGTGTCATGGCCCCATGGGTGCTGGCTTGGCGGCCGCAGGCTTCCCTAGGTTGAGCGGCCAGCAGGCGGCCTATACCAGCAAGCAACTCGGCCTGTTCCACTCCGCAGGTCGCGCTACCGACGGCGAGGCGGCAATCATGAGTACCATCGCCGGCAAGCTTGACGATGCCGACATCGCGGCGTTGGCGGCTTACCTCCAGGGATTGCCTTAGGGTCAATCAGCGGGCCAGGTCGTGTTAATGAATGGTTACGATTAATCCGGATGAAATCCCTGTCATGCTCTGCAAACCTCTTTACGGAGTAGCCATTTTGCCAACGACTGCCGTTACACTAGCGAACTGAATCCTGCCTTGGCCAGTCTTACCGCTGGTCGTCCACGGCGATCCATCTAGTACAGGAGTAACGCATGCGTAATCTGATTCTCAGCGCCGCCCTCACGGTTGTCAGCCTCTTCGGCATGACCGCTCAGGCCGCCGATGTTCCACTTGAAGCTGGCAAGACCTACGTGCAACTGGACAGCCCCGTTCCAGTGTCTGAGCCTCGCAAGATCGAAGTAGTCGAAATGTTCTGGTACGGCTGCCCGCACTGCTACGCATTCGAGCCAACCATCAATCCATGGATTGAAAAACTGCCCGCCGACGTGCACTTCGTGCGCATCCCGGCAATGTTCGGCGGCCCTTGGGATGCCCACGGTCAGTTGTTCATCACCCTCGATACCATGGGCGTCGAGCACAAGGTACACTCGGCTGTATTCGATGCGATACAAAAGCAGCACAAGCGCCTGACCGACAAAGAAGACATGGCTGATTTTGTCGCTACCCAAGGGGTCGACAAGCAGAAGTTCATCGAGACTTTTGACTCGTTCGCGGTCAAGGGCAAGGTCGCCCAATACAAGGTGCTGGCACAAAAGTACGGCATCACTGGTGTTCCAACCATGATCGTCAACGGCAAGTACCGTTTTGATCTGGGCAGCGCAGGTGGTCCTGAGCAAGCGCTGAACGTGGCTGATCAACTGATCGCCAAAGAGCGCGCCACCATGAAAGTCGCCAAGTAACGCGCTATAAGTAGTAGAGGCTGGGCACCCCGCCCAGTCGTGGCGCTGGAAGTACGAGCGTCTCGCCCCCCCTTGTTCCATAGGGGGTGGCAGCCCCCTCTGCCAGCAGATAACATTTTTTCTGGCAGCCCCGCATGAGCGAAGAATCCGAACGCTGGAAAGAAAAGTACCTCAAGAGCCTGGAGCGCCAAGAGAAGCTTGAGCGTCGTTGGGAGGCCCGCCTGGATTTGCTTCGTCGTGGCCTGGTACGCAGTACCCTCGCGGCGGAAGGCAGTGATCGCGCGGTCGACGAGTGCATGAAAGAAATGCGCGATGTGGTGCGCACCGACGAGATGGATGCCGCCCTTGCCAGCTTGCTGCCCCGGCTCGAAAAAGCCGTGCTCGATTCCGAGCAGCGTCGCGAGGTACGCGTCGAGCAGATCGGCAGCGCGCTTACGGCCCTGGTCGCCCAGCTACAGACCCTGCCCCTGAGTCGCGATGTCAGCCGCCCGCTGAAAAAATTCGCCAAGGGCCTTGATGAGCGCGCCGGGCAGGCTCGGGAAATCCCGTTACTGCTGGGAGAGCTGAGCAAGTTGCAGGGCGATGCCCTTGCGCAACTGGAAATGCCCGAGCAAGCCACTCGTCCAGGCTTGTTGCAGCGATTATTCGGCACCAAGGAAGCTGGGGCCGGGGAGCCGGATGCGCAGGCTGGCGTGGTTGAGCCATCCAGGGAGACGGATAGAGACTCTGTCGAAGAAGCCGAGGTAGCGACCCCGCCGTTGTTGCCGCCGGCGCCTGTCGATGATGTTGCTAGCGTGGAGCCGACAGCGACAGCGGCCAGTGCTGCGCCGGCTGTTGCCGAGGTGGTCGAGCCCGTCCAGCCCTTGGTCGTTGCCCCGACTGCTGCGCATATCGAGCCGCCGCAAGCTGCTTCCGAGCCCCTGGATCAAGCTGAAACTGAAACTGAAACTGAAACTGAAACTGAAACTGAAACCGAAGCCGAAGCCGAAGCCGAAGCCGATCCCGGTCCCGGTCCCGAACCCGAGGCACTTCCCCCGACCGAGCCTGTCGCCCAGCCAGCGTCTCACACCCAGCCAGCGCGAACTCTGCTGCTTGAGCCCGGATCCACGCTTGGTTCAGAGGCTGACCATGCGCCTGTCGCCTATGCCCCAACCGTGCCGGCGCGTGTAGGTCCGGTCTACCTCGACAGCCTGCCGCTGCCCGCCGTGATGGCCGAGGCGTTCGCCGCTATCGACCCCCACGCGCCTGTCGAAGATATCCTCTACGCCCTGCCCACGACCCCTGAGCCGTCTTACAGCTCTGTTGCCACGCACATAGAAGACACCCTGCTGGGTCTGCTAAACGACCTCAGCCTGCCCGAACGTCATCAGCACCAGGCCGACAGCCTCAGGGGGCGCCTCGAAGGGGGGATGAACTGGTACGAACTGCTGCCGATTCTGGATGATCTAGCTGTATTGATGCTGGCCGTTAGCGACAGTGGCCAGCATGAATTCGAAACCTATCTGCAAGAACTCAACCTGCGCCTCGAAAGCTTCCAGAGCCAGTTGCGCGAAGCCAGTGATGGCCACGCCGACAGCCATAACGTTGCGCGCGAGATGGACAGCGAACTGCGTGAGCAGGTCGACGGCTTGCAAAGCAGCGTCGCCGGGGCCACGGATATACACAGCCTCAAGGGCATTCTGGATAGCCGCCTTGAAGGCCTGCTGGGTACGCTGGATGCTCATCAGCAGCAACGCGACCAGCGCGAGCAAGAAGTTGCCGGCCGCTTGCAGGCGCTGGCCGAGCGCGTAACGACCATGGAAACCGAAGCCCTGGTTTACCGCGAGCACCTTGAAGAGCAACGCCAAAAGGCCTTGATCGACCCGTTGACCGGCCTGCCTAACCGTGCGGCGTGGAGCGAGCGCCTGGAGCAGGAGGTCGCGCAGTGGCAGGAGAGCGGCGATCCGTTGTTACTGGCCATGCTCGACCTCGACCATTTCAAGGTGATCAACGACAGCTATGGCCACTTGGCCGGTGACAAGGTGTTGAAGATCATTGCTACACACTTGCAAAAACGCCTGCGCCCGGGGGATTTCATTGCGCGGTTCGGTGGCGAGGAGTTCGTGCTGTTGATGCCGCGAACGGCACAGGCCGAAGGTGCGGCGGTGCTCGAAGGCATACGTGCGGCAGTGCAGGCCTGTCCGTTTCACTTCAAGGGCCAGCGGGTCACGGTTACCACGTCCATCGGGTTCACCGGGTTCAAGCCCCAGGAACGCGCCGATGCGGTGCTCAAGCGTGCGGATCAGGCGCTGTACAAGGCCAAAGAGGCCGGGCGCAATACGGTGCTGCCTGGCTGATTGAGTGGTGCGCTTGCGGTTTTATTCGCGAGCGAGCTGCTCACAGGCGCATGGCTCAGGCTCGGATGGGCGCGTTGGTTACTCGCTAAGAGGCCGGCAACGGCTGGCCGGAGACCTGAGGTACGAGAGCCTGCCCGCCAGGAACGCTGCCTAATCGCGACCGAATCACGAAATGCTCCTGCCTAGTACGTTATGATGTTGCATTGCCGCCGCCAAGATGTGTCCTGCTACCGTGAAACTCTCCCGCACTTTCCCTGCTCTTGTTGCCCTGTTCCTGGTGTTGCTCGCCGGTTGTAGCAGCGCGCCAAAAATCGACCGCAGCCATCCCTCGGCCAACCACGACAGTCGCATCCAGTTCGTCGTCATGCACTACACCTCGGCGTCGTTGCCGCGCTCATTGGCGTTGCTCACCCATGGTGAAGTCAGCAGCCACTATTTGATCGGCGATAATCCGCCGACCATTTACCAACTGGTGGACGAAAACCTGCGGGCCTGGCATGCCGGCGACAGCCAGTGGGCCGGGCGCACCTGGCTCAATTCCAGCTCGCTGGGCATCGAGATCGTGAGCCCGGGCTATACCGACTCGCCGACGGGGCGTGTCTGGTATCCCTATACCGAAGGGCAGATCAGCGCGCTGATCTATCTTCTAAAAGATATTCGTACGCGATATAACATCGAGCCGGGCAATTATGTCGGGCATAGTGATATCGCCCCGCTGCGAAAACTCGATCCAGGCCCGCTGTTCCCCTGGAAGCGTTTGGCGCAAGAAGGTTTCGGGCGCTGGCCGGATGCCAATGAAGTCGCGCGCTACAAAGCCCGCTTCGACGTCAATCCGCCCAGCGCCGCCTGGTATCAGCAGCAGTTGACTCATCTGGGCTATGCAGTGCCGCAGACCGGAGAATTCGATGTCACCACCGTGCACGTGATAGCTGCGTTCCAGATGCATTATCGACCGGAGCGTTTTGATGGCATCGCAGATGGCCAGAGCGCCGCCATCCTGCAGGTCCTGAACAATATGAAGTGACAGGTCGGCTTGCTACTCGATCTGTTGTTACATCGCTGGGCACCACACTGGATAATCATAGATGTCACTCGTCACCACAGCGTTGCGCAGCAATTTTGGCCGTCCCTGGATCCTGGCGACGCTGACTGCTGTCGCCATTGCGGCGCTGCTGTCGGCCGGCAGTTACACGCTGGTGACCCACGCGCTGCAACAAAGCGAGAGCGAGCAGATGAATGCCCGCGGTGAGCGCTTCCTCGACCGCCTCGAGCAGATATTCGGCCAGTTGCGTGAAGGCGTCGACCAGTTGGCCGCGCAGCCGCTGCGCCACTGCGATGCATCCATGCTGGCAGCCCTTAGCCAGGTCGGCTTCGATTACCGTTTTGTGTTCGAGGCCGCGTTCGTCGATGGCACCGAGTCTTGCTCCAGCCGCCCAGGGCGTGTCACGGCAGACCTGGACCGCACCCCGGATATTCAAGGGCCCACTTACAAGTATTGGCTCAATACCTCGACCCAACCCAATGACAATCTGGCAGCGCTGATGCTGGGGCGTGGCAACTTCCGCGTTTCAACCTCGCGTGGGCACCTGACCGACGTGGTCGATTTGTCCGATAACGGCAGCCTGCTGGTGTTGCTCGACAAGGGCCAGCGGGCGGTACCGGTGTTGGGCCCGCCGCAGGTCTGGCCGCCGACCGAGAACTGGCCCCCGGCTTCGGGTGAAGCGCTGACGGTCACCCACGATCGCCTCATCTACCGGATGTCGACCAAATCGCCGGACTACCAGTTGGTGTTGATTACCCCGCGGGTCAATCTGATGTCGCGGCTCAACTCGCCACTGTGGCTGCTGTTCCCCGCCAGTTTTCTGATTGCGATTTTTGGCGGCTGGACCGTACTGGTGCTGGTACGCCAACGTCGGACCTTGAATGGCGAACTGCAGGGCGCACTGCGTCGTGGCGAAATACGCGTGCTGTACCAGCCGATCTTCGACCTCGCCAGCCGTCGCGTGGTGGGCGCCGAGGCGCTGGTGCGCTGGCGGCGCCCGGACGGCACGCTGACCAGCCCGGACCTGTTCATTCCGTTGGCGGAGAACACCGGGCTGATTCGCGAAATTACCGATTTCGTCATGGTGCAGCTGTTGGAGCAGCTTGGCCAGGTACTGCGTGCCAATCCGCACCTGTACATCTCGGTCAATCTGGCCGCTTGCGATGTGGTCGAGACGCGGATCGGCCCGGTGGTCGGCAAGCTGCTGGCGGCGTATCGCGTAGCGCCGGAGCAGATCGCCTTTGAAGTAACCGAGCGCGGGCTGATCGATATCGTGCCCGCCCGCGAGAATCTGCAGAGCCTGCGCGACATGGGGCACCAGGTGTTGATTGACGACTTCGGCACCGGATATTGCAGCCTGGCCTATTTGCAGACGCTGCCGGTGGACTGCCTGAAAATCGACAAGGCCTTTATCGACGCGCTAGGCCATGACGCCGCCAGTAGTGGTGTTGGCCCGCATATCATCCGCATGGCCCACGCTCTGGATCTGAAGGTGATTGCCGAGGGCATCGAATCAGAAGCCCAAGCGGTCTTGCTGGCCAGCGAAGGCGTCAACTACGGCCAGGGCTGGCTGTTCGCCCAGGCGCTCAACGCCCGCCAGTTCAGCGAATTGATCACCCGCGGCCGGCGCAAAAAGCTCGGCCGTCGGGTCGAAGACGAGGCCTGAGGGCTAAACTGGCAGAGTCATGTAGAACTGCGTCCCCTGCCCAGGTCGTGAGTACACCCCCATACGCCCGCCGTGCAGCTGCACGATCTCCTTGCACAGCGCCAAGCCCAGACCGGCACCGCCCTTTTTGCGCCCCACCTGCACGAACGGCTCGAAAATCCGCCCTTGCTGGCCGTAGGCGATCCCTTCGCCGTTGTCCTCGACACTGATAATGACCCGCTCGGCATGCCGCCGGGCCTGCAGGTGGATGCGGCCGTTCTCGGGGGTGTGGCGCAGCGCGTTGTCCATCAGGTTGTCGATCACCCGATCCAGTTGCACTTGATCGGCCACTAAACGCGGCAGCGCTTCCTGCTCGTCGATCGCCAGGGTGATGCCCTTCTCCATTGCCGGCCCCTGATAACGAGCTTCGGCGCGCGAGAACAGGTCGCTGACGGTGCACGGCGCCAGGTTGAGCTTTTGCTGGCCGCTCTGGTACCGGGAAAAATTCAGCAGGTCGTTGATCAGCTGCATCAAGCGCTGCATTTCTTCGTTGACAGTACTGAGCAGGTCGTACTCGCGCGAAGCTGGATCGAAGTGCACCCTCTCCTGCAGAAGCCCGAAGGCCATGTGCATACCGGTTACCGGGGTGCGCAACTCGTGGGAAGCGCGCAACACGAACTCGCTGCGCACGCGCTCAAAGGCGCGTTGTTCGGTGACGTCGTGCAGCACCATGACCGCGCCGAGGATCTGCTCGTTCGGGTGGCTGACCGGGGTCAGGCTGTAAGACAACAGACGTGTCTCGCCTTCGACCTCGAAGCTCAAGTCTTCCAACGCCCGCTCCAGCGAACCACCGCGCAAGATCAGCTGCAGTTGCTCGTCCAGTTCGGGGCGTTGCATGGCTTGGCCCAGGGGGCTGCCCAATTGCCCGTCGTCCCAGCCCAGCTGGCGCTGGGCCACTGGGTTGAGATGCTCCAGCAAACCTTGGCGGTCGATCATCAGCAGGCCGTCGTCGATACTGTCGAGCACGGCTTGCAAGCGCTGCTGGCCGGCGTGCAGCTCATCGACGTTGGTTTCCTGATGGCGCCGCAAGGCCGCCGCCATGGTGCCGAAGCGATGGGTGAGCTGGTTCATCTCCGCCGCCGAAGACGTGGGTAGCGTGACCTCGAAATTACCTTGGCTGATATGGTCGGCAGCGGTCGCCAGTGCTTCGATCGGGCCGCCAAAACGCTTGGCGATGCCATGGGCAGTGATAAACCCGATCACCAGCACTGCCAGCCCCACCAGGCCGAGCAACGTAGAGATCAGCACCGCCCGATCATGGGACGCCGATTCCCCGGCAGCAATCAGGTCAAGGGTAGCGCGGTGGGTGTCGATGAGGTCACTTCGGACCTTGTTGAACGCATCGTTGAGGGCGGCGTTGTTGCTGATATCACCTGCCCCGTGCACCGCATTCGCCAAGGCCTCGACATAAGACTGATAGTCGCCGTAGGCCTGGACGAACCCCCTCTGCTGATCACCGTTGACAGGCGCGGCCAGAGCTTCCTTGAGCAGGGCCCGGAACTGCCCTTGGGATTGCCCAAGGGCGACCGCATCGGGTACGTCGTTCTGGATCATGACCAACTGATCACCCAACGACTGGCGCAGCTTCAGGCCCAGATCCAGGGTAATGAAGTTGGTATGAATCAGCGATTGCTGGGCCCTGGCCATCTGGATGACACTGACCAAGCCCAGCAGCAGGCCCAGCAGGGCCACGGTGATAAGTGCGGAAATGCTCAGGAACAGGCGAGTCCGCAGTTTCATCGGGAGCTTCATAGGTTGTACTGTTTGCGTTTGCGGTAAAGGGTCGACGCATCGATACCCAAGGTCTTGGCGGCCTGATCGAGGGTATCGCTGGTCGACAGCACCGCGCCGATATGGGCCTTCTCCAGCTCGTCCAGACTTAACGCCGCACCGATGCGCGGGGCGTTGTTGACGGGCTGCTCCGCCATACCAAGGTGGCTGACGTCGACCGTGTCCTTGGCGCAGATGATGCTCGCGCGTTCAATCACGTTGCGCAGCTCGCGTATGTTGCCCGGCCAGCGATAGTTGAGCAGCGCGGCGCGGGCTTCTTCGCTGAAGGTGCGCGCGGGGCGTGCGTACTCTTTGACGAAACGGGCGAGGAAGCGCTCGGCCAGCGTCAGGATGTCTTCACTGCGTTCACGCAACGGCGGCAGGTGCAGGGTAATCACGTTCAGGCGATAGAGCAGGTCCTCACGGAAACGGCCATCGCGCACCATGTCCTCAAGGTTGAGGTTAGTGGCCGCGAGGATGCGCACATCGGCCCGCCGCGTCACAGGGTCGCCAACGCGTTCGTATTCCTTGTCCTGGATGAATCGCAGCAACTTGGGTTGCAGGGTGAGCGGAAAGTCGCCGATTTCGTCGAGAAACAAGGTGCCGCCATCGGCCTGGTTGACCCGGCCCAAGGTGCTCTCGCTAGCGCCGGTAAATGCTCCGCGGCTGTGGCCGAACAATTCGCTTTCCATCAGCTCTGCGGTCAGCGACGGGCAGTTGATGGTCACGCACGATTTTTTCGCACGCTTGCTCCAGCCATGAATGGCCCGCGCCAGCTCGCCTTTACCCGTGCCGGACTCGCCAAGGATCAGGATGTTGGCATCGGTGGCGGCAACCTGGCGGGCGGTTTCGAGCACCACCATCATCGCCGGGCTGTGGGAGTCGAGCCCGTCCTTTGGCTTGCGCACTTCGCCTTCCAGCGCTTCGAGTCGTGCCGACAGCTGGCGCACTTCCAGTTGCTTGGCTGTGGCCAAGCGCAGCTGATCCGGGCTGCAAGGCTTGACCAGATAATCGGCGGCACCGGCCTGGATCGCATCCACCGCGGTGTCCACTGCCGAGTGCGCCGTCACGATGACCACACGCATCCATGGCGCCTGCACGCGCATTTGCGCGAGCACATCGAGGCCGTTGTCGTCGCCCAGGCGCAAGTCCAAAAAGCACAGGTCGAAGACCTGGCGCTGCAATAGCGCTTCAGCTTGCGCAGAACTGTTGGCTGTAGCGACGCTATAGCCTTCATCTTCAAGGCAGTAACGGAACGTTCGCAGAATGGCGGACTCATCATCTACCAGCAGGATTCGGCCTTGATGGTCCGTGCCTGGTTCCATTTTCCTACGCCTCTATCAGATTGGTCTTACAAAAAGTCTTACGTTAGTCCGAGAATAATCGTGCAAGTTGCAGGGTTGATTCTGATTCATTCTGCACGCTGCATGGTAGTTATCAGGTCACGCAATGGCTAACTTTCTGATTTTGCACCATTTATATGCGGTAAAGCGCGTGGCACGGCGTTTGCGCACTCTACGGCACCTCAAAAACATGGAGACATTTTGATGCAAACCCTCAAAAAGCTTGCTTTGGCGTCTGCCGTTATAGCGCTCTTGGCGCAAAGCACGCCGGGCATGGCTGCTACGGCAGACATTACTGGCCAGCTGCAGGCTGCCAGGCAGGAAGGTTCGATCTGGACGGCCTTTGCGCTCAACCGGCATCTGAGCCCCTTCAAGTTGGGGGTAGTGGTCAAGCAAGGCACTGCAACATTGACTGGTGCAGTCGAGAACGAGGTCGATCGGGATCTGGCGGCGCAAATTGCCGCAGATGTCGACGGCATCAGCAAGGTCGACAACCAGCTGAAGGTGGATGAAAAACTTGCCGAGCAGATGCCCGCCCGCCAGTCGCTGGCGCAGCGTTTCGATGACGCCACGCTGACCGCCACGATCAAGTCGAAGCTGCTTTGGAACACCAGCACCCGAGATCTGCACGGCACGGTTGAAACCCAGGACGGCGTGGTTACCCTCAAAGGCAAGGCCCTGACTGCGGATGCGAAACAGTTGGCAGGCAGCCTGGCGGGCAATACCGAGGGTGTGTATCAGGTCAATAATCTGATCAGTCTGGGCGCTGCGGACACCTCGACCACCAAGGCCGAGACAGCCGCCAAGGCTACGGAGGATGCGCTGAGCGATGCGTGGATTACCAGCAAGGTCAAGGCCAGCCTCCTCTATAGCCGCAGCCTCGATGGCCTGACCATCGCGGTCGAAACCCGTACCGGCATGGTCACCCTCAAGGGCGACGTGGGCAGCAGTGAAGAAAAAACCGTTGCCCAAGAGCTGGCGCGAAATGTCAGGGGTGTGCGCGGTGTTGATGTGGACCTGCTCAAAGTGGCTGTAAAGCCCGCTCTGCAGCCGCAATAAGGCAATGAAGCAGCGGTCGTGCAAATCGCCCGACCGTTGCAGGGTGCATCGTGCAGTATGAACGTTGGCTTGAACGTCAAACAATCATAAGCAGTTGATTTATAGAGGATTTATCCGGTAACAACTTTTGGCACGGCTGCTGCAATAACTCCTGTAACAGAATTCAATGTCGTTGACTCTCACGACCATCCTTCAGCAGCCATCACTGAAGGTCAGGAGCTACCGGATGAACCGCACACCCTTCGCCACCGCTGCTGTTTCTTCCGCCCATGTTCAACAAGGGCTGTTCCTGTTGTTCGCCGTGCTGATTACCTTGCTCGGTTGCACAGCTTACCAGCGTTTGACCCAGGCTCCTGAGCCGCTGTTGCACGCCATGCCGCACGCGCCAAGCTCGCATTTCAGCGCGGTCAGCAGCCGTGGTGTGGAGTCTTCCAGCACGCTGAACATCGAGCCTGCCGCTGAAGTGAATGCCCCTGCGGCGCCGCAGCAGCGCTGGACATTTTGATTGGTGGCTTTACCCGTATCGACAAGCGTTGCCTCTGGCGGCGCTTCGGTAAACGTTCCGTGCCCCACAGGCCGGAAGGCAATGCTTTAAACACTAAAGACGCAAACAAAGGAGTTACATCATGCTGAGTTGGGCAGTTACATTCCTGATCATCGCCGTCATCGCTGCAGTCCTGGGCTTCGGTGGCATCGCTGGTACTGCCGCAGGCATTGCCAAAATCCTGTTCGTCATCTTCCTGGTGCTGTTCGTGGTTTCCTTCTTCATGGGCCGTCGCGGCCGCCCCTGACCGCTGAGTCCGGAGCTGTATCGACCACGGGGCCGGGACGCTTTGACCGCCACGGTTGAAGTGACCTAAGGGTACAGGGAGTACCTTCTGGATGGGCCGGGTCAGGCGATGTGATGTATAGCTGGCCGACCCTTCGCGGGCAGCCCGTGCTCCCACAGTTGTATTCGTGCAGGAGCAAGGCTTGCCCGTGAAGGGGCCACTGCGAGCGCCGCATGGCTTCAAGAAAGAGCCCCGCCTGGTCGGGGCTTTTTCGTGGGCATCTATCGGGTCTGCTTGGTTGTGCGGGACTACGCCGTTATCATCAGCGCATCTTTTTCTGGGGTGCAACTGATGCTAAATGGCCTGTGGCTCGGGTTTTTCCTGGTGGCAGCGGTGTCTGGCCTGGCGCAATGGTTGGTTGCGGGCAACGCCGGTGTATTCGCTGCCATGGTCGAAAGCATTTTTTCCATGGCCAAGTTGTCGGTGGATGTCATGGTGTTGCTGTTCGGCACCCTTACGTTGTGGCTGGGCTTTCTTAAAATCGCCGAAAAAGCCGGTATCGTCGATTGGCTGGCAAAGGTGCTTGGTCCACTGTTCTCCCGGCTTATGCCCGAGGTGCCGCCAGGGCATCCGGCGCTGGGGCTGATCACACTCAACTTTGCGGCCAACGGCCTGGGTCTCGATAACGCTGCCACGCCTATTGGCCTCAAGGCCATGCGCGCCTTGCAGGAGCTCAACCCCCTGCCCGATACCGCGAGCAATGCGCAGATCCTTTTCCTGGTGCTCAATGCATCATCGCTGACGCTCTTGCCCGTCACCATTTTCATGTATCGCGCCCAGCAAGGCGCAGTGGATCCCACCTTGGTGTTTTTGCCCATTCTGCTGGCGACCAGTGCTTCAACGCTGGTGGGGCTGCTGTCGGTGGCAGTTATGCAGCGCCTGCGCCTCTGGGACCCAGTGGTGCTGGCCTATCTGGTCCCGGGTGCGTTGCTGCTGGGGGCATTCATGGCCTTGCTGGCCGGGCTGTCGGCGGCGGCTCTGGCAAACCTTTCGTCCATTCTCGGCAACCTGACGCTGTTCGGGCTGATCATCCTGTTCTTGCTGATCGGTGCGCTGAAGAAAGTGCCGGTGTACGAGACCTTTGTCGAAGGTGCAAAGGAAGGTTTTGATGTGGCCAAGAACCTGCTGCCGTATTTGGTGGCCATGCTCTGCGCCGTCGGCGTGTTGCGAGCATCGGGTGCGTTGGGATTCGTGCTCGAGGGCATTCGCCACGTGGTGGAATGGGTCGGCCTGGATGGACGTTTTGTCGATGCCCTGCCTACTGCGCTGGTCAAGCCGTTTTCAGGTAGCGCGGCGCGGGCGATGCTGATCGAAACCATGCAAAGCAAAGGCGTCGACAGCTTTCCAGCGTTGGTTGCCGCGACGGTGCAGGGCAGCACCGAAACGACCTTTTATGTGCTGGCGGTGTACTTCGGTGCCGTGGGCATCAAGCACGCCCGGCACGCGGTGGGTTGTGCGCTGCTGGCTGAGTTCACCGGTGTCGTGGCGGCCATATTGGTGTGTTACTGGTTCTTTGGGGCCACCGCCAGTTGAGGGTGACCATAGGGGCGCTTTTGCGGGCAGAGCCCGCTTCCACAGGGGGCGTATTTCAACCCGGGGGAGCGGGCTCTGAAGCCTCGCGCAGCTAGTCAGCCTTGACCTTGAACCGCAGCACGCCGATCACCTGGCCATCTTCGGTCATCACCCGTACCTGCCAGCGGCCAACCGGGTCGCCAGGGAAGTTCTGTTTACGCGTCCACGCCCGGTAGCCCTCCTTGCGCCCGCCGTGGATGTCCAGGGCGATACGGTCCATCTCGTTGCCGTTGAATTTCCACACATGGAAAATCCGCTCATCCAGCCCGCGCGGTGCGTTGATGGCGGTATAGGCATACAGGCCCCCATTGCGCACCTGGCTCACGGTGACTTCTTGCAGGTCTTCGCCTGGGGTGCGGTTCTGGTCGTCCAGATGTGCCGTGATCGCGTTCTCGGTCATCCATAGCGTGGCAGGCGGCACCCACGAGCGCAGCACCCAGCCTACCCCACCGATTGCCAAGGTAACCAATACCAGCGCTACGGCGCGGCGCCAGTGGTTGATTGGAAAACTCGCCGCCAGGCTCGGAAATGACAGCAGCATGGCTGTGCCCAAAGCCAACTTGAAGCTTTCGGCAGTACTCAAGTGCAGGATGATCGGCAGCGCTGTGAGCATTGCCGCGAACAGCGTCAGCGTGTGCATGGCCATGAACAGCCAGCGCCGTGGCGCCACCCATTTGTAATACAGAGGGTCAATGATCGAGACCAGCCCCGCCACTGTCAGCAGACCGGTGAAGATCGCCTGGCCGCTGTTCCAGCTGGTGGTGATGTAAAAAAACGGCAAGACGAAAAACAGGCTCTCCTGGTGGATCATCTGCGTGGCATAGCGCAGCAGGTGAGGCGGAATCTCACGCTTGAATACCCGGGCAAACAACTGCGTGAAGGCGTTTTCAAACATCAGCCACAGCCACGTGATCAGCATCACCACGGCCACCCAGCTGGCGAGGCTGGCCTGGCGATCAACCATGACAAAACTGCCTACACCGGAGATGAAACCGCCAATGGCGATGACGCCGGGGTAGCGCTTTATAAGCTCGATCAGGCGCAGGATAAACGCTGGCATGGTTAGGGTACGTCTTCGTCTAAAGGGCAAATGTTACAGGATAGTGAGTCCAAGGCTTGAACATCCTGTTCGCGCTCAAGGCCACGCAGGGCTTAATGGCGCGAACGGCGGCGCAGCAATAGCGCCGCGCCGATCAGCAGGCCGACCAGCAACGCCGCGCCGACTACCAGCACCTGATACAGCTCGTCATAACTCAGCATCGACTTCTCGATCCGCACATAGGGCTGACCGTCCAGCAGCGCCTTGAGCGCCTGGTTGGCTTGCTCCAGGGTCACTGCGCGCAGGCCCACTGCAGGGTCGGTGAAGTGGCCGTCGGCGTAATCAGTCAGCGCGCCCCAGTAATAGTCGGCCAGCCCGCTGTCACCCTGAATCGCCCAGGCTTGCTGATCGATGGCCACCTGCTTGAGGCGTGCAAAGGTGGCCGGGTCCATGCCATCGCGGCGCAGCTGGACCATGCGTTGGCTCAGCAGTTGCTCGGCCGCGTCAACATCGCTGCGCTCCAGGTCGGCGTTCAGGCTGAGCAGACCCGTGTCGCCAAAGGCATCGCGCTGGCTGCTGGGGCCGTAAGACAAGCCATGGGCCAGGCGCAGGTCTTGATACAGCGTCCAATCGAGGTAGCGCTGCACCAGATCAAAAGCTTGGTCAGGTACATCCTCCAGCGTCGGCTCGACGAAGTACCAGTGCAGCCGAGCGCTGTCGCCCAACCAGCTCTGGATGATATCGCGCCGCGGCCTCGCATTCCCCATCACCAGGGCGGAGTCGGGGTGCTCGGTGGGTTCGATGGCCTTGAGGTCGCCCCACGCGCGCTCCAGATACGCGGGCAGCAGGCGGTCCAGCTGGCCGACCACAATCAGCGACATGTTATTGGGGGCGTACCACTCCTTGCGCACGGCGTTGACCTGCGCCAGGGTGAGCGCCTCGACCGAGGGTCGTTCGCTGCACTTGAGCCCCAGCTCGATGGCCAACTGGTCGCTGGCGCCGTGGCCGAATTCCTGATGGTCGAGCCAGGTCTGCAAGTGGGACGAGTGCCCGCCGTCTTCGCGGGTAACAATAGCCTTTGCGGTGTCCAGCGCCTGCTGATCGATGCGGGTCTGGGTGAGCGCGGCCAGCAATAGGTCGAGGACCTTGCGCTGGTTGCGCGCCGGCGCTTCGATCACATAAGTGGTATCGGTGTTGCCGGTAAAGGCATTCCATTCGCCACCGAGCGCCTGCATGCGCTCCTCCAGCCCGCCTTCGCCACGCTCGTCCAGGCCGCTGAACATGAGGTGTTCGAGCAGATGGGGCAGCTCTTGGTTGGCGCAGCTGAAATCATCGAAACCCACCCCGACCACCAGGCGGATTGCCACATGGCCAGGCTCGCTGCCAGGCTTGATGACCAGCTGCAACCCGTTTGGGAGCAAATAGCCTTCGACCTTGTAGCGGTCGGCGGCCAGGCCGGTGGTGGCCTGGCTAATGCCGAGCAGCGCGATGAGCAACAACAGACAACGCATTGGGCGAGTTTCCTTACGGGAACCTGGAGGGTCCGCGCGTCTTGCGGATTCGGTCTGTTTGAACAGACTTCGCGGTCCCCCGGTCGTTCAAGTGCTTTTTTTATTCAGCGGTGCCCGACCGGTTGGCGCTAAGGGCGTGTGCCTCGGTCTCGGCCAGGGTCTCGAGTACTTCATCGGTTGCCGCTTCGGACATCAATGCCCCGGTTTCGGTGGTGCCCAATACCGCGTAGGCGCTGCTGCAGAACAGTGAATTAAGCCGCTTCATGTCGGCGATCAGCTCCAGGTGCAGCGAGCTGGTCTCGATGCTCTGCACCACCTTGCGCTGCAGGCGGCTGACGTGAGAGTGCGCAAGGCGGCGTTCCTGGGCGCGAAATTTGCGTTTTTCGCGCAGCAACTGACGGGCGCTTTCAGCGTCGCCGGTCAAGAACACGGTAAGGCCCAGGCGCAGATTGGCGATCAACTGATTGTGCAGGTCGGTAAGTTCTTCCAGACCAACATCCGAGAACGACCGGCGCTGCGAGGTCTTTTGTTGCTGGACCTTGCGCAGCATCCGCTCGATCAGGTCGGCACTGAGCTTGAGGTTGAGCGTCAACTCGATGATTTCCGCCCAGCGACGGCTGTCGTGCTCGCCCAGATCTTCGCGGGGCATTTGCGCCAGGTACAGTTTGATCGCCACGTACAAGGCTTCGGCGTCGTCGCCCAGTGTGCGCACCTCTTGAGTCACGGCCGTCTGGGTGCCGCGCAGCACGTTGCTCATGGCGCCGAGCATGTTGTCGATCAAATCGCCCATGCGCAGGGTCTCGCGCACGGCGTTGGCCAGCGCCAGGCTCGGTGTATCGAGCGCGGCCGGGTCCAGGTGGCGCGGGGAGCTCTGGCCGTTGACTTCGGCGCGCTTGGGCAGGATGTTGGCGCACAGCTTGGCCATCGGCCCCACCGTGGGGAGCATGATCAGGCAGCGGATAGAGTTATAGAGCACATGGAAGCTGATCACCATGGTCTGCGCATCGTAGTTGAGGCTGTCCATCCAGCTCACCAGCGGGCTCAGCACCGGGATGATCAGCACCAGGCCAATCAACTTGTACAACAGGCTGCCCAGCGCGACCTGGCGGCCTGCGGTGTTCTGCATGTTAGTGGAAATGAACGCCAACATGCCGCTGCCGATGTTGGCGCCGATCACCAGGCCGATAGCGACCGGCAGGCTGATCACTCCGGATTCGGCCAAGGTCGCGGTCAACAGCACGGCGGCCAGGCTGGAGTAGGAAATCATCGCGAACAACGCGCCGATCAGGGCATCGAGCAGAATGTCGCCGGTCAACGAGGCAAACAGTACCTTCACACCCTGGGCGTGGGTGATGGGGCCGGCAGCTTCGACGATCAGTTGCAGGGCCAGAATGATCAAACCCAGGCCAATGGCGACGCGGCCCATCTGCCCGGCCGGCGTTTGCTTGCGTGACAGGAAGAAGATCACACCCAAGAAGATCAGCAGCGGTGACAGCCATGAGAGGTCGAATGTCAGTACCCGCGACATGATTGCGGTACCGACGTCGGCCCCCAGCATGATCGCCAGCGCCGGGGTAAGCGCCATCAGCCCCTGCCCGACGAACGAGGTGGTGAGCATGGCGGTAGCGTTGCTGCTCTGCACCACGGCTGTCACCAGGATGCCAGCAATGAACGCCAGTGGGCGCTTGGACATGTTCTGGCTGAGCAGGCGGCGCAAGACGGTCCCGTAGACCCGCAGGATGCCGGTACGGACGATGTGCGTGCCCCAGATGAGCAACGTGACTGCAGACAATAGATTGAGCAGGGTCAGCATTGACGACGGCCCCCTGTTGGCGTGCCCATAGCGGGCTGGTTCGAATGGACACCTGGTCGAGCTGTAGTCAACTTCCAGGCTGTGCGCCAGCATGGCACAGCGACTGCTATCTTTGAAACAAAACTGTCATATTTTTCATGACCCTGCGTAGGCTTTTGGCCCTGCCCCGGTGGGACCGGGACCTGCCCGGCAAGCTTTGTTTGCTGAGGAGCAACTGCTTACCGGGCGGAGCCAAGTCCCGCATGGAGCGTGTGAGCTTGGCAGGTTTGTGTGAAGGAAGTTAGACACTCCCAACGATTGGGAACACGCCCATCAGCAGCGCACCGATCATGATCACCAAACACACCAGCACGGCCCACTTGAGGGTAAAGCGCTGGTGGTCGCCGAACTCGATACCCGCCAGGGCCACCAGCAGGTAGGTCGAGGGTACCAGCGGGCTGAGCAAATGCACCGGTTGCCCGACGATCGAGGCACGCGCCATTTCCACCGGGCTGATGCCATAGTGCGATGCCGCTTCGGCGAGCACTGGCAGGACGCCGTAGTAGAACGCATCGTTGGACATGAAAAACGTGAACGGCATGCTGACCAGTGCGGTGATGACCGCCAGATAAGGTCCCATTGCGTCTGGAATTATCGCCAGCAGGCTTTTGGACATGGCATCGACCATGCCGGTGCCCGAAAGGATGCCGGTGAAGATACCTGCCGCGAAAATCAGCCCGACCACGGCCAGCACGCTACCAGCATGGGCAGCGACGCGTTCTTTTTGCTGCTCCAGGTTCGGGTAGTTGACGATCATCGCGATACTGAAGGCAATCATGAACAGCACTGGCAGTGGCAGCAGGCCCTTGATCAGGGCGACCATCAGTACCAGCGTCAGCAGGCCGTTGAACCAGATCAGTTTCGGCCGACGGGCCTCGGGGAACTGCGACACGCTGATTTCGCTGTGATCGACTTCGTCGCCCGGCAGGTGCAGTTCACCCAAGCGTGCACGTTCGCGCTTGCCGTAGAAGTAAGCGATGGCCAGCAAGGCGACCACGCCGCAGGCCATGGCAGGGATCATCGGTACGAAGATATCCGAGGGATCGACATGCAAGGCACTGGCCGCGCGAGCCGTCGGGCCACCCCAGGGAGTCATGTTCATGATCCCGCCAGCCAGAATGATCAGGCCTGCCATGATCCGCGGGCTCATGCCCAGGCGGCTGTACAGCGGCATCAAGGCTGCGCAGCAGATCATGTAGGTGGTTGCGCCATCACCGTCGAGCGAAACAACCAGTGCCAGCACGGCAGTGCCCACCGAGACTTTCAATGGGTCGCCTTTGACCAACTTGAGGATCTTGCGCACGGCCGGGTCGAACAGGCCCGAATCGATCATCAGGGCGAAATAGAGGATGGCGAACATCAGCATCACGCCGGTAGGCGCGAGTTTGCTGATGCCTTCGAGCATCATCGGGCCGATCTTGGGCGCGAACCCACCGAACAGCGCAAACAGGATCGGGATGATGATCAGGGCGATCAGCGCTGAGAGGCGCTTGGTCATGATCAAAAACATGAAAGCGATGACCATGGCAAAGCCAAGGAAAGTCAGCATGGGAATACTCCAGGCATAGCGCGGCTAAAAAGAACGAACCGGGTGGGGGTCAGTACTGGGCGGCGTGGGCGGGGAGTATGGGGGGTGCTGCGAAGGGAGAAGTGCGCGTCATTCAGGATCACCATTGTTGTTGTTCAAAAGGTTGCACCCGAGGGTGCGAACCAGCCGGTCTTATGCCGGGGTTGCGGTGATGGTAAGGGGCAAAGCTTTCAGCCAGCTTTCGATCGGTGAACGCCATTGCATTTGGTGGGGGCTGCGCTGTGCCCG
>LIDZ01009931.1_pt4 | contig 33651 bp, 29 predicted proteins | sample 644651 | NCBI WGS metagenome assembly LIDZ01 (sample SAMN03856242, study PRJNA289617) | food metagenome | isolation source: wine grapes on drying loft during traditional withering process | host: Vitis vinifera cv. Corvina | place: Italy: Gargagnago di S. Ambrogio di Valpolicella | collected 2014-01 | reverse complement strand
CGATTTCGATATCGGCATAGTCACCCATCACTTTGGCGGCTTTCTCCAGCAGTTTCAGCACCAGGTTCACACCCACGCTAAAGTTCGCTGCGAACACGATAGCAATCTCCTGTGACGCTTCTTTGATCGCCGCTTTGGCCGAGTCATCCAGGCCGGTGGTACCGATCACCATCGCTTTCTGGTGCTGGCGGCAAAAATCCAGATACGCCAGCGTGCCTTCAGGGCGGGTAAAGTCGATCAGCACGTCGAAGTCGTTCACCACGCCTTCCAGGTTGTCGCTAATTCTGACGCCCGTCGTGCCGGTTCCGGCCAGCTCGCCGGCATCCACGCCGACCAGTGAGGAGCCTTCACGCACCAAAGCTGCGCCTAAGCACACGCCGTCCGCCTCCTGTGCTGCCTGAATTAACTGACGCCCCATGCGTCCTGCGGCGCCAACAATGGCAAGGCGGATTTGTGCATTGTTCATAATGAATCCCTGTTTAAAGTCTGTGCATGCAAAGCGCTGACAGGTTAACCACGCGGTAACCTCTGCGCCACAATAAAAACACCATGATTAGAATTTTATGCCAGACGCGACGGATTATCAGTAAAACAAATTTTGTCTGGCTTTGATCGGGGGGAATAGCGTGAGGGTCAGAGCATTAAAAACTTCCGCAGCAGGGTGCTGCGGAAGAGGATTAATCGACCTGGCGGACGTCGACGCGCAGTTCTTTCGGCACTTCGAAAACGATGTTCTCTTCACGGCCGATCAGCTCGATAGCGGCTTCACCACCGAATTCGCGCAGGCGCTGGATCACTTCCTGTACCAGAATATCTGGCGCGGAGGCGCCGGCGGTGACACCAACGCAGCTCACGCCTTTGATCCACTCTTCCTGGATGTCATCGGCGGAGTCGATCAGTCGCGCAAGTTTCCCTGCACGCTGCGCCAGCTCGGCCAGACGGTTGGAGTTGGAGGAGTTGCGTGAACCCACCACCAGCACCACGTCGGCGTCTTTTGCTAGCGTGCGCACGGCTTCCTGACGGTTGGTGGTGGCATAGCAGATGTCATCTTTGCGCGGGCCGACAATCTTCGGAAAACGGGCACGCAGCGCATCAATCACTTCGTAGGTATCATCGACCGACAGCGTGGTCTGGGTCATAAAGCACAGGTTGTTTTCATCCTTAACCTGCAACTTATAGACATCCTCGGGCGCCTCAACCAGATACATGCCGCCTTTCGGGCTGCTGTACTGGCCCATCGTCCCTTCCACTTCCGGGTGGCCGGCGTGACCAATCAGGATCGCTTCAGTGCCTCTGCGGCTGGCTCGCGCCACTTCCATATGTACTTTGGTCACCAGCGGACAGGTGGCATCAAACAGCATAGTCAAATCGCGTGCTTTGGCTTCCGCCCTGACCGCCTGAGAAACACCGTGCGCCGAGAAAATCAGGATCGAGCCGTCCGGCACTTCCCCGATATCTTCGATAAAGATTGCACCGCGCTCGCGCAGGCTGTTGACGACATAGCGGTTATGCACCACTTCATGACGCACGTAGATTGGCGCGCCGTACATTTCCAGCGCGCGCTCCACAATGCTGATGGCGCGATCGACGCCGGCACAAAAGCCGCGGGGATTAGCCAACAGGATTTGCATTTGTCGCCTCCAGTACCGGATCGATCTCCAGCACTTCAACCTCAAAGTGGATAGTCTGCCCGGCCAGCGGATGGTTGAAATCCACGGTGATCGAATCACCGGAAATCTCGCGGATCACGCCGGGCATTTCGTTGCCATCCATGCCGCTGAACAGCATGATGGCGCCGATTTCAGGCTCACCTGCCTGAGTAAAATCCCGGCGGGAGAAATACTGAATCAAATCCGGGCTGCTCTGGCCAAAAGCATCGTCCGCCGTCAGCGAGAAGGATTTCTTCTCGCCCACGGTCAGACCGAGCAAATGCGACTCCAGCCCTTCTGACAGGCTGCCGTCGCCCAGGCTGAACAGCGCGGGTTTGCCGTTATTGCGCGTGGATTCCGCCGTGGAGCCGTCTTCCAGCTTCAAGGTGAAATGCACCAGCACTGCGCTCTCGCGCTGTACAGAATCAGTCATGCCCTGCCCTTAATTTTTTGCCGGTTTGCCGGACGGGCTGAGAAAGCCCTCCAGCACGATCAGTGCGGCACCAATACAGATGGCACAGTCAGCGATATTGAACGTGGCAAAGTGCCAGTTGCCAACGTAGAAGTCGATAAAGTCGACGACAAAGCCATGATACGCGCGGTCAAACAGGTTACCTAACGCGCCGCCAATAATCAGTGCGTAAGCAATATTGTTGAGCTTATTGCTGGCGGCAGTGCGGTACATCATCACCAGCAACGCCACCACAATCGCCACCGCGATGCCGGCAAAGAACCAGCGCTGCCAGCCGCCCTTATCGGCGAGGAAGCTGAACGCCGCCCCGTAGTTATGCGCATAGAAGAAGTTGAAAAATGGCATCACTGACATCGACTCATGCAACATCAGCGTGTTCATAATCCACTGCTTGCTGGCGAAGTCGATGGCAATCACCACCAGAACCAGCCAGACCCAGCGTAAACCGGTCGAGAAGATAGGTTTACTCATCAGGCAAACTTACGCTGTTCGCCAGCGCCCGCAATGTTGGTGGCACAGCGTCCGCACACGTCCGGATGCTCAGCACTCTGACCAATGTCAGTAGTGTAATGCCAGCAGCGTGGGCATTTCTCGCCTTCTGCTTTATGCAGGGCAATTTTCAGACCTTTCACCAGCTCGCTCTGCTGCGCTTCTTCAGTTGCCAGCGCATAGTCAGCCACCTGCGCACCCGAGGTCAGCAGCACAAAGCGCAGCTCATCACCCAGGCTAATCAGCTTCTTAGCCAGATCGGCATCGGCGTACAGCGTTACCGTCGCTTCCAGCGATCCGCCAACGCGCTTATCAGCACGCGCCTGCTCGATCACTTTGTTCACTTCGCCGCGCACTTTCAGCAGCTCAGCCCAGTAGCTGTCGTTCATCGATTCGTTGTCCGCCAGACCAAACAGGCCGTCGAACCACTCACCGGTGAAGACATACTTCTCGCGCTTGCCTGGCAGTTCACCCCAGATTTCATCTGCGGTGAAGGACATGATCGGCGCCATCCAGCGGACCAGTGCTTCCGCGATGTAATACAGCGCGGTCTGGCAGCTACGACGCGCCAGGCCATCGGCTTTGGCGGTGTACTGACGGTCTTTGATGATATCCAGGTAGAAGGAGCCCATCTCAACCGAGCAGAACTGCATCAGACGCTGGACGACTTCATGGAAGTCATAGTTCTCATACGAAGCGAGGATATCGTCCTGCGCCGCTTTGGCACGACCCACTGCCCAGCGATCCAGCACCACCATATCTTCCGGCTTCACGCTGTCGGTTTCTGGGTTGAAGCCGTTCAGGTTAGCCAGCAGGAAGCGCGCGGTGTTACGGATACGGCGATAGGAGTCAGCCGAGCGTTTCAGGATCTCATCCGAAACGGCCATTTCGCCGGAGTAATCGGTAGACGCTACCCACAGACGCAGGATGTCGCCGCCCAGCTTGTTCATCACGTCTTGTGGTGAAACGGTGTTGCCGATGGATTTCGACATCTTACGGCCCTGACCATCAACGGTGAAACCGTGGGTCAGTACCTGGCGGTAAGGCGCTTTGCCTTTCATCGCCGTCGAGATCATCAGGGAAGACATAAACCAGCCACGGTGCTGATCCGATCCTTCCAGATACATGTCCGGCGAGTGACCGTCGAATTCAGGACGGGCATCCACCACCGAGAAGCTGGTCGAGCCGGAGTCAAACCAGACGTCCAGCGTGTCAGGCACTTTGACGTAGTTTTCGGCATCTGCGCCCATCAGTTCGCTGGCATCCAAATCCCACCAGGCCTGGATACCGTCTTGCTCAACGCGCTGAGCGACTTTTTCCATCAGCTCAAGGGTATCCGGGTGCAGTTGCTCGGTGTCTTTATGCACGAACAACGACATCGGCACGCCCCAGGTACGCTGGCGGGAAATACACCAGTCTGGACGGTTGGCGACCATTGATTCGATACGCGCCTGGCCCCAGTCCGGGATCCACTGCACGCCTTTGATCTCTTTCAGGGACTGCGCACGCAGACCTTTCTGATCCATGCTGATAAACCACTGCGGCGTGGCACGGAAGATGATCGGCGTTTTGTGGCGCCAGCAGTGCGGGTAGCTGTGCAGCAGTTTTTCCACATGCAGCAGCGCGCCTTTTTCACGCAGGATCTCAACGATCATATCGTTGGCTTTAAAGACGTTTACGCCATCAAGCGAGGGATAGGTGCCTGGCAGGAAGCTGCCGTCTGGTCCAACCGGGTTGGCGGTTTCAATCCCGTATTTCTGGCCGATAACATAGTCATCAGGACCGTGGCCCGGCGCAGTGTGCACCGCACCGGTACCGGCTTCCAGCGTTACGTGCTCGCCGAGGACAACCGGTGAAGTGTGATCGAGGAACGGATGCTGGAAGGCCTGCAGCTCAAGAGAAGCCCCTTTCACCTCGCCCAGCACGGTCCACTCGCTCACGCCGACGCGCTTCATCACGCTCCCGACCATCTCTTTGGCCAGGATCAGCGCGCGGCCTTCGATCTGCAGCAGTTCGTAATCGAACTCCGGATGCAGAGAGATGGCGCGGTTAGCCGGCATGGTCCACGGCGTGGTGGTCCAGATCACCAGCGAGATTGGGCCATCAACTTGCGCGGCACCAAACTTGGCCTGTACCGCCTCTTTATCAACGGCATTAAACATCACGTCGATAGAGGGCGAGGTTTTGTCGTAGTACTCGACTTCGGCTTCTGCCAGCGCAGAGCGGCAGTCCATGCACCAGTGCACCGGCTTAGCGCCTTTGTGCATATGGCCGTTACCGATAATTTTGCTGAGCGCACGGATGATGTTCGCTTCAGTTTTGAAGTTCATGGTCAGGTAAGGACGATCCCAGTCGCCCAGCACGCCCAGACGGATGAAGTCCTTTTTCTGGCCTTCAACCTGCTCGGCCGCGTATTCACGGCAGGCAGCACGGAATTCTGCCGCGGTGACTTTCTCACCCGGCTTACCGATCATCTGCTCAACTTTGTGCTCAATCGGCAGACCATGGCAGTCCCAACCCGGCACATACGGCGAGTCGAAGCCCGACAGACCTTTGGACTTAACGATAATGTCTTTCAGAATCTTGTTAACTGAGTGACCAATATGAATGCTGCCGTTCGCGTACGGAGGGCCATCATGCAGGATAAAGGTTTTTTTCCCTTTTTTGGCTTCGCGGATGATGCCGTAAAGATTGTCATCATACCAACGCTGCAGCATTCCCGGTTCACGCTTGGCCAGATCGCCACGCATCGGGAACCCCGTTTCCGGCAAATTCAGGGTAGATTTATAGTCACTCATCAGATTCTCGATTCCGTATTTCGGTTCTGTTTAAACCGGTGTTTTCAGCCCGAAAAATGTCCGGGCGCTCACCACATCTTTAGCAATTTGCTCTTTGAGTTCGTCAAGTGAAGCAAAACGCTGCTCATTTCGTATTTTTTGACAGAGCACCACGTCTATATGGCGTCCATACAGGTGCATTGCAACGTCCAGCAGATGAACTTCTAACTGCTGACGCATGCCGGCGACCGTTGGGCGTGTGCCAATGTTGGCCACCCCAGGCAAGGGTTTATCGCCCAGACCCAGCACTTCAACGGCATACACCCCTTTCACCGGAGAAACATAGCGTCGCAACGGCAGATTGGCGGTAGGGAAGCCTAACGTCCGGCCCAGTGCATCACCGTGCACCACCCGGCCTGAAATACTGAAGGAATGTCCAAGAAGTGCAGCCGCCAGCGGCAGATTATCGTCGGCCAACGCCTGACGGACTGCCGTGCTGCTGATGCGCTTGCCATCATCGCAGAAGGTCTGGGTACTGATGACATCAAAGCCATGTTCGATGCCCGCATGCTGTAATAACAGGAAATCCCCGTGGCGACCAGCGCCAAAGCGGAAGTCATCGCCCACGGCAAGGAATTTCACATCCAGCTTGTCTACCAGTAAGTCGGTGACAAAACTTTCGGCGGTCAGCGCGGCAAAGCGGCGGTCGAAACGCACGCACAGCACCGCATCCACACCCGCTTCGCTCAGGTAGCGAACTTTGTCCCGCAGGCGTGTCAGCCTGGCAGGCGCTTTATCAGCCGCAAACAGCTCAAGCGGTTGCGGTTCAAAGATCATCACCACCACCGGCAAATTGCGTTGGCGTCCTTCTTCACACAGTCGGGCCAGCAGCGCCTGATGGCCGCGATGCACGCCATCGAAGTTACCGATGGTCAGTACGCAGCCGCGATGCTGCTCCCTAAGGTTATGTATGCCGCGGATAAACTTCATGGCTGGCTCAAATTTGTGGAAATCGGCGGATTATACCTTGTACAGCTCTGAAGGTTAACCCGCGAATGCGGCTTTACTCTGTTTATCGCGGCATTTTCTGCGGTAAACTGCTCTGTCAGGCGGCAATAGCATTTATCTTGTGATTAAGCTGTATTCGGTGAGATGAAGCTGGTAGAATCTTGCGCCATCGAAACGTAATAGAGTGTCGCGTATTTGGCGGCGCTTATTTGCACAAATCCATTGACAACCATGGGCGAAAGAGGCATATTCCTCGGCCTTTGAATTGTCCTCATAGAACTATTTGGGAGTTGGACCTTGGCTAATATCAAATCAGCTAAGAAACGCGCAGTAACGTCTGAGAAGCGTCGTAAGCACAACGCTAGCCGTCGTTCAATGTTGCGTACTTTTATCAAGAAAGTCTACGCGGCTGTCGCTCTTGGCGATAAAGCGGCTGCGCAGAATGCATTTAATGAAATGCAACCAATTGTGGACCGTCAGGCAGCTAAAGGCCTGATCCACAAAAACAAAGCTGCACGCCATAAAGCAAATCTGGCTGCACAGATCAGCAAACTGGATTAATCTCCAGCCCGCTAATCGGCTTTGATGAAAAAACCGGCTCTGCCGGTTTTTTTGTGTCTGCAATTCAGGAAAACAACCCCGTAAAGTCCTTATTGCAGATACGCTGTACCGCCGGATGCTGGATCATCCGCTCGGCAAATATCACGTGATACTCTTCCACCACGCTGTCAATCCTGCCCAGTTCGACAATCCCCTTCTCAAAAAAGAGATCGTTTGCATAGCTTGAAGGCGCGACAAAGATGGCGTTATGACTGGCACCAAACGCCTTCATCAATGCAGCATCGTCAAACTCGCCCAGAATATCCACTTCCAGCCCCTGAGTCTGGAACCAGTTCAGCAGCTTTCGTCCCAGCATCGAACGACGGCCGGGGATCAACAGCTTTCGCTGTTCCAGGCAGGCCGGGAAAGGCAAATCGGGTTGCGGGGCCTGACACCAGAAGCTGATGCAGGATTCGCCCAGCTTGACGGAGAACAGCCCTTCCTGCTGAGTGGAATCGATGGGGCAGTCAGAGAGGATCATATCCAGTTTGTGCTGGCTCAACTGCTCAAGCAGCATTTCGTGGGTCGATTCATAACAGCGCAGATGAATTTTATCTTCGTCGACCACCGCGGTTTGCAGCACCTGACTGACCAACCTTTTTGACAGCACATCCGCCACGCCAACGTCGAACAGCAGACTGGCTTCCTTGCGGTAGTTAACAATATCCAGCATCTCCTGGCTGAGCTGAAACATTTTGTCGGCATAGCGGAACACCAACTGCCCGAGTTCAGACGGCACCAGCCCTCTTCCCTGGCGTTTAAACAGTTTGCCCTGCAGACGGTCCTCCAGCGCTTTGATCTGCCCGGTGATGGTCTGCGGCGTCAGATTAAGGGCATCTGCCGCGCCAACCACCGAGCCGGCTTTGCATACCTGCCAGAAGTAATAAAGATGGTTGAAGTTAATGTGTGACATGCGCGCCTCCCTGATGGCGTGATCGGTAACGGCCAGCCGGGGCTGGCCGGAGCCGCGTTATCGCAGTTTGAGACGCAGCAGCGTGTACCCCATCACCGCTGAAATAGCCGAACCGACCAGGATACCCAGTTTCGCCAGCGTCACCATCTCTTCATGCGCCGCATCAAAGGCCAGCGAAGCGATAAAGATCGACATGGTAAAGCCGATACCGCACAGCAACCCGACCGACGCGATGTCCTGCATGCGGGTGCCTTCCGGCAAGGCCGCAATCTTCAGTTTTACTGCCAGCCAGCAGATCACGGTGATCCCCAGCGGTTTACCGATAAACAGCCCGAGAATAATGCCGATGGGCACCGCTGACAGCAGGCCATCAGCAGACACGCCGGTTAACGAGACGCCGGCATTGGCAAAGGCAAACAGCGGCAGGATCACCCAGCTAACCCATGGCGCCAGGCCATGCGCCAGGTGCATCGCCGGGGAATGACCGTTCTCTTTTTTCAGCGGCACAAAGAATCCCACCAGCACACCCGCCACCGTGGCATGGATGCCAGACTTCAGCACCGCCACCCACAGCACCATCCCGACCAGCATATAAAGCGAGATACTGCGCACGCCCATTTTATTCAGCAGCGCCAGCACCACAATCGCGCCGCCAGCCACGGCCAGCGACGTCACGGACAGGTCCTGGGTGTAGAAGAAGGCAATAATCAGGATCGCCCCAAGGTCATCAATGACGGCCAGCGCCATCAGGAACATCTTCAGCGCAGGCGGCACGCGACTGCCGAGCAGCGCAAGGATACCCAGCGCAAACGCGATGTCCGTTGCGGTCGGGATTGCCCAGCCGTGAATGGCCAGCGGATCGTTATGGTTCATCGCGGCATAGATCAGCGCGGGTGCCAGCATACCGCCCACCGCGGCAATCAAGGGGAACATCGCGCGTTCACGCGTTGCCAGTGAGCCGGAGACCAGCTCGTGCTTCACTTCCAGACCGATCATCAGGAAGAACACCGCCATCAGCGCATCATTGATCCACAGAAGCAGGTTTTTGCTGATATCCAGGCTACCAAAGCGGAATTCGACCGGCATATTCAGAATGGACTGGTAAGCCTGCTGGGTACCGGCAGTATTCGCGAGGATCATTGCAATCGCCGCGGCGATAATGAGTACCACCCCGCCGGTGGCTTCATTTTTGAGTAGTCGTTTGAGCGCTGAGTTCATCTTGGCATTCCCTTAACAGAGTGATGAAGAAAAGTACCGCAAGCATACGCGTTTTAACTGCTCGTAAAAAACAGTTTATACCCGGTTATAAGGTAGGTATTTCCGAGTTGTGGAGTTTTTCAGGAAATATGGGCAAAAAAAAACGGACAGCCTGAGCTGTCCGTTGGTCTGACTTGCGCGGGAATTAGCGGGTCAGGTCATCGAAGAATTTCTTCACGCCGTCGAAGAAGCTTTTCGAGCGCGGGCTGTTCTTCTCGCCGCTTGGGCCACCGAAGCTCTCTTCAAGCTCCTGCAGCAACGCTTTCTGCTTCTCGTTCAGGCTGACCGGGGTTTCCACCACCACGCGGCACAGCAGGTCACCCTGCGCACCACCGCGCACGGATTTAACACCCTTGCTGCGCATCCGGAACAGTTTGCCGGTCTGGGTTTCCGCCGGAACCTTCAATTTCACACGGCCATCCAGCGTCGGCACTTCAATCTCGCCGCCCAGAGCTGCCATCGCAAAGTTGATCGGCACTTCGCAGTACAGGTTGTTCTCTTCACGCTCGAAGATTGGATGCTTGCGCACCTGCACCTGAACGTAGAGATCGCCTGCCGGTGCGCCATGCTCGCCCGCTTCACCTTCGCCAGTCAAACGGATGCGGTCGCCGGTGTCGACGCCGGCCGGGATTTTCACCGACAGGGTTTTGGACTTCTCGACGCGGCCATGACCGTGACAGGCATTACAAGGATCTTTAATTACCGAGCCACGACCGTGACAGGTAGGACACGCCTGCTGCACGGTAAAGAAGCCCTGACGCATCTGAACCTGGCCCTGTCCATGACAGGTGCCACAGGTCTGTGGTTTGGTGCCCGCTTTTGCGCCGCTACCGTCACACACCTCACACTCTTCCAGGGTTGGAATGCGGATCTCTTTGGACACGCCGCGGACAGCTTCTTCAAGCGTCAGCTCCATGTTGTAGCGTAAATCGGCGCCACGCGCAGCACGTTGCTGACGACGTCCTCCGCCAAAGATATCGCCGAACACGTCGCCAAAGATATCGCTGAAATCGGCACCGCCGCCACCAAAGCCGCCGCCACCGCCGCCCATACCGCCCTGTTCAAAGGCTGCATGACCGTACTGATCGTAAGCTGCACGTTTCTGCCCATCGGTCAGAATTTCGTACGCTTCCTTCACTTCTTTAAATTTGGCTTCGGATTCTTTATCACCTGGATTACGGTCAGGGTGGAGTTTCATCGCCAGGCGTTTGTAGGCCTTTTTGATTTCACGCTCATCCGCTGATTTGGAAACGCCTAAAATCTCGTAATAGTCTTGCTTCGCCATACTGGTGTTCCTGCCCTTAACATGCGGGCACGGGCGTGGAGAAATTCCCACGCCCGTGCCGGTTATCATCAGTGGCCTGTTACAGACCACCGTGCCCGCTCAGGGCGATTATTTTTTGTTGTCTTTCACTTCTTCAAATTCAGCGTCAACAACATCATCTTCTTGCTTCGCAGAAGCGTCACCGGCATCAGCTGCGCCGCCAGCGGCCTGCTGCTGCTGAGCGAACTCCATCAGTTTGCTGGAGACTTCAGTCAGCGCCTGCATTTTCGCTTCAATAGCGGCTTTGTCTTCGCCTTTCAGCGCTTCGTTCAGCTCGGCCAGGGCTGCCTCAATCGGCGCCTTGTCGTCTGCTGGCAGTTTATCGCCGGCTTCATCAAGCTGCTTACGGGTGCTGTGCGACAAGTGATCGGCTGTGTTACGAACCTGAACCAGCTCTTCGAACTTACGGTCGGACTCAGCGTTAGCTTCAGCGTCACGAACCATTTTTTCGATCTCTTCGTCGTTCAGACCAGAAGACGCCTTGATGGTGATCTTCTGCTCTTTACCGCTGTTTTTGTCTTTAGCAGACACGTGCAGGATACCATCGGCATCGATATCGAAGGTGACTTCGATCTGCGGCATACCGCGTGGTGCACCCTGAATCCCGTCCAGGTTGAACTGGCCCAGAGATTTGTTATCAGCAGCACGTTTACGCTCACCCTGAACCACGTGAATGGTTACGGCAGACTGATTGTCTTCAGCAGTAGAGAACACCTGGCTGTGTTTGGTCGGGATAGTGGTGTTCTTGGTGATCAGCGACGTCATCACGCCACCCATGGTTTCGATACCCAGCGACAGAGGGGTAACGTCCAGCAACAGAACGTCTTTCACTTCACCCGCTAACACGCCACCCTGAACCGCAGCACCAACGGCAACCGCTTCATCCGGGTTCACGTCTTTACGTGGTTCTTTACCGAAGAACTCAGCCACTTTCGACTGCACCATTGGCATACGCGTCTGGCCACCAACAAGGATAACGTCGTTGATGTCAGACACAGACAGACCAGCATCCTGCAGCGCCACTTTCAGTGGGTCGATAGAGCGAGCCACCAGATCTTCAACCAGTGATTCCAGCTTCGCACGGGTCACTTTGATGTTCAGGTGCTTAGGACCGGTCGCATCAGCCGTGATGTACGGCAGGTTCACGTCGGTCTGCTGTGCAGAAGACAGTTCGATTTTCGCTTTCTCTGCCGCTTCTTTCAGACGCTGCATTGCCAGCGGATCGTTGTGCAGATCGATGCCAGAATCTTTCTTAAATTCTGCCACCAGATAGTTGATCATGCGGCTATCGAAGTCTTCACCACCCAGGTGGGTATCACCGTTGGTTGCCAGCACTTCAAAGGTTTTTTCGCCATCAACTTCATCGATTTCGATGATGGAGATATCGAAGGTACCGCCGCCCAGGTCATAAACCGCGATAGTACGGTTGCCCTGGCCTTTGTCCATACCGTAAGCCAGTGCCGCTGCGGTTGGTTCGTTGATGATACGTTTTACGTCCAGACCTGCGATACGGCCGGCATCTTTCGTTGCCTGACGCTGCGCATCGTTAAAGTATGCTGGAACAGTGATAACCGCTTCAGTTACCGGTTCGCCCAGGTAATCTTCCGCCGTTTTCTTCATTTTCTTCAGCACTTCAGCAGAGATCTGCGGCGGTGCCATTTTCTGACCTTTCACGTCGATCCAGGCGTCGCCGTTGTCAGAACCGGCAATTTTGTAAGGCATGATTTTGATATCACGCTGTACTTCTTCGTCCTGGAAGCGACGGCCAATCAGGCGCTTGATCGCAAACAGGGTATTCTGTGGGTTGGTCACAGCCTGACGCTTAGCCGGTGAACCGACCAGAATCTCGCCGTCCTGGGTGTAAGCGATGATGGAAGGGGTGGTGCGATCGCCTTCCGCATTCTCAAGTACACGCGCTTTGCCGCCATCCATAATAGCGACACAAGAGTTAGTCGTACCCAGGTCAATACCAATAATTTTACCCATCTATACATCTCCCACTTAAATTTATGTCAAATCAGTTTATGAACACTTAATGCGGGCTTTTTTTGCCGTTTCAACTGCTGGCGCCGCGCTTTTTTTCCAGGTCCATAACCTTGGATGCCAAATAAGATGGGGCCATCCAGAGCGGCATCAAGGGGCAAGGTGAAAAAAATTTCGTTTTTTCCATTCTGCGGATAACGGTTTGCTGGGATGTTGCGAAAGTGACCAGCCCGGCCGTTAATAAACGACCGGGCTTTTTATTAGCTGAAGGTGCGGCCGACGAGGGCGTTATGCTTGCCATCGCGCTTTAACCAGATGCCGACCAGCAGACCAATTGCTGATAGCGCCAGCACATAGTAAGCGGGAGCCAGCGGCGTCACCGCCATAATCAGGGTGACAAAAATCGGCGTTAAGCCGCCAAAAATGGCGTAAGCGACGTTATACGAGAAGGCAATACCGGTGAAACGCACTTCCGCCGGGAAGGCGCGCACCATCACATAAGGTACCGCGCCGACCACGCCCACGCTTAATCCCACCAGCGCATAACACGGGAATAGCAGTTCGGGATGTGCGCCCACCGTGCGGTAAAATATCCAGCTACACACCGCCAGCAACAGGCTGCCGACGATAAAGGTTTTACTGGCACCAAAGCGATCGGCAGCAAAGCCGGCGCAGATGCACCCCACCAGCAGCATCACCGTCGCCAGGCTATTGGCCTGAAGCGCTTGTGCGGTCGGAATGCCGTACTGCTTTTGCAGTAGGGTCGGCGTCATCAGGATCACCACCACAATTCCCGCCGAGAGCAGCCACGTCAGCAACATGCTGATGGCGATTTCGCGTTTATGTTTCACTACCACCGCTTTCAGAGGCAGTTCTGCAGCCAGCGCTTTACGCGCTTTCATCTCGACAAAGATCGGGGTTTCCTGCAACCAACGGCGCAGATACAGTGCAATAAAGCCAAACACGCCGCCCAGCAGGAACGGGATACGCCAGGCGCCGGACAGGATGCCCGCCGAACCAAAGGCGCTGTTGACCAGCGTTGCCACCACCGATCCCAGCAGGATGCCGGCGGTGAGTCCGGCGGTCAGGGTGCCACAGGCAAAGCCGATGCGTTTTTCGGGAACATGTTCAGCGACAAACACCCAGGCGCCTGGCACTTCGCCGCCGATCGCCGCGCCCTGCAGCACGCGCAGCAGTAACAGCAGGATCGGCGCGGCAATGCCCAGCGTGGCATAGGTCGGCAGCAGCCCCATTGCCAGCGTCGGTAGCGCCATCAGCAGAATGCTCAGACTGAACATCTTTTTGCGGCCCTGGCTGTCACCGAAATGCGCCATGATCAGGCCGCCTAACGGACGGGCAAGATAGCCCGCGGCAAAAATGGCAAAGGTCTGGACCTGGCGCAGCCAGTCAGGAATATCCGCAGGAAAGAACAGATCGCCAATGACGGCCGCAAAGAACACGAAGATGATGAAGTCGTAGAATTCCAGCGCGCCACCGAGTGCCGCCAGAGAAAGGGTCTTGTAATCCTGCCGGTTCAGGCGGCGATCGTTATCATGCAGCATAATTATTCAGGCACATCCAGAAGGTGAAGAAAAAAGTATAGGTTGAAGTTGTAAAGCTTTGCTTACTATACCGTTCAATTCCCGCTACGCCATCTGGATTTTATGCCTGAATCACGCCATTTTTAGCCGTTTGTTTCGCGCCGCGCATTTTTGGGACGAAATGCTGCTACCACCGCGTCATGCGTCTCAACGTAGGGGCCTTCCAGCAGCTGGATGCAATACGGCACGCTGGCAAAAATACCGTGCACCTGCTGATTACCGTCGGCATTCTTTAGCCCTTCCAGCGTCTCTTTAATCGATTTTGGCTGGCCTGGGAGATTGATAATCAGCGACTGTTTACGGATCACCCCAACCTGACGGGAGAGGATCGCCGTCGGCACAAAGTTGAGGCTGATCTGCCGCATTTGCTCGCCGAAACCGGGCATCTCGCGATCGGCAATCGCCAGCGTGGCATCCGGGGTGACGTCACGACGCGCCGGGCCCGTCCCGCCCGTGGTCAGCACCAGATGGCAAAACATCTCATCCACCAGCTCGCAAATCGCCTGTTCAATCATTGGCTGTTCATCCGGCACCAGCCGTTTTTCAATCTCAAACGGCGTCGCCAGCGCCTGGGTCAACCAGCCCTCAAGTGCAGGCAGCCCCTGATCCTGATAGATGCCATTGGCGGCACGATCGGAAACCGAAATTAAGCCTATACGTAGTGTATTCATCGTGTGGTCACTGTGTTTACGGCCACGGTAAAAGCGCGGGCGTGGAGGAGGATAAAAGCAGGATAAACCATTACAAAGTGGGATGTACAGCGGGGTAAAACCGTGGCCAGCTAACCGGCCACGGAGGCAGACTTACAGCAGGTCGGCAATCATTTTGTCGAGTTTGCCCTGGTCGAGAGCAAAGTTACGGATGCCCTGAGCCAGTTTGTCTACTGCCATCGGGTCCTGGTTGTGCTGCCACAGGAACTCAGATTCAGTCATTTTCGCCGGACGCGCTTTCACTTCGCCGGTGTAAGACAGTTTACGCTCCAGCGTCCCTTCGGTTTCTGCCAGCTCTTTCAGCAGGTTCGGGGAGATGGTCAGACGGTCGCAGCCAGCCAGTTCGATAATTTCGCCAACGTTACGGAAGCTTGCGCCCATCACAACGGTTTCATAGCCATGCTGCTTGTAGTATTCGTAGATTTCAGACACGGAAACCACGCCTGGATCTTCATGGGCAGCGTACTCTTTCTTGTCGGTGTTGGCTTTGTACCAGTCCAGAATACGGCCAACGAACGGAGAAATCAGGAACACGCCCGCTTCAGCACAAGCACGCGCCTGGGCGAAGGAGAACAGCAGCGTCAGGTTACAGTTGATGCCTTCTTTTTCCAGCTGCTCAGCAGCACGGATGCCCTGCCAGGTGGACGCCAGTTTGATCAGGATGCGGTCGTTGCTGATGCCAGCATCGTTATACAGTTTGATCAGGGAACGGGCTTTATTGATGCTGCCTTCGGTGTCGTAAGAAAGACGGGCATCGACCTCGGTAGAGATACGGCCAGGGACCAGCTTGAGGATTTCCAGACCGATATTGACGGCCAGCTTGTCCGCAGCGAAGTTGACCTGCTCTTCTTTTTTGCTGCTCTGATCGCGAGCCCAGGTGACCGCTTCATCGATCAGCTTGCGGTATTCAGGGATCTGCGCGGCGCTCAGGATCAGGGAAGGATTGGTTGTAGCATCTTGCGGCTTGTAGAGCTTCATCGCTGCAATGTCACCGGTATCGGCAACAACGGTAGTCAGTTGACGCAGGGAAGTCAGTTTATCCGTCATGGTTGTCATTCTCATCAGAGTAGAGTTATCGGGTTCTTGAAAATGTCTGCCACGGATAATATCACGCGAAACTTGCCATGCAAGGTAAGGTTTCCCGCAGGCCACGCAGTGCTAAATTGCTGGAGAATATCCCTTTAACGCGCCGGGAATCAGTAAAGGCAATGGCAGCGATTACTCCTTTCACATCACTTTTTTGCTAAAGTAACGGCTAAACTTTTGCCCCTCGCGGCAACTTCATACAAGGACTCAGGCATGTTGATGGTTATCTCCCCAGCCAAAACGCTGGATTTTGAAAGCCCGCTGGCGACCAAACGTTTCACCCAACCTGCGTTGCTGGATGATTCCCAAAAACTGATTGAGGTCGCCCGTAAGCTGACGCCAGCGCAGATCGGTTCCCTGATGCACATCAGCGATAAACTGGCTGGACTGAACGCCGATCGTTTCCATAACTGGCATCCGCCGTTCACTCCGGAGAATGCGCGTCAGGCGATCCTCGCCTTTAAAGGCGATGTCTATACCGGCCTGCAGGCAGAAACGTTTAAAGAGAAAGACTTCGATTTTGCTCAGCAGCACCTGCGCATGCTGTCCGGCCTTTACGGTCTGCTGCGCCCGCTGGATTTGATGCAGCCCTATCGTCTGGAGATGGGCATCAGGCTGGAAAACCCGGCCGGCAAAGATCTCTACACCTTTTGGGGCGATAAGCTGACCGAAGCGCTGAATGCCGCGCTGGCCGAGCAAGGCGATGATGTGTTGCTGAACCTGGCATCCGATGAGTATTTCAAAGCGGTGAAGCCGAAAAAGCTCAGTGGCCGCATCATCAAACCGGTGTTCCTCGACGAGAAAAACGGCAAGTTCAAAGTGATCAGCTTCTATGCCAAAAAGGCGCGTGGCCTGATGAGCCGTTATGTCATTGAGAACCGCTTAACGAAGCCAGCGCAGCTGAAGAAGTTTGATGTGGACGGCTATGTCTTTGTCCCGGAAGAGAGCAGCGACAGCGAACTGATGTTCAAGCGCCGCGAAACGGTCTGACAGCACACCGGCAGCATAAAAAAACGGCCCTTTTCAGGGCCGTTTGCGTTGCTGGATACGGCCCGCAACGGGCCGGAGTCCTTATTTATGCAACAGGAACTCGCGCAGTTCCGTAAAGTCCGCTTTCATCTCATGGGAGAGCAGCGGCAGGTTGGCACGCTGTGCCAGCTCTTCAGGCACCGGCAGCTTGCGGTCGAGGATCGCTTCCACGCTTTCGATAAACTTGGCCGGGTGCGCGGTGCCGAGGAACAAACCAAACTCCCCTTCCTGCAACTGATCGCGCAGCATACGGTAAGCAATGGCCGCATGGGGTTCCGAGATGTAACCCAGGTCCGCCAGCTCACGCATGGTGTCTTTGGTGGTCTGATCATCAACCGCGCCAAAGCCCAGATCGGTCAGGCGCCAGGTTTTGCGGCGGAAGATCTCCTCCACGCGCGGCCAGTTATTGGGCTGGCTGACATCCATTGCGTTCGACAAGGTGGAGACCGTGGCATTAGGCTGCCATTCGCCCTTCTCAAGGAAGCGCGGAACGGTGTCATTGGCGTTGGTGGCGGCAATAAAGCGCTTAACCGGCAGGCCAAGGGACTTCGCCAGCAGACCGGCGGTCAGGTCGCCAAAGTTACCACTCGGTACGGAGATCACCAGCTGGTTACGCTTCTCCTGCGGCAGTTGCGCCACCGCTTCGAAGTAGTAACAAATCTGCGCCAGCAGGCGGCTGATGTTGATGGAGTTAGCCGAATTCAGGCCAATCGCTTTTTTCAGCAGCTCATCATCGAAGGCCTGCTTCACCAGTGACTGACAGGCATCGAAATCGCCTTCAATGGCGATGGTCTGGATATTGCCACCCAGCGTACAGAACAGTTTTTCCTGCAGCGGACTGATTTTGCCTTTCGGATAGAGGATCACCACGCGAACGTTTTCCATGCCGAAGAAAGCATGGGCAACTGCCGCACCGGTATCGCCTGAAGTGGCGGTCAGAATGGTGATTTTCTCATCGGCGCCGCTAACGTAGGAGAGCATTTGCGCCATAAAACGGCCGCCAAAGTCTTTAAACGCCAGCGTAGGACCATGGAACAGCTCCAGCGCAGCGATATCATCGGTCACCTTTTGCACCGGTGCCGGGAAGCTGAAGGCGGTTTTCAGGCGCTGATGCAGCTGATGAGGCGCGATCTCATCGCCAATAAAGGCAGAGAGGATTTTGCTACTGCGGGTAACGAAATCCATTTCCAACATCTCGTCGATGTCGGTCAGTTCAAACTCAGGCAGCTCGAGCGGAAAGAACAGGCCCTGCTGTTTGCCGAGGCCTTGCTTAACGGCCTGCGAGAAGCTTACCTGCTCGTTGTGATCCTTAAGATTATACAGTTTCATGCGTTATCCCAGTTTACGTGCGCCTGCCGTGTCTATGCGGCAGATATGAACGAAGCCTTCATCATTTTGCAGATAGTGCTGGCTGAGCCAGTCTGCCATGCGCTGCGCCGTGTCCGGTTGGTTACAGACGGCGAACAGCGTTGGGCCGGAACCTGAAATCCCACAGGCCAGCGCGCCAATATCCTGCGCGGCCTGACGGGCTTCAGCAAATCCCGGTAACAGCTTGGTGCGGTAAGGCTCGGCGATGACATCGCGCATCAGCTTTGCCGCCAGTGCCGGTTGCTGCGTGTGGCAGGCATGAATAAACCCACCCAGGTAGCGACCGTGCTTAATAATGTCTTCTTTACGGTACTGTGCCGGCAGGATCGCGCGGGCTTCCGCGGTGGAAACTTTGATCCCCGGATAGGCCATCACCCACAGCCAGTCATCAAAGCCTGGCACCTGCTGGCTGATAATCCCATTTTCCTCGAGCATCAGCTGAATGCCGCCGAGGAAGCACGGCGCCACGTTATCATAATGCACGCTACCGGAAATACGCCCTTCCAGCTCGCCCATCAGCGCCAGCAATTCGGTATCGCTCAGCGGCTTACCGCAGTGCTCGTTCATCGCCATCAGGCCAGCCACCACCGAACAGGCGCTGGAACCCAGACCGGAACCAATTGGCATGTTTTTTTCAAGCGTCATCGCCACCGGCACGCGTTTGCCAATCGCTTCGCAGAAACGATCCCAACACTGCCAGACGATGTTTTCCTGCGGATTGGTGGGTAGCTTGCTGACGAAACGCCCTTCATTACGCAGGCTGAATTCGCTGGCCGCCTCCACGGTCACGCAGTCGCCCAGCAAGGCACCGTCAATCGGAGACACCGCCGCACCCAGTACATCAAAGCCCACGCTGACGTTGCCGATTGAGGCAGGGGCATAAATCTTAACCATTCTTAAACTCCCAACTTCCATGACAAGGTGCGTAACAGGTCGGCGAACACGCCTGCTGCGGTCACATCATTACCGGCACCGTAGCCGCGCAGAACCAGCGGAATCGGCTGATAGTAGCGGCTGTAGAAGGCCAGGGCATTTTCACCGTTTTTCACTTTATACAGCGGATCGTTGCCGTCTACGGCATCAATTTTTACCTGACAACGGCCACCTTCTTCAATGGCGCCGACAAAACGCAGCACCTTGCCCTCTGCACTGGCCCGCGCCACGCGGGAAGCAAAGGCATCATCCAGCTCTGGCAGACGCGCCATAAAGGTTTCGACATCGGCAATCGCCGTGAATTCTTCCGGCAGCACCGCTTCAATCTCGATGTCGCTGAGCTCCAGTTGGTAGCCGGCTTCACGAGCCAGGATCAGCAGCTTACGCGCCACGTCCATCCCGGAGAGATCGTCACGCGGGTCCGGCTCGGTGAAGCCCATTTCACGTGCGGTTTTGGTGGCTTCCGACAGCGACACGCCTTCATCCAGTTTACCGAAAATGAACGATAAAGAGCCAGAAAGGATGCCGGAGAAACGCAGCAGCTCATCACCGGCATTGAGCAGGTTTTGCAGGTTCTCGATCACCGGCAGGCCCGCACCGACGTTGGTATCGTAAAGGAATTTACGGCGAGATTTCGCCGCCGCCGCACGCATCTGCAGGTAGTAATTGTACGAGGAGGTGTTGGCCTTTTTGTTCGGCGTTACCACGTGGAAGCCTTCGCCGAGGAAGTCGGCATACTGATCGGCTACCGCCTGGCTTGAAGTACAGTCCACAATCACCGGATTCAGCAGGTGATACTCTTTTACCAGACGCATCAGCCGGCCAAGGTTGAACGGCTCTTTGGCTTCAGCCAGCGATGCTTTCCAGTTCTCCAGCGGAATGCCGTGCACGTTGGTCAGCAGCGCTTTGGAATTGGCGATACCACAGACGCGCAAATCGATATGTTTGTTCTTCAGCCACGCCTGCTGACGATGCAGCTGATCGATCAGTGCCGCGCCAACGCCGCCAACGCCGATCACAAACACTTCAATCACCTGGTCAGTGGCGAACAGCATCTGGTGTACCACGCGCACGCCGGTGGTCGCCTGATCGTTATCCACCACCACCGAGATAGAACGCTCGGAGGAGCCCTGCGCGATGGCGACGATATTGATATTAGCCCGCGCCAGCGCCGAGAAGAATTTGGCAGAGATGCCGCGCAGCGTACGCATCCCGTCGCCAACCACTGAAATCACCGCCAGATGTTCCATCACATCAAGTGGCTCAAGCAGGCCATCTTTCAGCTCAAGATAGAACTCTTCTTCTAATACGCGACGGGCACGCGCCTGGTCGCTCTGCGGTACGCAGAAACTGATGCTGTATTCAGATGAAGACTGGGTGATCAACACCACGGAGATGCCGCTACGGGACATGGCGGCAAAGACTCGCGCCGCCATGCCGACCATCCCTTTCATGCCGGGGCCTGAGACGTTAAACATCGCCATGTTATTCAGGTTGGTGATGCCCTTAACCGGATTATCATCATCCGAGCTGTCGCCACCAATCAGCGTGCCGGGCGCCTGAGGATTGGCGGTATTCTTGATCAGGCACGGGATCTGGAACTGCGCGATAGGGGTGATGGTGCGCGGGTGCAGCACTTTCGCGCCAAAATAGGAAAGCTCCATCGCTTCCTGATAGGACATCGATTTCAGCAGGCGCGCATCCGGCACCTGGCGAGGATCGCAGGTATAAACACCGTCAACATCGGTCCAGATTTCACAGCAATCAGCACGTAAGCAGGCGGCCAGCACGGCAGCCGAATAGTCAGACCCGTTGCGGCCCAGCACCACCAGTTCGCCTTTATCGTTACCGGCGGTGAAGCCAGCCATCAGGATCATGTTTTCTGGCGGGATTTGGCTGGCGGCAATGCGGCGAGTGGATTCAGGGATATCGACGGTGGATTCGAGGTAATGGCCTACGGCCAGCAGCTTCTCAACCGGGTCGATCACGCTTACGCCATGACCGCGCGCCAGCAGCAGTGCTTCCATAATGGCGATTGACAGCTTTTCGCCACGGCAGATGATTGCCGCATTGACGCTGTCCGGGCACTGCCCCAGCAGGCCGATGCCGTGCAGGATCTGCTTAAGCTGCGCAAACTCCTGGTCGACAACAGTTTTCAACTTGTCGTACTGGAAGCCCGGCTGGGCTTCTGCCAGGCCCTGCAACAGGGAAGCAAAAATGCTTTCCGCATCGCTGATGTTTGGCAAGGCATCCTGACCGCTGATGGTTTTTTCAATCATCGCCACCAGGTGATTAGTGATCTTAGCTGGCGCGGACAATACGGTAGCAACCTGTCCCTGCTTCGCATTACTTTCCAGAATGTCTGCAACGCGTAAGAAGCGTTCCGCGTTGGCTACTGAGGTTCCACCGAATTTCAGCACTCGCATATCAAAATCTCCTGAATTTTTGCCGAAAAAAAAGCCCGCACTGTTCAGGTGCGGGCTTATTTTGATGATTCCTGTATGCGTCAGCCCACACCGTTACCTGTGGTAATGGTGGTGGTAATAATGATTGTTGTCATCAGGCTGAAATTGCGCATTTTAGATTTATCGTCTGTCTGTTTATAAATTCTGTCGGCCTCCAGAAGTAAAGCAATCCCCTGGCCAAGTCAATTTTTTTATCACCGTCTGGCAGACGGCGCAGCGGAGAAGCCTTGCGGCATTTCCCGGAAAAACAGATCCATTCTGTTAGCTGTCGAAAAAATGCCAGTAATACTCACTGCGAATGCTTTATTCGCCAGTTTTTTTATCTATAAGTTTTTTTTCTACATCATGCAGCAGACGATGCAGCATGGCGCTGTCACGCTGTTCCAGCAGGCCAAGTCGCTGGGCCAGCCAGTCCACCAGTTTGCTGTCATCGCTGACCTCAAGGCTCAGCAACAGACGATCGAGGCGCTGACGCAGCGCATCCAGCTGCTGAGCATCCGCGGGGGTTTCTTGTGTAGCACTCACCTGCCGTAGTGCAGAAAGCTGGTAGCAATAGACCATTACCGCCTGCCCCAGATTCAGCGAGGGATAGTCGGCAGCCATGGGGATGCCGGTCAGGACATCCACCAGCTCCAGCTCTTCATTGGTCAGCCCGGTATCCTCACGGCCAAACACCAGCGCGGCACTGCGCACCCACTGCTGTTTCTCTTCTAACAGGCTCTGCACCTGCTGAGGGGTGGCGTAATAGCGAAATTTTGCCCGGCTGCGCGCGGTGGTGGCGATGCTGAAGTCGATGTCGGCCAGTGCCGCTTCCAGCGACTCCCAATGGGTGGCGTTGTCGAGGATCTCCCCGGCACCATGCGCGACCCAGCGGGCGGCCGGTTCCAGATGCGCCTGACTGTTGACGATGCGCAGCTCATCAAACCCCATGGTTTTCATGGCGCGGGCGGCGGCACCGATATTTTCTGGTCTGCGGGGCGAGACAAGTATCAGAGGAAAACGCATAACTGCCTTAATAATGGTTGGCCGGGCGGTAAACAAATTACAGCCAGCTTGTAAAAAATCTTGCTCTCAAGTAACAAATAAATAACATTACTGGTGCATACTCTATTCAGTCATAAACAAATTATATGACTAGTTTGCGCTAAATACCCTAATAAAAACAATTATCAGCACATAAAACTATAGGGTTCAATCAATTACCAAATGTTAAATCCAATCCAAACTACTTTTTCCCCTGGGGACTCACTCGTCGGCGAAAAACGCATAAATGTGAGCTAAGCTGGCATTCCTGGAAGAGTTTTTCACAAACTTGTTAACGTGCTACAATTGGTTTGATATAAGTCAACTTAGCGTTGTTTATTACATTTTGGTCAGGTCTTGTACTGTTATATTGCTGTTAATGTGGATAAGATGTACACCCATTTTTAAGCGTACCAGGACAGGATGCACCTTGTCTTTTCGGGAAGCACGACCTGGTCTTTAATGGCTCAAGAACATATTCTGTACAGTTGACGTTTTGCGCCGGACGACTCATCTGCTTTGTCTGGTCCTGTTAACTGTATGCCCTGTTTCAACTTTGTTGGCAATTTTAGGTAGCGAACACATGCAGACCCCGCACATACTTATCGTTGAAGACGAATTAGTGACTCGTAATACTCTCAAAAGTATTTTTGAGGCCGAAGGCTACATGGTTTATGAAGCTACGGATGGTGCTGAAATGCACCATATATTGACCGAGAACGACATCAACCTGGTGATCATGGATATTAACCTGCCAGGTAAAAACGGTCTGCTGCTGGCCCGCGAACTCCGCGAACAGGCTAACGTAGCGCTGATGTTCCTGACCGGTCGCGACAACGAAGTCGACAAAATTCTGGGCCTGGAAATTGGCGCAGATGACTACATCACTAAACCGTTTAACCCGCGTGAGCTGACCATCCGCGCACGTAACCTGCTTTCCCGCACCATGAACCTGGCGCCGCACAGTGAAGAGCGCAAGCTGGTTGAAAGCTACAAGTTTAACGGTTGGGAACTGGACATCAACAGCCGTTCCCTGATCAGCCCACAGGGCGAGCAATACAAGCTGCCGCGCAGTGAGTTCCGCGCCATGCTGCATTTCTGCGAAAACCCAGGCAAAATCCAGACCCGTGCCGACCTGCTGAAAAAGATGACCGGCCGCGAGCTGAAGCCGCACGATCGTACCGTTGATGTCACTATCCGCCGTATTCGTAAGCATTTCGAATCCACGCCTGATACGCCAGAAATCATCGCGACCATCCACGGTGAAGGTTACCGTTTCTGTGGCGATTTGCAGGACTGATTCCTGCAGGTGCAAAAAAATTAAGGGCCGGTAATCCGGCCCTTTTCTATGCAGCAGACTATTTCCACGGCATAATAGGCACTGCGCTCAGGGCGTTTTTAGGCGAACCATCCACAACTTTATCGGAATAGCTCAGATAGATCAGCGCATTACGCTTCTGATCGTAAAACCGTACCACCTGAAGCTTTTTAAACACCAGTGAAGTCCGCTTTTGGAACACAACCTCGCCTTCTGCTTTGCCCTTGGCAATTTTATCGCTAAGTTCTACCGGACCAACCTGCTGACAGGAGATGGCCGCGTCTGAGGTATCCTCAGCGAGCCCCAGTCCACCCTTGATGCCGCCGGTTTTGGCGCGACTGATATAACAAGTTACATTTTTTACGTCCGGATCGTCGAAGGCTTCAACCACTATCTTATGGTCTGGGCCAAACACCTTAAACACCGTGTCTACTGATCCCACCTGCTCAGCATGAGCAGTTAACGATGTAAAAATTACCGACGTGACTATTAACAATTTTCTCATTGTCATAACGTTACCATTGCTTAGAAAATAGATGACATTGTAAGGTAAACTTCTTCAGGCACTTGCCGCATGGTAACACCTCCCCGTTGTTTGAGGCGCATCAGCACAGGGTATTTGTCTTCTTGCAGACTGAATGCGTAACAGAAGCCAGTAGTGGAACTTTTCCCTGCACTAATTTTAACCAGGTAAGGATGATTTATGGATCAAGCCGGTATCATTCGCGATTTGCTTGTCTGGCTTGAAAGCCACCTTGATCAGCCGCTGTCTTTGGACAACGTGGCGACCAAGGCCGGTTATTCAAAATGGCACTTGCAAAGAATGTTTAAGGAAGTCACCGGGCACGCGATTGGCGCATACATCCGCGCACGCCGTCTGTCTAAGGCCGCAGTAGCGCTTCGCCTGACCAGCCGTCCGATTCTGGACATTGCCCTGCAGTATCGTTTCGATTCGCAGCAGACGTTTACCCGGGCATTTAAAAAGCAGTTTAATCAGACGCCCGCTTACTATCGCCGCGCATCTGACTGGAACTCGTTTGGCTTACGTCCGCCGATCCGCCTGGGTGATTTTCATGTTCCTGAGCCTACCTGGGTCAATCTGCCGGAGACGGTGTTAGTTGGGCAAACGCAAAGCTATACCTGCACGCTGGAGCAGATCTCCAGTGCGCGTGGTGAGATGCGGTTGCACTTCTGGCGTCAGTTCCTGACCGAAACGGATATGGTGCCGCCGGTGCTGTATGGCCTGCATCAGTCCCGTCCAAGCATGGAAAAGGATGATGAGCAGGAGATCCTGTACACCACCGCCGTGCCGTCGGACAAGCTTTCGCAGCCGCTGCAGTCAACGCAGACGGTGATGTTAGAAGGTGGGGAATATGTGCAGTTTACTTACGAAGGGCCGCACAGCGAGCTACAGGATTTTATTCTGCTGGTTTACGGCACCTGTATGCCGATGCTGAAGCTGACCCGCCGCCATGGCCAGGATATCGAGCGCTTCTATACCCACGGTGGTAAGAAACGTGCCGAGCCGCCGACGGAGATCCGTTGTGAATATCTGATCCCGATCCGTGCCCCGGCAGACTCAGCAACCGCGTAACGACAGGGTCACTGAGCACTACATCATCCGGCTTTAGCATGAAGGGGCGAAACGATTCGCCCCTGCTTCATCTGCAGCAGATTAGCGCTGCAATTCATCCAGCGCAGGCTGATCGAGATGGGCGATATCACCGGCCGTTTCCACTACCCAACCCGCCGCCAGCCAGGCACTTTGCTGATGATCCACGCGAGAAATCGAGCAGTTGCGTAAACGCAGGCGACGTTCAGCATGCGCCGGCAAGCCGAGTAGCGTACTGACCAGCACGCCCAGCGCCATACCGTGGCTGACGATCAGCGGGCGGCTTCCTGCAGGCAGCTCCAGACAGGCATTCAGCGCGTTATGCATCCGCTCTGCCATCTCCGTCATCGACTCTCCGCCAGGAATGCGGCCGTTTTCCGTGCCGTCGACCAGCGTTTTCCGCCAGCTCTCCTGCTCTGCGGTCAGTTCATCCAGCGGCTGCTCTTCCAGCACGCCCATGTTTAGCTCACGCAGACGCGGGTCAAGAGTGACGTTGCAGCCACAGGCATCCGCAATGATCTCCGCGGTGCGTTTGGTTCGCCCCAAATCGCTGGAGATAACATGGGTGATGCCAAGGTGTTTCACCCGCTCCCCCACCTGATGAGCCTGCAGCTCTCCTTTCTCCGTCAGCGCGCTGTCTGACTGTCCCTGAATGCGTCGGGCGGCATTCCAAAGCGTTTCTCCGTGGCGAACAAGATAGACCTGTAACATGCGATTTTCCGTTATACTGCGACAAATTTGCCTAAAGGGTTCAAACAATTATGTACCATGTTGTCGCTGCCACCATCAATCCAGCCAAAATTAAGGCAATTTCTCAGGCATTCAGCGATGTGTTCGGTGAAGGATCCTGCCATATTGAAGGTGTCGAGGTCGACAGCGGCGTGGCCGCACAGCCAATAACAAATCACGAAACGAGAACTGGCGCACGCCAACGGGTGATGAATGCCCGCCAGGTTCGTCCGGAAGCGGATTTCTGGGTGGCGATTGAAGCCGGGATCGAAGAAGAGAGCGCCTTCGCGTGGATGGTGGTAGAAAACCACAAACTACGCGGCGAATCGCGCTCGGCCAGCTTTACGCTGCCGGCCATCGTGATGAAAGGGATCCACGAAGGCCGTGAACTGGGTGAAGAGATGTCCCGCCTCACCGGCATTGATAACATCAAGCAAAAAGGCGGTGCCATCGGTGCCTTTACCGCCGGTCTGCTGTCACGCACCAGCGTCTACCATCAGGCCCTGATTCTGGCGCTTTGCCCGTTCCACAATGATATTTATCAGATGAAGCCGGGCGAATCCGACGGTTCAGATCTTATCTGAGCCGGTCAGCAACTGCGCCTCCAGCCAGGCTTTCAGCGCTGGCGGCGCACTTTTCAGGCTGTTCGAGCCGCGTGTGATGGTCGCAATCCCCACCCCTAAATCGTTTTTCAATTCACGCTGGCTCAACTCGCCCCGCATCAATTCTTCAATAATCCGCAGTCGTGTTCCCAATGCTTCGCGCTCATCGGGCGTCATCATCAGTTGCAGCAGCGGCAGATGTAATCCATTGCCAAAGGCACGTTGCAGCAGCGTCACAAAACGCTGCCACTCTTCGTTATGCGGTTCCATGGTAACGGGAACGGAAGATTCGCTCATGTGTGGCCCATACTATTAAACTAGTACAGAAGCATAGCACAGGCCAGGCGCGATCAGTAGCGCCGTTGCCACTCGTTATCTGCCAGAATTTTGTCTGACTTATCCATGAAATGGCGATAATAAGCATCGTACGCCAGCACGTTTTTCACATAGCCGCGCGTTTCCGAGAACGGGATGGTTTCGATAAAGGCCACCGGATCCAGCTTGCCCGCGCTGTTACCCAGCCAGGTTTTCACCCGTGATGGGCCGGCATTGTAGGCGGCAGACGAGAAGATGCGGTTCTGACCAAACTGCTGATAGACCGATTCCAGATACTGCGTGCCGATCTGAATATTCGTTTCCGGATCCAGCAACTGGCTGCTGTTGCTGTAGCCCGGCAGGCTGTAGACCTTCACCGTATGCTGCGCGGTGGCCGGCATCACCTGCATCAGACCCGATGCCCCCACCGGCGAGCGCGCTTTCGGGTTCCAGGCGCTCTCCTGGCGGGCGATAGCCATCGCATAGCTAATCGGAATCGCCTTGCCGTTGGCGTAGCGCTGGAACTGATCCTGATAGGCCAGCGGGAAGCGTTCCTGCAGGCTGTTCCACAATTTGCCGGTAATGGTTGCCTGCACGCTCAACACCCACCAGTTCTGTTGGTAAGCATACTGGGCCAGCTGCTGCTGCTGGCCGCTGTTTTTGCTGGAAACCAGGTAGCTCCATTCGGTGCGGGCAAGGTTATCCATTCCCCAGTACATCAGCTCACGCACGCGGGCAATCTCGGCGCCCTGCGTCAGGCTGCTGTCCTGAGGCGGCGCCTTGTCGATCTGCATTTTGTACTCTACGCCGAGCTTCTGCGCGGCTACCATCGGATAGAAGCCGCGCTCCTGCATCAACCCATGCAGGATTTTCTCGGCTTCCTCTTTCCTGCCCTGCTCTAACAGCAGGTCGGCCTGCCAGTATTGCCATTCATCTTTCTGTTTGGCTTCGACCGGCAGGCGGGCAATCCAGGTATTCAGCCCGCGACGATCGTTATTGCCGAGCGACATCCTCACCCGGCGCTCAATCAGTGACGTGGAATCGCTGCGCATCACCACATCATCACGCCAGCGGGCCTGCTCCGAGGTGATATCGTTGCCCATCAACCGCCAGGCAACCGCTTCTTTCAAATCCTGCGCTTCCCGATCGCTCATCTTCTGCGCGCTGACCAACGACGGGATCATCGCCCGGGCATTTTCCGCATCTTCACGCGCCACGCGCGCGAAGGCCAGCGAGGTCGCCTGACGGGTAAAATCGGTCGGGCCCACGGCGCGGGCAAAGGTCACCACGGTTTGAGGGTTGTTTTGCAGATCCATCACCGCATTGGCCATGGTCTGATAATCTTCCGGCAGCTGTTTGGCGAGGAAATTGACCAGGTTGGTATTGCCCTCCTTCATTGCCAGCCGGATACGCTCAAGGGTGGTAATGGGCGTTTGCTGTCCTGCAGCCTGCCAGACGCTGAACAGCTTATCGCAGGTCGTCGGCAGAGACGTGCCGCGCAGCCAGATGGCTTTCGCGCCATCCCAGGCGACCTGCTGCTGTCCGGTCGCCCATTTGGCGTAGTACCAGTTACAGCGCGCGGACACCGGCTTCGGCTCTTCCGGGCTGAACACCAGCAAACCGCGCCAGTCTTCACGACGGGCCAGTTCATTAACAAAGCGGGAAGGTAAGGAGCGTACCGGCGGCAAGGTCGGATACTGCTTAATAAAGGCATTCACCGCCAGCCCGGTTTCCTGATCCAGGTGCTGAGCCAGCTCACGGTATTCAAGATAAGGATAAAGAGGATAATCACGTAACGTGGGCATCAGCTGCGCCACCGTATCCATTTGATTGCTGTCCCACGCCTGCTTAATCTGCAAATAACGACCGCGCTGCGCATCCAGCGAATCGGCGTGTGCCATTCCTGAGACTACCGTTAAACAGGCGCCTGCTATCCACAACTGCCACTTGTCCGCCATGACTTTCCCCACGTTAACGCCTCTCTTTATCCTGAACTCAAGTTACAACTTCCTTCATGCTAACCAGGCTTACGCACTACTGCACTGATCTGCACAAATATTTACTAAACTTTGGTCAGTTTTTTAGCGGATATGCGTCACATTTCACCGATCAAGTGATTGCGGTATCTGCACCCGCCGTTAATCATGGCGCATGATTGTTACTGTGCATGGCACAGGCAAAACCTGGCACACCGTTCTCCCGGTGGGTCAGGTTTTTTTATTTTCAGGGTGGATAAATGAAGATCGCAAAAATCCTTAATAATAATGTGGCGATTATCCTGGCGGACAACGGCCACGAACAGGTGGTGATGGGACGCGGTTTAGCCTTTCAAAAACGCGTCGGCGATGAGCTGGATGCCAGCCTGATTGAGAAAGTGTTCGCGCTGCAAAGCGATGCGCTCACCGCCCGTCTGAGCGAACTGCTGTCGGAAATCCCGCTGGAGGTGATCACCACCACCGAGCTGATTATCGCGCAGGCCCGCCGCGAGCTGGGCACGCCCTTACATGAGAGCCTGTCGATTGCCCTCAGCGATCACTGCCACTTTGCGCTGGAGCGGCACCGGCAAAACCTGCCGATCCGCAATGTGCTGAAGTGGGAAATCAAAACGCTGTACCCTAAAGAATTCGCGCTGGGCCTGAACGCCCTTGAGCTGATTGAAAAACGGCTGGGCGTAACGCTGCCGGAGGATGAGGCCGGATTTATTGCCCTGCATCTGGTAAACGCCCAGCTGGGCAGCGATTTGTCCGACGTTTCGCATATCACCCAGTTTATGCAGGAGATCCTGCATATCGTGAAGTATTGGCTCCAGCTGGATTACCGCATCGACAGCCTGAGCTATAACCGCTTTGTGAATCATCTGAAGTTCTTCGCCCAGCGTATGCTCGGCAAACGCGGCGTGTGGAGTGACGATGAGTCGCTGCATGATGTGGTGCGCGATAAATATCCGCTCTCCTACCAGTGCGCGCAAAAAATTGACCAGCATATTCAGCAAAAACATCACTACACGCTCTCCTGTGAAGAACGCATGTTCCTGACCATTCATATCGAGCGGGTGCGTAAGGAAACGCTGGCGTTAGCGGAGGACGCAGACGAGGCGTAACGCCGGGCGGAAACCGCCCGGCGAGCGGTTATTTCAGTGACTCACCGTGGCTGCGGATCACCTGCTGATACCAGTAAAAGCTCTGCTTACGCGACCGCGTCAGCGTCCCGTTCCCCTGGTCATCACGGTCAACGTAGATAAAGCCATAGCGTTTGGAGAATTCCGCTTTCGAGGCGCTAACCAGGTCAATCGGCCCCCAGCAGGTATAGCCCATCACTTCCACGCCATCTTCAATCGCTTCGCGCACCTGCACGAGATGATCGTTCAGATACTGAATGCGGTAATCATCCTGAATGCTGCCGTCGGCTTCGACCTTATCTTTCGCGCCCAGGCCATTTTCAACAATAAACAGCGGCTTCTGGTAACGGTCATACAGCATATTCATCAGAATGCGCAGGCCTTCCGGATCGATCTGCCAGCCCCAGTCGGAACTGGCCAGATGCGGGTTCGGCACCATTGAGAGAATATTGCCGCGCGCCTTCTGGTTCTCTTCTTCATTGGTGGTGACGCAGCCGGTCATATAGTAGCTGAAGGAGATGTAATCGATGGTGTGTTGCAGGTCCTGCTTATCCTGCTCGCTCACCTCCAGCGTAATATTGCGGTCGGCAAAGAATCGCCGCATATAGGCAGGATAGTAGCCGCGCACCTGCACATCGCCGAAGAACAGCCATTCGCGGTTCTGTTGCAGGGTTTCCATCACGTCCGCCGGACGGCAGCTCAACGGGTAGAGTAACCCGCCCAGCAGCATATTGCCGATCTGCCCGTCCTTGACGATCTGATGGCAGGCCTTCACCGCGCGGGCGCTGGCCACCAGCTGATGATGAATGGCCTGATAAATTTCCGCCTCGCTGCTCTCTTCCGCCAGACCGACTCCGGTGTACGGCGCGTGAAGCGACATATTGATTTCATTAAAGGTCAGCCAGTGCTTCACCTTGTGCTGATAACGGCTGAACACCGCACGGGCATAACGCTCGAAACAATCGATGGTGGTCCGGCTTCCCCAGCCACCGTATTGCTCGACCAATCCCACCGGCATTTCGTAATGAGACAGGGTCACCAGCGGCGTAATCTGGTATTTGGCCATCTCATCGAACAGGCGATCGTAAAACGCCAGCCCTTCTTCATTCGGCGACTGTTCATCGCCCTGCGGGAAGATGCGCGTCCAGGCAATCGAGGTACGCAACACGGTGAAGCCCATCTCGGCGAACAGCTTGATGTCTTCCGGGAAACGGTGGTAGAAGTCGATCGCCACGTCCTTGATGCCAGCATCCCCCTGCACGCGTTCCACCCGCCCGCCAAAAATGCCATTGGGTTGCAGATCCGAGGTCGACAGCCCCTTGCCGCCCTGCTGATACGCCCCTTCAACCTGATTGGCCGCGACCGCGCCGCCCCATAAGAAATTATCCGGAAAACGTGTGTTCATGGTGAATCTCCTGTTAGTTCAATATGGTCAGTAACGGCGCACCTGCAGATACCGCGCCGTCGCTGAGGATAAGTACGTCGATGTAGTCATCGCTGTTGCTGACCAGCACCGGCGTGGTCAGGTCGTAACCCGCCGCTTTAATCGCCTCTAAATCAAATTCCAGCAGCAGATCGCCGACCTTCACCGGCTGGTCGTTGCTGACGCGCGGGAAGAAAAACTGTCCGTCGAGCTTGACGGTATCCAGCCCCACGTGGATCAGCACTTCGGCCCCGTCGTCGGAGGTCAGCCCAACCGCGTGGCCGGTGCGGAACATCGACGATACGATGCCGTTGACCGGCGACAGCACGCGCCCCTGCTGCGGAACAATCGCCACCCCTTTGCCCAACAGCCCGCTGGCAAAGGTGGCGTCCTGAACCTGCTCCAGCGGCAGCGTTTCCCCGCTGATTGGGCTGACTACCGCTTGCCTGCGCGAGGAGGCTTTCTCAACCGGCGGCTCAACGGGCACCTCAACCGGCGCGGCAGATAAGCCGAAACCGTAGGTGGTTACGGCGGCAAAAATCAGCGCCACCGCAGAGCCAACAAAGGCGGCCCACACGCTGGCGTCAATGCCGGTGGGCGGCACGATTTGCAGGAAGGTGAAAATGCTGGCAAAGCCGAAGGAGTAGATGGTGGTATGGAAATAGCCGAGGATGGCGGCGCCCAGTGCCCCGCCGATACAGCCAAAGATAAACGGACGGCGATGCGGCAGGGTCACGCCATACACCGCCGGTTCGGTGATACCGAAAATGCTGGCGGTGAAGGCAGATCCGGCAATCGCTTTCAGCTTCAGGTCGCGGCTTTTCAGCATCACGCCGAGGGTAGCGCCCGCCTGCCCCATCACCGCAGGCAGCAGCAGTGGCACCAGCGTGTCCTGGCCGAAGGTGGCAAGATTGTTCAGCATTACCGGCACCAATCCCCAGTGCAGGCCGAAAATCACGCAGATTTGCCAGATAGCCCCCATAAACGCGCCAGCCACCGTTGGGCTGAGGCTGTAAATCCAGACATAGCCTTCCGCCAGCCAGCGGCTCAGCCAGGTGGCGGCGGGGCCAATGATCAGAAAGGTCAGCGGCACCGCCAACAGCAGGCAAATCAGCGGCGTGGTAAAGTTGCGCACCGCAGACGGCGATCGTGGATGCACCACCCGCTCAATCAGGCTGGCTACCCAGGCGGCAAAGATAATCGGGATCACCGAGTAGCTGTAATTGAGGATCTCAAGCGGGATGCCGAAGAAGTTAAGCGACTGCCCCAGCTTCTGGCTTTCCACCACCGCCATGATTTGCGGATGCACCAGCGCGGCGGCGATGGCCATGCTGATAAATGGATTGCCGCCAAACTTTTTCCCGGCGCTAAAGCCGAGCAGGATCGGCAGGAAGTAGAACAGGCCATCGCTGGCAACAAACAGCACTTTGTAACTGCCGCTCTCCTGATGCATCACGCCCAACACCAGCATCAGCGCCAGCAGGCCCTTGATGATCCCCGAAGCGATCATCACGCCGATAAACGGGGTAAAAATGCCCGAGACCAAATCGATAAAACGGGCGAACAGGTTCTCTTTGCTGGCATCCGCGCCGTCTGACGGCCCGTTCTCGGTGCCTAACAGGCGATAGACCTCGCCGACATTATTGCCAATCACCACCTGATACTGGCCGCCGCTCTCGACCACCATGATCACCCCAGGGTTCTGCTTCAGGGCCGCCGTATTGGCCTTGCGGCTGTCTTTCAGCTTGAAACGCAGACGGGTCGCACAATGCATCACGCTGTGAATATTGTTCTTGCCACCGACACCGTCGATGATCTCATCTGCCAGCTGCTGGTATTGCATACCC
>LIDZ01015742.1_pt5 | contig 33664 bp, 32 predicted proteins | sample 644651 | NCBI WGS metagenome assembly LIDZ01 (sample SAMN03856242, study PRJNA289617) | food metagenome | isolation source: wine grapes on drying loft during traditional withering process | host: Vitis vinifera cv. Corvina | place: Italy: Gargagnago di S. Ambrogio di Valpolicella | collected 2014-01 | reverse complement strand
CCGCCTTCGCAGTTTGAAGGGATGTTCGTCTCTGCTGCGCATAGTGAAGAAGATATAGATGCTACGATCGAGGGCCATTATAATGCCCTGAAGGCACTTTGAGTACCGGGGGCGGAGTTTCAACCGGAGGCGGAAAATGGACCCGGCGCGGGGAATGGCTGGAAGCCATGCCAGGCAAGGTTCTTACCGGAGCAGCCGACAGTGAAGCGGCGGTTGATAAGTGGCTGCTGGATACAGTGGGGATGCCTGAGAAGCTTCATTTGCGGCTGCGCCGTGAGGGGGGCATCCAGTGGAAGGGAGATCGGCTGCGGCTGGCGCTTTTTCCGCAGCGTGAGGCGGGGATCGAACCGGTGTGGCAGGAGCAGGAGCTTGAAGTTCTGCATGAGGATGATTTCTGCCTCGTTGTCCATAAACCAGCTGGAATGGCCGTTCATCCGGACGGCAGCGGCGTGGGTGTGACCTTGGATCATCTTGTGGCTGCGCATTATGCGGCTGCTGGTGGTGGAGTTGCTGTTCGCCATATTCATCGGCTGGACAAAGATACAACCGGTCCGGTGCTGTATGCGAAGAATGAATTCGCTCAGCTTGCGCTCGATGAGGATATGCGCGAGAAGACGATCTCACGACAGTATGTGGCCATTGTCAAAGGCGTGGTTCCACCAACGCTTAAGGTGATCGATGCTCCAATTGGCCGTGACCGTCATCATGCGGTGCGTAGAAGGGTCTCACCCGGCGGACAAGCTGCGGTGACCCGGATTATCGGGTGCAAGGTACTGCGTGGCGCAAGTCTGCTAAGCGTGCAGCTGGAGACCGGCCGCACGCACCAGATCCGTGTCCACCTCAGCCATATGGGTTACCCGCTATATGGAGATGAGCTTTACGGCGGACCGGCTTGGGCGGGTGCAACTGGCGTGAGTAGTCGCGTTCAGGGCTGGTTGAAGACGGACAGCCCCAATGGTTCCAGCAGTGCTGATCGCCAGGCTCTGCACGGTGAATTGCTGACGTTCCGCCATCCTTGGAGCGCTGAACAGTTGGCAGTGAACGATCCGTGGCCTGAAGATATGCTACGACTGCGGGATCTGCTGGCAGGCGGCGCACAGGTTTAGCTTGGAATTCTAGACTCTCATATGAACCAGTCTTTGGACACTTTAAAGCTGAATAAGATAAAAAACGAGTTAGTCTCCGGATTATTGGAGACTAACTCGTTTTCGTTTTCGATTATGGTTCCGGAGCAACGGTCCGTTCGCGAAAGCGTCCTCACAAGCAGCCATTTCATGGAAAGGTGTTTCATGTAGTGCAGTATCTTTATTCTGCAGATAAACTAAGCTCGTTCTTGTAGGAGAGCCGGTTTCTTCCGAGCTTTTTGGATTCCAGCAGCAGCTGATCCGCATAGACATAACCTTTTTCCATGGATATCGATTGGCCAGTCTTATAATAGTACAGCCCAAATGAAGCTGAATAAGTGACCGAAATGCTCTGATCTTCGTACTCTGCAGTGACACTGTGATGATTAACGTTTTCTAGAATCTGCTCAATTAACGAAAAGCATTGCTCAAAAGGCTTGTTTCGCAGAAAAAATGTGAATTCTTCTCCGCCGCTGCGAAATAAAATATCATCCTCTTGCAAATGCGTTTTCAGGGTCTTGGCAAAATGCTGGATGACCCGGTCGCCAACGGCATGGTTATAACTGTCATTAATTTTTTTGAATTTATCGATATCGGCTACAACAATTCCGACATATTCTCCGCTAGGGTTCAGTTCTTTCATCATTTTGTCCATGTAAGCTCGGTTATAAGTGTTCGTTAGAAAGTCCTGATAGGCCATTTGCTCGAATTTGTCCCGTTCAAATTTATTTTGCACACTTTGAGATTTGGAATGAAAAGAAAGGCTGACGACATAATTCAGTAAGAAAAGAGCGATCAGCATATCCCATTTCTCCATTTGCAGTAGGCGTAATAATAAGCCATTAGTAATGGCCACTTTTCCGATGTCGAGCAGATTTCTGCTTCTGAAGATCAGATCGATTGCCTCTTTGCGAGTTGTGATATCTCCAGAAAGCGCAAAGGTAAACACAAGAAAGGAGGAGGACAGAAAGGCGATGATACTGACCACCAGCAGAATCAATATCCAGAAACCGAAGGGAATGTTCTGGAAACTAGGATTAAGAAGCTGGTATAAATAGTAACCAATTGAACCGCTGATCGTAAAGGAACCAATATTATAGAAGGTGTCCAGAAATTCTCCGGGATCTGCCGTCTTGGTCTTCTTTTTGTAAAAAAACACTGTGAAGCGGTAAATAGTCTCGAAGATTAGCGTTCCTAGAGGGCCAGCAAAAATGCCGAAAGAGGATGTATAGCTAATGGCGTAGTCAATGTTCGAATTTCCGCTGCGACTGATTATTCGCAATTGAAAATAGAAACTGGAGAACGCCCAATAGAGCAGCAGTGCTTTAATATACGTATTCCCGGGGGGAGTCACTTGTATTGAAGCAGCGACTACAACCAGAGAGAAAAGAAACAGGAAAAAGTCGAATAATCGAGCTTTACGCATAGCGGTTAATTCCTTTCTGTAGTTACAACAATTATATCGAAGAAATAGTCTATGATTGATAGTTATTTTTAAAAATAAACAGAATGATAGCATTCTTTCTGAATTACGCAAGCTGATTTCTCACAGTTAGTGGTATACCTTTGTTCGATTGGCAAGTTTCACATTTCTGTTTCGGTGCTCATTATTAGCGTACTGACCTTAAGAACCGTCCAAAGTTGTCATGCCTTCCTATTTGAAGCATATACATGAGTGGAGTAACATTTTGGGCTTATGCTCTGGGCTTGTCTCAGGGTTAGAATAGGCCAAGAAGGAGGACATTTCCCGTGTTTGACCAGTCCCACGGCTTGCGGTTTGATATTTATGAACGCATTCATCTGTCGGAAGAACTTCCGGGAATAGCTGAGCTGGAGGAGGTTGAATTACTTCCGGAAATTCAAGTGATTCAACGGGAGGACCGGGCTGAGCTGTATGGCCAGCTGCTGCTTACCGGACTCTACCGAGGGGAAGATGACCGAACACAGCGTTTGGAGCATGCGATTCCCGTTGAGATTACAGTCCCGCTGACACGGGTCAGCTCGTTTGAAGACATAGGGGTAGAGATCGAGAACTTCGATATTGACCTGCTTACGATGCGCACTGTGAACATAACAGGTGTGCTCTCGCTGCGTGGGATCGGAGGAGCGGAGGCGGTCGCACCCTGGCAGCAGGAAGAATATACAGTAGCTTATTCTCCTGCGGATACTGAAAGGACACTTGAGATCTCGTCAGAGATTCGAGAGCCTGAGGGTGATGCTCTTTACGAGAACTCGCTCTGGACGTTTGGGGAGGGGACTGCCGAAGTCACTGAAGTAGAACGGGAAACTGCTGAGGCTATAGCTGAAGCCGCGGCCAATCCGTTAAGCTCCTCCGATTCAGCGTCTTACGGGTCTTCAAGCGATGTTTATTCCGTGCAGCAGAAGGACAAGGAATCTAAACTCCGGACGCATAGTTTGGATTCCCCAAGCGATTCCAAGTCTGAGCTAGCCGATTATTGGCAGAAGGCGGAGAAGTGGAATCAGGAGCAGCAAGAGCTGACCCTTGATAAGGGAATCGTAGCTAGAGAATCAGCAGAGATTGCGGATATCCATAGTGCATATCAGGAAGCAGCGCTGCTTGTTTCGGAAGTTGAGGCTGAAGAAGAGCCGGAGGAGAACTTCGGCGCTGAAGCCGTAAGCCCGAATTCAGGAAATGCTTCTGCGAATGAAGGCTTCGTTTCCCCAGAGATTGTTCCACCTGTAGAGGAGAAACATGATCTGAAGATTGCCCTTGGCAGTAAAAAAGAACAGGAGATCAAGGAAAAGGAGCATCTCACCTTCTCTTCCTTACTAAGCTCCAGCCGTTCCCGCAAGGCACAGGAGCAACAGATCGCTGAAGAAACGGCTCCAGTTGCAGCTGAAGCGGAACCTGGTAATAACACGGAATGGAAGAGCAGATTTATTGGCGGCTTCGAAGGTGCGGACCTGTTCCGCAAGGTCCGGCTCTGCATCGTGCAGCGTGAGGAGACTCTCGATACCATTGCGGAGAAATATCAGCTCAGCGCACGGGAATTGGTGATGTATAACCGGCTGTCTGGACAGAATGTGGAAGAAGGGCAAGTCCTATACATTCCTTAACACAAGTAAATGTACGGTAGGAACAGGAGTATCTTTTAACGTGTATATTGGCTGTGACTCAGGTTGACTAGGCAACACTCTAAATGTATTATGGAGTAAGCAATATCTAGTCAAAGACTGGGAACGGGAAGAGTAGGCGGTCAGCCCTTCAGAGAGCGGAAATGTAATTGCTGTGATATTCCGCAGGATGCAACCACCGAAGTCGCCCCGGAGTCGCCTTTCTAAAGCTTGTCTTCATTCCTATGAAGCCCAAGTTAGGTTATGGTCGGTCGCAGCCGTTATCTGCATGAGTGTCGCGCTAAGCTTCTAAGAACCGTGAGGGGATAGAGGCAGAGGTTTATTTTTCATTGGCGCGAAACAAAGGTGGTACCGCGAAAGAATGGCCTTTCGTCCTTTGAGACGAAGGGCCTTTTTGTATTTTTTTGAGTATTCGTTGATGTGAATGCCAGGTACAGTCACTCGATTCCTAATTTAGAGGGAATTCCTCCTCTTATATTAGCTGAAATGAGACTGGAACTAACATTAGAGGGAATTTATCCTTCTAATGTTGGGGGTTTCTCCTTTTAACAGACAAATGACTGAATTTAGTAGGAGGAATTCCCGCTAAATGAAGGAAATGAAGAGTTTTGAGTAGATTAAGGGGAAGAATTCCCCCTAATCCCAGCAGTAGCCAAGCCAAGGAGTCCACAGAGTGCTGTGACCTCGTCCAATGAATACTGAAAAGTCTGTTGTGTTTAAACCACATCACATCATACATCCCAAAATATGATTTACGGAGGTATCAGAGAATGGCTGATCAAGATCACCCAACAGCAGCAGAGCTGCCGAACCTGCAAGATACAATGGAGGATAACACTGCTGCGAATGATTCGAAGAGTGATATGCCGACTACATACGATCCCAAAGCGGCAGAACAAAGATGGTACGCCTACTGGGCAGAAGGTGGGTATTTCCGCGCAGGACAACGTCCTGATGCACAACCCTACAGCATAGTAATTCCCCCTCCAAATGTAACGGGGATGCTGCATATCGGGCATGCGCTTGATTTCACGCTGCAGGATATCCTGATTCGCACCAAGCGGATGCAGGGTTATGATACGCTGTGGCTACCGGGAACGGACCATGCCGGTATCGCCACACAGACGAAGGTGGAGCAGAAGCTGCGCCAGCAGGGGATTTCCCGGCATGATCTGGGACGTGAGAAGTTTCTGGAGCAGGTATGGGACTGGAAAGCGCAGTATGCCGAAACGATCCATGAGCAATGGGCCAAAATGGGTCTATCTCTTGATTATTCACGTGAACGTTTCACGCTCGATGAAGGTCTGTCCAAAGCTGTTCGCGAGGTTTTTGTTAAGCTGTATGAGAAAGGCCTGATCTATCGCGGCAAACGTATTATCAACTGGGACCCGGCAGCACGTACAGCGTTGTCTGATATTGAGGTTGAATATAAGGAAGTTAATGGTCACCTGTACCATCTGCAATATCCGCTGAAGGATGGTAGCGGCTCTATTACTGTTGCGACCACACGTCCCGAGACGATGCTGGGCGATACGGCGGTAGCTGTGCATCCGGAGGATGATCGTTACAAGCATCTGATCGGCAAAACACTAATTCTGCCCATAATCGGCCGCGAAATCCCGATTATTGCCGATGAGTATGTGGACAAGGATTTTGGCAGCGGTGCGGTTAAGATTACGCCAGCTCATGATCCAAATGACTTTGAGGTTGGCCTGCGCCACAATCTGCCACAGATTAACGTGATGGATGAGAGCGGCACAATGAACGAAGAGGCCGGACCTTATCAGGGGCAGGATCGCAGTGATTGCCGCAAGGCTATAACGGCTGACCTGAAGGAGCTAGGAGTACTGATCTCCATTGAAGACCATGTGCATCAAGTAGGGCACAGTGAGCGCTCGGGAGCTATCGTTGAGCCTTATCTGTCGACACAATGGTTCGTAAAGATGCAGCCTCTGGCTGAAGTGGCGATCGCTGCGCAGAAGGACGGCAGTGGCGTTAATTTTGTGCCGGACCGCTTCGAGAAAATCTATCTGAACTGGATTGAAAATGTTCGCGACTGGTGTATTTCCCGCCAGCTGTGGTGGGGACACCGTATTCCAGCGTGGTATTCCGAGTCTACGGGAGAGCTGGTTGTAGCTCGTGACGAAGAGGAAGCGCGCAGAATTAGTGGACTTAACGATCTGAAACAGGACGAAGACGTTCTGGATACCTGGTTCAGTTCCGCGCTCTGGCCGTTCTCAACTCTGGGGTGGCCAGATGAGAGCAGCGAGGATTATCAACGGTATTATCCGAATGATGTGCTCGTAACGGGCTATGATATTATTTACTTCTGGGTAGCCCGTATGATCTTTACTGCATTGGAGTTTACCGGTGAGAAGCCTTTCTCTGATGTGCTGATGCATGGTCTGGTGCGTGACTCCGAAGGACGCAAAATGTCTAAATCGCTCGGCAACGGTGTAGATCCGCTGGAGGTTATCGAGAAGTACGGTGCTGATGCGATGCGTTATATGATCTCTACCAGCAGCACAGCAGGCCAGGATCTGCGTTTCCGCTGGGAACGGGTAGAGCAGGCGCGTAATTTTGCCAATAAGATCTGGAATGCTTCCCGCTTCGCACTTATGAATCTGGAGGGTGTAAACTTTGCGGATATCGACATTTCAGGGGAGCTCAGCACGGCCGACCGCTGGATTCTGCATCGCTTGAACGAAACTTCTCGTGATATTACGCGTCTAATTGACTCATACGAGTTCGGTGAGACAGGTCGTCTGTTGTACAACTTCATTTGGGATGATCTGTGTGACTGGTATATTGAATTCGCGAAGCTCTCTCTTTACGGAACAGATGCTGCAGCCAAAGCCAAGACACAATCTGTATTAGCGTATGTGCTCGACCGTACGCTGCGCCTGATTCACCCGTTCATGCCATTTATCTCGGAGGAAATTTGGCAGCATTTGCCACATGAAGGCGAGACCATTACACTGGCGGCGTGGCCTGAATATGATGTTTCACTGGAGAGTGCATCAGCGGTAAACGAAATGAACCTGTTGATGGACATCATCCGCTCTGTTCGTAATATCCGGGCAGAAGTTAACGTACCTATGAGCAAAAAAGTTGAATTGATCATCAAAGCCGGTAATGCCGAGACTTTGAGCATTATCACCCGCAATGACAATTATATCGGACGTTTCTGCAATACCTCTTCTTTTGAGGCGGGCCTGAATCCGGCGACTCCGGAGAAGGTAATGTCCGCTGTTGTAACAGGAGCAGAGCTGCTTCTGCCGCTGTCGGGGCTGATTGATATTGAGCAGGAAATTGCCCGCTTGGACAAAGAAGTGCTGTCGCTAAACAATGAAGTAGAGCGTGTGGAGAAGAAGCTCAGCAATCAGGGCTTCGTCGCTAAAGCGCCTGCTAAAGTCATCGAAGAGGAACGGGCCAAGCAGGCAGATTACTCTGCCAAACGGGAAAAAGTGCTGGCCCGCATCGCAGAGCTGAGAGGATAAGAGACATGGAAGAAATACATGGGGGCGAGGGTGCCCCTCTAGGAACTTATACAGAAGCAGTGGACTGGATTAACAGTCTTATACCGTTTGGTATCCGTCCCGGTCTGGAGCGGATAGAGCTGCTAATGGAGCGGCTAGGCTCTCCAGAGCGAAGATTGAAGTTCATTCATGTGGCGGGGACGAATGGCAAAGGCTCAACCTGTGCTTTTTTGACCAGTGTATTGCTGCAAAGCGGATATTCGGTAGGTACTTTCACTTCTCCTTATATCACTAAATTCACCAACCGTTTTCAATATAACGCTACGGATATTCCAGAGGCGACGCTTATGGAACTGGCTAATATTTTGCGTCCGGAAGTAGAGAGAATTGCTGAAAGTGAGCTTGGCTCGCCTACGATGTTCGAGGTTGCTACTGCACTGGCTCTTCTCTATTTCGGTAGAGTCACTTATCCCGATGTAGTCGTATGGGAGACGGGTCTTGGGGGAAGGCTGGATGTAACGAACATCGTGAATCCAGTCGTGTCGATTATTACAAATGTCGGGTATGATCATACCGATGTTCTGGGAGATACGCTGGAACAGATCGCGATGGAAAAGGCCGGTATTATTAAACCGGGCGTACCTGTGATCAGCTGTGTAACGCAACCGGAAGTCATAGCGGTATTAAAGGCCAAAGCGGCAGAATGCCGCTCGACACTTTATCTGGCCGGAGAAGATTTTAGCTATGAAGTCGCAGGAATTCAAGCTGGCGTACAGAACTTTAACTTTAAAGGGCCCTTTCGTTCGCTGGAATTAGGGATCGCTATGAAGGGCGAGCATCAGATCAGCAACGCCTCCGGAGCCATGATGGCACTTGAAGCGCTGCGCCAGTATATGGCGTTTATGCTGGAGGACGAGGATGTTCAGGAGGGCTTCCGCCATACCTTTTGGGCGGGAAGGCTGGAGGAAATAGGTACTTCTCCGCGAATCATACTGGATGGAGCACATAACCCTGAAGGTGCGCAGAGTCTAGCCAAGAGCTTGCCGCAGTACTATAAATACGATCAGTTAAATTTGCTTATGGGTATGCTGGCAAATAAGCATCATGAATCGTATTTCAAGCATATACTGCCTATAGTGGATACGCTCATCCTGACCGAACCGGATTTCCGGAAGAAAATGGACGCGGAAGATCTGCAGGCCATCGCAGAGAGCCTGCGGGAGAAATATGCCAAAGAAAATTTGGTAATCATAGTAGAACGTGATTGGGGCAAAGCGCTGCAACTGCTGAAGTCAATAACAGCGGAGAATGACCTTGCGGTTATCTCTGGCACTCTGTATTTAATTTCTGACGTACGCAGTACACTTTTGCAGCAACCCGATTCTGAAAAAGGCTGGTGACGAACTGTTGGATACTACTGAACGTGTGCATTTTATAGGGATCGGCGGCTACGGAATGAGCGCTATAGCCCGGGTATTGCTGGAGATGGGATATACGGTTACGGGCTCCGATGTAGCAGCTCAGGAATTGACCGATAAATTGATTGCCAAAGGTGCCAAGGTCTATATTGGGCATACAGCGGAGCAGGTTAAAGGTGCGGATCTGGTTGTATACTCTACAGCCTTGTCCAATGATAATGTGGAATGGGTTGAGGCGGAGCGGTTGAAGATTCCGATTCTGCATCGCTCGCAGATGCTGGCCCGCCTATTGAATCAACGTAAAGGTGTGGCAGTTGCCGGTGCTCATGGGAAGACAACAACCTCTTCTATGATTGCGCTAGTAATGCAAGATTGCGGAGTAGATCCCACCTACATTATCGGCGGGGAAATTATGAATGTTGGCACCAATGCAAAGGCGGGACAAGGGGAGTTTGTGGTGGCTGAAGCGGATGAGAGTGATGGCTCCTTCCTGCATTATCACCCATGGCTGGCCGTTGTTACGAATATTGAAGCAGATCATCTCGAGAATTACGGCGGGGATTTCAACCGTCTGAAGGCTGCTTATGTGCAGTTTATGAATCAACTGCGCGAAGACGGCACTGCTATTGTGTGCTCGGACGATGAGAATATTATCGCCCTATTGCCTGAAGTTACAGGTACGGTGATAACCTATGGTATTAAGTCGCAGACCGCTGATTATATTGCCACTGATATTGTCCTAGGAGACCGACAAGTATCCTATACATTGAACGCTTATGGAGAGGTGCTGGGACGCATTGAGCTTTCCGTTCCCGGACAATATAATCTGTATAATTCGATGGCTGCCATCATCGCTTGCTTGAAGTCAAATATACCCTTCGCGGAAATTGCGGCCGCGATTGTAAAGTTTCATGGTGCCAAGCGCCGCTTTCAGGTGCTCGGGGATATAGATGAGATTCTAATCATTGATGATTACGCTCATCATCCAACCGAGATTCGAGCAACGATCAGCGCTGCCAAAGCGACAGGCAAACGGATTATTGCCGTCTTCCAGCCGCAAAGGTATACACGTACCTTCTTCCTGCTGGATGCGTTCAGCCGTGCCTTTAGTGAAGCTGATGAGGTAATTATCACCGATATTTACTCACCCGCTGGGGAGAAGCAAATAGAGGGTGTAACCTCCGCGAAGCTGGTTGACCTAATTGTCCAGAACAGCAACGCGGGCGCACGTTATCTGCCTACCAAGGAAGCGGTGCTGGCAGATTTGCAGGATCGGATCGCTCCCGGTGATCTAGTAATAACGATGGGTGCGGGTGATATCTGGAAGGTTGGATATGCACTGGTGGATGTATTGAAGAAACGTTAAGTTTGAATCAAATAGCACCTCCGCGAATTCTTGTGGATAATCTCTTGGATTATCTGTTGGAATTCTAGGGAGGTGCCTTTTTTTGTATGTGTTGCCTATTTTACGATTTAGAGTGAAATGAAGAAGGAGATTAGCCGATATAGGCATAAGGTACTATTATACAGACACAATGCTAATTAATTCCTGCACATATGGTGGTGGTACTCATGGACTTCAAGTTTGATATTCAGACGATGATATACTTGTTTATTTTTGGAAACTTATTCATTGCATTGCTCATAACCGCTTATCGTTTCCACTCCCATAAGGATATTGCTACAACGATGTTTATCCAATCCAAGTGGCTGCAGGTGCTCTATTGGTGCTCCATATTGATATGGGATTATGTTCCCCATTTCCTCTCGATTCCGCTTAGCAATGCCTTGATTCTTGGAGGCGGCTGTCTGGAAATTATGGCTCTATTAATGATGATGGGAATGATGGGCCGTAAGGTAAAGCTATATTATTTTGCAATTACGGTATGCAGTACGATAAGTTTTTGCATTATTGCTGTATTTTTTAACCACTCCAACTTACGTATTGCCTCTGCCTCGCTGTGGGTTATTATGTTTGTTATTTATCCGGCACATCACCTGACCACCAATAAAGACGGGTCACCTCTGCAGCGAATGCTAGGCCTATTGTATTACTGTTTTGCCGCAATTATGTTAGCCCGTACGGCTGTTGCGCTGATTGGGGAGACAGAGATGAATGTGTTTACAGCGAATCTGGCACAGCATCTGTACTATTTAGGCATGTATTTATTATTGACGCTGGGAACTGCCGGGTTTATTCTGCTCTCCAACGAGAGCTCTTATGAAACGCTGAAGAGGATTGCTACTTACGATGAAATGACGGGCATCCTTAGTCGCAGGGCCTTTATTGTGGAAGCCCACTTAAAGCTGGCGCGTGCAGCTAAAAAAATGGATTATGTAACCCTATTGCTGATGGACCTGGATCATTTCAAAAAAGTGAATGATACCTATGGCCACGATGCGGGAGACAGAGTATTGAAGGCATTCGCGCTTACCACTCAGAGCCAGCTCGGGAATGGTGATTTGTTCGGCAGAGTCGGAGGCGAGGAATTTGCTGTTCTGTTCTGTGGATTAGATGAAGAGAGCAGTGAGCATAAGGCTGAAATTTTGCGGAAGGCTGTTATGAACTCTTTTCAGCAGGAGATTCCTATACGGTATACCGTCAGTATTGGTATGATTACCGTTTTGCCAACTTCCAACACTCCTCTGGACGCGCTGTACAAGCTCACTGATAAGGCCCTTTATCGGGCTAAGCAGGAGGGGCGAAATCGTGTAGTTAGAGCTAAATGGCTAGGGTAGAGCTAGGTTCTGCTCAATGAATACATAGGGTATTAGAAAAAGGGAGGTGAAATTCATAAGCATCTATTTGGATCTCATGACGCTACAGGTTTGTCTTTTGGCTGGTAATCTGGTTACAGTAGTGCTTGTCCTTGCTTATCGCTCCCGTTATGCAAAAGAGAGTACATCTTCACTGTTTGTAGCCGCAAAGTGCTTGCAGATCTCAGTCCTGATCTTATTGCTGCTGAAGGATTTCATAGACTCTCGAATTACAGCTACACTTAGCGGTCTTCTCGGTCTGGCTGGGGGGACGACGGAAGCCTTGGCGATTCTAATGCTGCTGGGAGTCTATACAACCAGGGTTAAGAGATATTATTATTTGCTGGCTGGATTTTCTGCTGCTGTTATTCTGTTTCTTATTATTTCAGTATCTGATGAGGTACAGTTGCGCATTGCTATGGCCTCTCTACTGGGCAGCTTATTTATTATCTATCCGGTTTATTGTCTGTTGATGAAAGGAAAGGATTCGCCACTTCAAAAAGTAATGGGTCTGCTGTACTGCATCGTGATGATGGTCCTGATGATCGGAGCCGTTGTAGGATTTATCTCGGTGCCACTAAATACTCATCTTTCCCAATTATTGCAATGGTTCTTTTATATCAGCATTTATTTGCTAATGTTTCTGGGAACGGCCGGCTTCACGCTGCTCTCCAGGGAACAATCCTACGTAGAGCTGGAACGGGTGGCGACCTATGATGAACTGACCGGAATTCTGAACCGCAGAGCCTTTGTTTTGCGTGCCCGCCCTTTAATCGCCGCTGCCGCGAAAGAAGGAACTGCTTTTTCTTTTTTACTGCTAGACGTGGATCATTTCAAAAATGTAAATGATACCTACGGCCATGATACAGGGGACAGGGTACTTAAGGATTTTGCTTCCAAAATAGAGCAGCAGCTTGCGAATGGAGACCTGTTTGGGAGATTTGGTGGGGAGGAATTTGCAGTCATTCTGCATCGAGCAGACGAGCAGGCTAGTGATGAGATCGCTGAGCGGCTGCGAACTGCAATCCTGGGAGCGGTGATTAATGGTGTTCCGCTGCATTATACCGTAAGTATCGGAGTCATTACTGTAGTGTCGACCGAGCGGTTCACGTTGAACAATCTTTATAAGCTGAGCGACACCGCTCTGTATCAGGCGAAGCAAAAAGGCAGGAACTGTGTCGTTAGAAGCTATGGATAGACGATCCAAAAACTAAGGGATAGGCAGTACCTATACCGGATATAAGCAACATCTATTTAACAAACACTTCATTCAGACTCTATAATAACGGCAGAGGTTAATTCCTAGTTAATCAATTGGAATTAAATAATTTGCGAATGGAGTGGAAATATGACTCACGTAAAAGGCAAAGCCAAGAAAGTAATGCTGCTCGGTTTAGATGGTGCAGATCCGAGTCTCATTCGGCGTTACATAGCTGAGGGCAAGCTGCCTAACTTTAAGAGAGCGTTGGGTCTGGGCGTGACAACGAATGACCTTGGGATGCAGAGCGTGCTTCCGGCCATTACACCCCCTAACTGGGCATCGATTGCCACCGGAGCTTACCCGGCTACGCACGGGATTACATGCTTTTGGAATCATACCTTAGGCAATGAGCTGGATGTATTGGATTATGGATTTGATTCGGGGCTGTTAAAGGCTGAGACTATTTGGGAATCGTATGCGAGAGCAGGCAAGAAAAGCATTATTTTTAATTACCCGACTTCGTGGCCTCCACAGGTAAAGGATGCGATCTATGTCGATGGTACGAGCATTTACACGAACCTGCGTGGATACATTGATTATGAGAAAGTTTATGAAGGCAAAACCGGCAACTTTGAACTTATTGAGATCCCGCATATCCTTGACAACACTGGTGCGAATTGCCGTTTTGAAGGTAAGGAGACCTCGCAAAAGGCTGAGATTAGCAAGGATACGTACGAGGGCTTTGGTTATACTCAGCCGGGACTTGTAACTACCACTCAGGATGGAGAGTTATCAGCTGATGTGCCAACTGCCGACCAGATCAAGACTCCGATTAAAGTTGCGTCCGGTTGGAGCTTCGCTCCCGAGAATGCCCGTGAGTTCCTAGTACCGGTGAACAACGGCCAGGCCTTGCGCTACGGATTACTGGTGGCGGATAACGGAAACGAATACAACAGAATTCAGATCTATGCCTCCAAGGAAGCGGAAGTGCCACTCGGTGAAGCCACAGCCGGGGAATGGAGCGACTGGATATACGACACCTATACGATCGACGGGCTTAGCATTCCTGTAGCCTACAAAATTCGTGTGCTGCAGCTTGATCCGGCGGGAGACAGCTTTACCTTCTACTCTTCATATGTACTGGATCTTAAGACTGGAAAGTACTTCTACCCTCAAAGTATCGGCGAGGAGCTATACAGTAAGGTAGGGCCAATGCTGCAGCCCTCCAACTACAGCCGGTTGAATCCGCTCGCAGATCAAGTGTTGCTTGAATCTATTGAAGAAATGTACCGCTGGCATGTCGAGGCGATTAATTATCTGTTGAACAATAAAGAATGGGATTTGTTCTATACTCACATGCACGGGATTGATATGTTTATGCATTTCTATCTGGATCACACACTGGAGGCCGCGTCACCAGAGTTCGAACGATATCAGGAGATCGTCTACCGAATATATGAAATCAGTGACCACTTTATCGGGGCTCTGCTGGATCGGCTGGATGACAATACTACAATCTTTATCGTCTCTGATCATGGCGGAGTGGCTAAGAACCCAGAAACCGATCATCCGTTGATCGGAGATATGTGGGGAATCAATGTAGGTATTCTTGGCGAGTTGGGTTACACGCAGGTTAAGCAGAATAACGGAACCCTCGAAATTGATTGGAGTCGAACGACCGCTGTTGCCCAGCGAGCTACCTTCATTTATCTGAATGTGTTGGGCCGTGATCCCCAAGGGATCGTCGATCCAGCAGATTATGACAAGACGGTGGAGAGAATTATTGATGATTTATACAATTATCGTGATCCCAAGACAGGTAGAAGAGTTATCAGCTTCGCCTTGAACCGGAATGATATGGAGGTAGTTGGGCTTGGCGGTGAGAACAGCGGTGATATATTCTATATTCTAGAGCCCGATTTTACCCGTTGCCATGGCAATGGTCTTAGTAACCACTCGCAGCAAGGTTATTCAATGAAAGCATTATTTATAGCTCTAGGAGCAGGTGTGAAGGCTGGTGAGGTCATCGATCGTACAGTCAAGGTAGTGGATATTGTACCGACAATTTGTCATTTAAGTGATTCACCAGTACCAAAGCATGCGGAAGGCGGGGTACTTTATCAGATTTTGGCTTAAAAAATAAATTTAGTATGCGATCTTTCCCTAGTAGTCACATTGGATTTATGATTATATAATGAGACTACTACAGGTAGAGAGGGAGATCGTATGCGACTGGAGCAACTCTATCATATTGTGGCCATCGCACAGACCGGCTCTATTTCACTGGCTGCCGAGCGCTCATACATTTCTCAGCCTGCACTCAGTTCTTCCGTCTCCAAGCTGGAGCTGGAGCTGGGCGTTCCACTCTTTAAACGGAGCAATCAGGGTGTGCAGCTAACGGAGATTGGCGAGGCTGTTATCCTAAAGGCCATGGAGGCTATTGATCTGCTGGAGGATATTAAAGCCATTGCTGAAGAAAGTACCCATGCCTTAACCGGAAGCATCCATTTGGCAGTGGAACCGTTTATTAGCAATACTATAATGGTGAATATTCTGACCACGTTTAAGCATAGGCATCCTAACGTGAATGTGTTGATGAAGGTAGGAGAGTCGAATAATAACTTGCGAGATATTGCCGCAGGCAAGGCAGATTTCGGCGTGCTTATGAAGACCTGCGAGCTGCCAGAAGAGAAGGATCTCTGTTTAAAGGAACTCTTTAAAGACCAACTGGTATTGCTCGTGAGCCATAACTCCCAACTGGCAGGGCAGCCTTCTGTGACGCTTGCCGAAGCGCTTGCTCAGCCCCTAGTACTGTATAATACTGAATTTGCCACCGATTGCGGTATTTCAGAGCTGCTGAAGAAACATGGCGACTTCAAGGTTGCTTACCGTCTGGACAGTTTTCCCATGCTGGAGGAGGTCATCTCCCTGAATTTATGCGCCGCCTTTGCGCCTAAGTTCATGAGCGATTATTTCCGGAACAAGGGCAGTATCGTGCCGCTGGATATCTCTGATGCGCAGTTGGATGTTTCCATTGCTCTGGCCTGGACGAAGAGACATCATCTCTCGCTGATCGAAAAAGAATTGATGGAGACGATCAAATCATTATCCTCCATGTATGAATTCAAATAAACTGTAAGCCTACCGGACAACTGGAGGCCTTCTACTACCGGATTTGCGGGATTTCTCCGCTCCGGAGCAGGGGGCCTTTCCTCATGTTGGGACGGGAATGGGGAAAGGAACGACTAACGATGCCAAGCAATACTCAGGAGGCCGTATCTCATGAGCCCCTGGAACAAAGAAAAGTCTCCGTAACAGTAAAGCCGACAGCATCCAAGGAATGGATCTACCGTAGCATTTCTGTGGGATCACTGCTAATTGCCTTTTTACTATGGTGGCTTGTAAGTGAAGAGAAATGGGTCAATTCGTTGTTCCTGCCATCACCGCATGTAGTCTGGACGGCATTTACGGATATTGTTCATGAAGGGTACAAGGGCCAGAGTCTGCTGATTCACATTGCGACAAGCATGAGAAGGCTGTTTCTAGCACTGGCGCTCGCCTTTGTAACAGCGGTTCCGCTGGGCATTCTATGCGGGCGTTACCGCTGGCTGCGTGCCATCTTCGATCCATTTATTGAATTTTACCGTCCTCTCCCACCGCTTGCCTATTACACTTTGCTTATCCTGTGGTTTGGGATTACCGACGTGTCCAAGGTAATTCTATTATTTCTGGGCGCATTTGCCCCGCTATTTATAACTGCGGTATTCAGCGTTCAAAGGCTGAGCAAAGATCGGATTAACGGTGCGAAATCGCTTGGGGCGAGCGGTTGGAGAATGTATGTTTTCGTTATTTTCCCATCCGTACTGCCCGAACTGCTGACTGGACTTCGTACCGCCGTTGGTGTGAGTTATGCCACGCTCGTAGCTGCCGAAATGGTTGCTGCAGTCTCAGGTGTCGGCTGGATGGTGCTGGACGCGAGCAAATTCCTAAGAAGCGATATTATGTACCTGGGCATTATTATTATGGCGCTGATAGCTATTGCTATTGACCTTATTATACGCAGTTTAATTCGACGGGTATCACCATGGGTGGAGCAATAATTCCACTACTTATTAATGCATTACAGGAATTTATAAGGGAGAGATCAAGATGAGGAACTATCGCAAAGGATTAAGATTTGGAGCATTTATGAGTACCCTTGTGTTACTGCTGGTAGTAACGGCTTGCGGAAATAGCAACAGTAATAATAGCGTGAACAGCGCTGCTGAATCCACAGCGGCCCAAGCGACAGAAGTGGCGGCGTCTTCTGCACCAACCACGGCTCCTGAAGAGCTGCCAAAAGAAATTCGCATTGGCTATCAGGTATCTCCGAACGGAGAGCTGTTGGCCAAAGCACTGGGTTTGCTGGAGAAGAAATACCCCGATGTAAAGATTTCTTGGTTGAAATTTGATTCCGGTCGGGATGTCAACGTAGCTATTGCCAGCGGGGGCATTGATTTCGGTCTGCTGGGTACACCTCCGGGAGCTTCCGGTGTTGCACAAGGGCTGCCGGACCAGATCTATTATATTCACGATGTTATTGGCAAAAGTGAAGCATTGGTCGTAAAGCAGACTTCTGGAATTAACACTCTGCAGGATGTGGCGGGACATAAAATTGCTACGACCTTTGGCTCTACCTCACATTTCAGCTTGCTGTCGGCGCTGAAGCAGGAGAATATTGATCCTTCTACGATCACTATTCTCGATATGCAGGCACCCGATATTGTAGCGGCTTGGCAAAGAGGTGATATTGATGGCGCTTATACATGGCAGCCTAGCCAGTCCAAGCTAGTGGAGGATGGCGGTAAAGTTATCATCAGCTCTGCTGAGGTGGCGGCAAAGGGCGGCATTACCGGTGAGTTTGGAGTCGTTCACAATGATTTTATTGCAAAATATCCGAACGTTGTAAAAGGCTATATCTCCGTGCTGGACGAAGCGGTGAAATATTACCGTGATCATGCGTCGGAAGCTGCTGCAGCCTTGTCGGAAGAGCTGGGTCTGACACCGGAAGCCACCCTCCAAGCGATGAACGAAATCATAGTGTTGGACGCTTCACAGCAAACATCGGCAGAATATATGGGCACGCCGGAACAACCAGGGGCTTTTGGACAGCTGCTGAAGGACACTGGAGATTTCCTGGTCGAACAGAAATCTATCACGGATTCACCTGATCTGAGCGTGTATCAAAAAGCGCTTCGCAGTGATCTTTATCCGGTCAACTAAACTATATTCACGGGAGGAAAGGCCATTATGATCTTAGAGGGCAATGTCAACGGGCAAGGTTTGTTGGGTGCAGGAGTTTATGAGGAGAATAGAGACATCAAGAGTGCTTGCAGTCTGGATTCAACCCTAGCTGCGCCAGATATATTGTCCAATAGCGATCGCGGCATTCGCCTGGAAGGAATCGGCCTTTCTTACGGAGGTGGGGAGGTCGGGGATCAGGCACTGTTCGGAGTGGACCTAAAGCTTGAGCCAGCGGAGTTCGTTGTTATATTAGGTCCTTCTGGATGCGGCAAAACCTCTCTATTGAACATTATTGCCGGTTATTTGCGGCCGACGCAGGGGAGTATCACTATTAATGGCAAGCGGCATACCCAGCCGGATTCGGAAGTAGGCGTGGTCTTCCAACAGCCTAACCTTTTTCCGTGGCTGATCTTGGCCCGCAATATTGAGTTTGGGCTGCGAATGAAGAAGATGCCTAAAGCAGAACGTCGGGAGCGGGTAGCCTATTTTCTAGACCTGATGGGCCTAAGTTCTTCCGGAGCTTTGCTGCCGCATCAGCTGTCAGGCGGGATGAAGCAGCGTGCAGCAATTGCCAGAACCTTGGCTACAGAACCGGAAATTGTGCTGCTGGATGAGCCCTTTAGTGCGCTTGATGCGTTGACCCGTGAGAATATGCAGGTTCATCTGCGTGCAATCTGGCGGAAGACAGGGAAATGCCTGTTCTTTATTACACATGATGTGGATGAGTCTCTGCTCCTAGCTAGTAGAATTATTGTTATGCATCCCGGCCCAGGAAGAATCGTGGAAGACTTCCATAATCCGCTTGCCGTCGGCGGGATAGAACGTCCCTTTGATGAGATCCGGGCAAGCCGCGAATATACGGAGCTGCGCCAGTTTCTGGTCTCACGGATAGGCTCGCATCAAGGATAATAAATGTTTACTACAGGGTGTCTTCAGATCGCCATTAGGCGAGGGAGGCACTCTGTTTTTGTCTGTTCATTTCTGGATTTGCTATATTTCCGCTTGAATTGGGTAATTAGATATAACATCTGCGGTCAGCTCATTATCTTTTCTTGAAAAGAGATGGTGAAATTAAAATTATTTTACAAAAAAGCAAAAAACGACAAAATTATAATCAGCTTTAGGGTATTATATCCACAAAGTTAATATGCAGCAGAATATAAAGATTGATATCGAGAATGGGGAGTCCGCGTAATGAGAGAGAAATTATTATTTATATCTGCTGAGAATCCTTTTCCACAGGATAGTGGCGGCAAATTAAGAACAGGGAACATTCTCAATATTGTACTTGCCAAATATGATGTAGATCTCTTAACCTATCGCAATAGCAGAGTCTCACCAGCAGTGGATACAGCGGGCAGCGCTCTTACCATCCACGAAGTTGATTGTACCGTAAGCTATCGTAAAGCCATGCTGCGTTCACTGTACAAAAGACGTAATTGTTCTTATATGAGTCATGTGGATTTAGATATGAGCAGCAAAATTAGAGAACTCTGCAATCATACCGATTATCGTCATGTATTTATATCCCATAGTTTGCTGGGGTACTGTATTGATATTGTGACAAGAATTCTCCCGCAGGCCATGATCATATCAGATGCGCATAACTTCGAGAGCGGCTTATCCTTGCAGCTGGCCGAGAAGAAGAAGGGTCTCGCCAAGGTTTATTTTACGATGAATGCCTGGTGGACCAAACAGGATGAACTGAAGCTGTTGAAGAGAACGGATCTCTTGCTGACAACCTCTGAGCAGGATGGCCTCTCTTTTAAGGAATTATCACCCAAAAATGCTGACAAAGTGCATGTGATTCCAAATTTTATCCGTATGGACAATTATAGATATGACAAATGCGCAACGAAGGAGGAATGGATCATTCTTCCGGGTAATATGAACTATTTTCCGAACGTCAATGCAGCTACGTATTTCTATGAGGAGATATACCCACTTATCAAAGCGAAGATTCCGGGAATCAAGTGGTATATCGTAGGGCGGGATGTGCATCCTGATGTTGCTGCGCTGGCGGAAAAAGACCATTCGATCGTTATCACGGGTTATGTGGATAGTGTAGCCGATTACATTCGTCGGGCCAAGGTGGTCATTGCCCCACTGCGGGAGGGCAGCGGAACGCGCCTGAAGATATTGGAGGCCTGGGCCTTGAAAACGCCAGTGGTATCAAGCACCAAAGGGGCCGAAGGCCTGATCTATAACCATGCTGGTGATATTTTTATCGCTGATGATCCTCTGAGCTTCGCTGAAAGTGTGGTTACTTTAATGCAGGATCATGATCGGGGGGTTATGATGGCCGACCGTGCGCATCAGACGATGCTGGCACATTATGAAGCTGAAAGCATTCGGGATAAGCTCCTGAGTCTGGTATAGAGTAATGCAGGACGGATGGGTTACTGTTTGTGACTTTTTAAGTACAAAATCTGATAAGTAATTCTTTTCTCTTATAAATCGACAAAGTTTTTGCGGGAGATAAGTTACTATTGAACTGCATCTAAAGTTGCATAAAGGGTGGCGGGGTTCATATCAACCTGCTTTTTTTCCTATATATACTCTTATTATAAATTTATAAAGTAACAAGGAGACCAATTCATGCGGGAAAGAATGCTGTTCCTATCAGCTAAGAATCATCAAACCCAAGACCTTGAAGGAGAGATAAGAACAGGAAGATTTCTTGAGATTTTGCAGGAAAAGTATGAAATTGATCACCTGGTCTACAGGAATTCTAGTAGAGAATTGTCTGTGACTGGCGGGTCTCAATTTACCGCGTACAAGGAAAGAGGAACTGTCACTAGCCGGAGAACAAAGCTGCGATCCCTATACAAACTGCGGGATTACGCCTATCGGAGCAATGCTGGGAAGGATATGAGGGACAACCTGACAGAGTTGTGCCGCTCTAATACATATAGCCATGTCTTTATATCACATAGTCTGCTCCAAAACTGTATTGATATTATCCGTCATCTGCTCCCTGAGGCAACAATTATCACGGATGCGTACCGTTTTAAGGGTGGAATGTCAATTGGAGAAGCCGTTGGGAAGCGTGTCTTAATCAATCCCTACCAGAAACTGAATGCTGCTTTGGTCCGCCGGGACGAGCGAAATCTATTGAACAAAACTGGCTTGCTGCTGGCAACCTCGGAATGGGACGCACTTTCATTTAAATCCTTGTCATTTGCGGATGCCAGTAAAGTGCATGTGGTGCCGAATTTCATTGATATGCAGCAATACGAATATACAGAGCCTGTGCTCAAGGAGAATTCGATTGTTCTATATTGGGATATGAATACGAGCCCGGGTAAGCAAGTCGCCTTATTATTTTTCCATAAGATTTATTCGCTGATTAAGGCTAAGGTACCTGATGTACGCTGTTATATAGTCTGCCGTGAAGTACCTCCTGAGGTCGCAGAACTGGGGAAAGAAGATAATTCAATTAATATCACTGGACCTTTGGAGAATGCCGCTGAATACATACGCAAGGCAAAGGCAGTTATTGCTCCGTTATTGGATAACTGTGGAGCCCGCATGAGTGTGCTGGAATCCTGGGCCCTCAGAACACCAGTAGTCTCCAGCACTAAAGGTTCGGAAGGACTAAACTGCGAGCATAACCGGAATATATTGCTAGCTAGCACAGCAAAGGATGCCGTAGACAATATTGTGACTTTGCTGCAGGACTCGGGGCTGGGTAGCCTAATTGCCGATCGGGCGCATCAAACGTTGCTGAAGCATTACGAGGCGAACAGTGTCCGGGCCAAAATTCTCAGTCTGGTATAACAAGGATGAATAAACCCCATCTACAAGTAAAATAGCATATCTCCCTCTTATCTATCATATATTTGCTTATAGATTAGATAAGGTGAGGTGTGGCAATTGAATAACGCAAGAATGACATTCCGATTTGATGACAAGCAGGATAAGCTCAAGCCTAAGGCAGAGGATCGTTGGTCAGGCAGCAGTTTGGGTACGGCTATAGATTATACCTCCGCAAACCTACGAGAGGAAGCCGGATTGCTTGAGTCTACTTGGCCAGTAGAATCAGATTTTTTACCAACAGATTTGGAAGTTGACAGATATATTACTCAGCCACTTGGCAATGACAGATTCTCGCAACAGCAGGAGGATAATCTACCACCCGAGGACGGTTACGGAGGTTCCTATCATAGTCGCCGTCCCTCTTATTGGTGGAAGTTTGCCCTTTCTGTAGCAGGGGCTCTTGTTATTGGAGTGTTGCTTGGTTATGTGGCGTTGTCTTTTTTTAACGGAGGGAGTGCGGGAACGGGACCCGTATCAACAACGGGTTCCAACGTTGCTCAGGAGCAAACTGTGGGGATTCCTGATTCGGAAAAAGCGGGGGCTTCCGGTACTGAGTCCACCAGTTTGAATCGTATTTCAGTACAGGTGGCAGCGCAGCGCTATTACCTGCTCCAGTATGGGGTATTCAGCACATCAGCAGGAGCGGAGCAGGCGCAGCAGGAGTTGCTTGATGCTGGACTGGCTGCTGCCCTGGACCCTGCAGACGGCAATCGCGTCTACGCTGGCCTGTCGCCGGACCGTGAGCAGGCCAAGCTGCTGAGCAGCGGCCTGAAGAATCAGGGAATTGAGCTATATGTGAGAGAGGTTACATTACCGGCCGCAGAGCAACTGGCTTTTGGCGGAAACGCAGAAGCTGTGAATAATTATTTCTCTATCAGCGGGCAGTTGCTTGCTGAGCTTGCCAGCCTGTCCGCTTCGTTGCTCAGTGCAGCTCCAGCAAATGCTGCTGCCGATACTTCTCACGTCAGTGATCTTCATATGCAGTGGACGGAGGCTGCCAAGACACTAGAGCAGGGCGTATCCCCTGCGGCGCAGCGAATTTGTGCAGAACTGGAGAAGTCCATGAGCCAAGGAATCTCAGCGCTGAATGAATATAATAAGAATATGGCAAAGGGTCTTCTCTGGGAAGTGCAGGAGTCGATGATGAGCTTCCTTACCGGCCAGAGACAATTGCTGTCCGCCTTAGGGTGAGAGAAAAGAATACAGCTTTCTGAGTTCCATGATTTTTTAAGAATCTCTCGATTCGGCCCGTTGCCGCTTGGGGGATTTTTTTGCGTCAATATTGAGAGTTCATATTTCACACGATAACTTGCCTTTTATACTTCATAAGTGGTAATCCTATCCAGTTTGGATTTAGCGTTTGTATTGAACTCCGTTTCACCGTATAATAATTAAGGTGTCAAAAAATGGCGAGGGACGACTGAAATGAAGAAGAAAAATGTAGGAACACTGCTGTTATTTCTAATTCTGGGCTGGTTAGCCGGAGCGTGGATTGCCAAGTTGCTGCAGCCTGTAAAGGCTCTGTCTTTTCTCACAACATCAACCGTTCTAAAGTGGTCTCCGCAAGCCGATTTGGACATCATAACCTATGACATCACTATTCATTTGAAATTGTGCATGCTTAGTCTAGCTGGTATTATTACTGCCGTATGGCTATACCGGAGACTGTAACATTCTTTACTGATTTAGGAAGGAACGATTATAACGTGGATGTCATTATTCTCGCCTCAGGTTCACCGCGTCGTCGGGAACTGTTATCTTTGCTCGGTCTGCCCTTCGAGGTTATAACCAGTGAAGCTGATGAGAGCACACCGCCAGATTGGACGCCGGAACAGATCGTGTGCAATCTGGCTCTGCGTAAAGCAGAGGCGGTAATACCAGCTGTCGGTGAGCGAAATGCGGTTATCATCGGGAGTGACACAATCGTCGTTCTGGATGATACTGTACTCGGCAAACCGGTGAACGAGCTGGACAGCAAAGCTATGCTTACTGCTCTTCAAGGCCGGAAACATAGGGTGTACACTGGTGTAGCCTGTATTGGACTGCCAGATGGCAAGACATTGGTGGATCACCGGGTAACCTCCGTAACCATGAGAGCCATGAGCGATAACGAGATCGCTGCTTACATAGCTACCGGAGAGCCCGCTGACAAGGCTGGCTCCTATGCGATACAAGGGCTTGGTGCCACTTTGGTAGAAAGAATCGAAGGCTGTTATTTTAATGTGGTCGGGCTACCATTATCACTGCTTGGCGGGATGTTGTCCGGATTTGGCATAACTGTGCTGAATCAGCAGGGAGAGTAAAGGGAAGAGGGATTAGGGATGGAGTCGCAATCGATTATGCTGCGGGACCTCCCCCATGAAGAACGACCTAGAGAGCGCATGATGCATTATGGGGCAGAATCATTAAGTCAAGCAGAGCTTCTTGCTATTCTGCTGCGTACGGGAACACGCCGGGAGTCGGCTATTCATATTGCACAGCGAATACTTAACCAAATAGGCAGTCTTCGCCAACTGGCAGACCTTAGTATCGAAGAACTAATGACAATCAAAGGCATCGGCCCTGCCAAGGCGGTGCAACTAAAAGCAGGCATCGAACTGGGAAGACGCATGGCGAACTCCAGGTTGAATGAACCGGTGACCATACGCAGTCCACAGGACGCGGCGGAGATCCTAACCGAGCAACTGCGTTATTTGCAGAAAGAGCATTTCGTCTGCCTGTTCCTGAATACGAAGAATCATGTTGTTGCACAGGAGACGTTATCCATGGGCAGTCTCAACGCCTCAATTGTTCATCCCCGTGAGGTATTTCGGGCAGCCATCAAATGCAGCAGTGCATCTATTATATGCGCACACAATCATCCCAGTGGTGATCCGACGCCGAGTCCAGAAGATATTTCCCTGACTAAGAGATTGCTTCAGGCAGGCGAAATTGTTGGAATCGACGTACTGGATCATCTAATTATCGGAGATAGCAGTTTTGTGAGTTTGAAGGAAAAAGGCTTTATGTAATAAAATCGCATAGATTCACTAGGAAAAGGAGAATACAGCATGTTTGGTGGTTTTACGAAAGACTTAGGAATTGACCTTGGGACGGCGAATACGCTCGTCTATGTACGCGGCAAGGGTATTGTTGTTAGAGAACCTTCCGTGGTGGCCATTAATACAGATACCAAAACGATAGAAGCCGTAGGCGAATCCGCCAAGAAAATGATAGGTCGTACACCGGGGAATATTCGGGCTATTCGTCCGATGAAAGACGGGGTTATTGCCGATTTTGATACAACGGCTACTATGATTAAATATTTTATCCGTCAGGCACAAAAGCAGCGTTCGATGTTCCAACGCCATCCGAACGTAATGGTCTGTGTTCCTTCCGGCATTACTGCTGTTGAACAGCGGGCCGTTGAGGATGCAACCAAGCAAGCCGGAGCGCGTGAAGCTTATATTATCGAGGAACCTTTCGCTGCAGCTATCGGTGCCGATCTGCCAGTATGGGAGCCAACCGGAAGTATGGTTGTTGACATCGGCGGAGGTACGACTGAAGTAGCCGTAATCTCACTCGGAGGTATTGTGACTAGCCGTTCTGTACGTGTAGCGGGTGACGAGGCAGATGAAGCCATCATCCAGTACATCAAGCGCCAATATAACCTAATGATCGGTGAACGGACCTCTGAGCAACTGAAGATGGACGTGGGTTCTGCCCTACCCCTTGAGAAGGCTGAGACGATGGAAATTCGTGGCCGCGATCTCGTGACAGGTCTCCCAAAGACACTAACCATTACTTCTGATGAGATTTGTGAAGCGTTGGGGGATACGGTGAATGCTATTGTTGAAGCCGTCAAAGTAACGCTGGAGAAATGCCCGCCGGAACTGGCCGCTGATATTATGGACCGTGGTATTGTATTGACCGGTGGAGGTGCGCTGTTGCGCAACCTGGATAAACTGCTTGCACGAGAAACCGGTATGCCGGTAATTGTCGCCGAGAATCCGCTTGACTGCGTAGCTATTGGCACAGGCAAGGCACTTGAGAACATTCACTTGTTCAAGAGCCGCAGTAGCTCAAGTCTTCGCTCCAAGCGATACTAAGCCCGAACCACTTGTGAATGTCAACCCCTGTTATGGGAGAAATACGTTGTTAGAGGGTGTTGAAACTGTTTAAACTCTTAAGCAATAAACGTTTGTTTATATTATTGTTTACACTGGTACTGTTTATTGTGGTGATGGGCTTTAGCTTGGGAACAAGAAAAGCTTTGTCCTGGCCGGAGAATTTTCTCAGAGATACGACTGGTTTCGTGCAAAATGTATTCTACAAGCCCGCTGGATATGTAGCGGGCTTGTTTGAAGATATCGGAAATCTGCACGATCTCGCCAAAGAGAATGAGAGTCTCAAAATAACGGTCGCCCAATATACACGTGATAAAGCTACGTATAACTTTATTCAAGCAGAGAATGATCAACTGAAGAAACAGCTTGAATTCACCAAAGCACAGAAGGAAAAATATGATTATGAGTATCACATCGCTCAGGTAGTTAGTTTGACTACAGAGCCGAGCAACAGTTCGCTGGTAATCGATCTCGGTTCCAAGGATGGCGTTAAGACTAATATGTCCGTGATATCTGTAGAGGGACTGGTTGGTGTTATTAGTGAGGTCAGCAATTTCACCTCGACTGTAAAGCTGATGACCATGATGGATAATAATGATCCGAACTCTCAGCCGGCAATAGCGGCTACGGCTATAGGAAAAGAGAATTCTACCTTCGGTATGATTCAAAGCTATAATCAGGAAACCAAACGACTTCAGATGGACAAGATCCCTCCAGGTGATCCCATTGCTGTGGGGGACACCATTGTTTCCTCCGGTATCGGTGGCTTGTATCCACGTGGTCTGACTATCGGTACTGTAGATAGCGTTGCAGTGGGAGAGTTCGGATTAACCTCTACCGCAATCATTAAGCCTAAAGCCGAATTTGAGGACTGGAAGCAGCTGATTGTTGTATATACAGAGGAGCGTACAGAATAGTGAATATGCGGAGAAGACCTTTTCTTATTCTACTGTTGTTCCTCCTGTTTATACTGCAGGGGACCATTCTTCCTTGGTTGTTACCGAATGTCTGGGAGATGCGGATCATTCCGAATCTGGTCTTTATTGTTATACTATTCGTAACCGTTTATCATCATCGCCATACTGCCCTGCTCTTGGGTTTATCCTTTGGGATGCTGCATGATGTCATTTTTTACGGCAGAATTATTGGAGCTCATTCTTTTGCAATGGGCTTGTCTGCTTATTTGATTGGTCTGATCTTTCAAATTCCACGCGCGCCACTTCCGCTTATGATGACTGTAGTTCTACTAGGGAGCCTGCTGGAAGACAGTATGCTATTTGCAATCTATAGTGTGTTTAATCTAAACAATGAACCATACAGCTGGGCATTATTAAATCATATGTTGCCTACGATGTTGTTTCATTTTGCGTTTGCCTTGCTCCTCTATATTCCGCTCCGGCGCCAGCTTGAGCTACTGAAGAAAGAGACACGTACAGAAGAAACCACGTGAAGCAACTTGTATTTTCTTATGGAGTAAAGCAGGAACTTGAGGGGCTCGGCACGAATGAATGAGGATAGGGGGACTAAGCAGATGACAGTGAAATCCAAGCATGTAAGGATTAAAGGCATCAAGGACGGCCTGGTATTCCTGCTAGACGACAAATGTCCCTTTGAAGATCTTCTGAGCGAGCTTCGTTTCAAGTTGGAACACAGCCATCAAAATATTTTGACAGGACCGATTATACATGTGGACATTAAGCTGGGTAACCGTTCCGTAACTGAGGAAGAGAAGGAAGCTGTGCTGGAGATTTTGAAGGGGCAAGGCAATTTGTTGATCCGCTCCATCGAGGCACTAGAGGAACCTGACAGCACTACCGACACTGAAGCGCTGTTTCTGATGAGCGGGATGTTGCGTTCCGGCCAAGTGTTGCATCATCAAGGAAATCTTTTATTTCTAGGTGATGTGAACCCGGGAGGTACGATTACCTGCTCAGGTGATATTTATATTCTCGGTGCGCTTAGAGGTATGGCTCATGCGGGTGTGGACGGTAATGTAGAGGCTATTATTGCAGCTTCACATCTGTCTCCAACTCAACTGCGGATTGCAGATATTATCAGCAGACCTCCAGACGAATGGGGTACCCGAGAGAGCACCATGGAATTTGCATATTTATCGAAGGGTGCTATGCAGATCGACAAAATTCATAATATAGTCAAGTTACGTCAGGGTTTAAATGTGTTTAAAGGGGTGTAGCCTCCATGGGAGAAGCGATTGTCGTTACCTCAGGTAAAGGCGGAGTTGGCAAAACAACCACAACAGCCAATATTGGAACCGCGCTTGCACTGCAGGGTAAAAAAGTCTGTCTCGTCGATACCGATATTGGACTGCGTAATCTGGATGTAGTTATGGGACTTGAGAATCGTATTATTTATGATATTGTGGATGTGGCCGAGGGTAGATGCCGCCTGAATCAGGCATTGGTTAAGGACAAACGTTTTGATGAATTGTATATGCTGCCCGCAGCACAGACGAAGGACAAAACGGCTGTAACTCCTGAACAGGTGAAGGATATCATTCTTGAATTAAAGAAGGAATATGAGTATATTCTGATTGATTGTCCCGCAGGAATTGAACATGGCTTCCGTAATGCGATAGCTGGTGCGGATAAAGCTATCGTTGTTACCACACCGGAGCATGCCGCTGTGCGAGATGCAGATCGTGTAATCGGCCTGTTGGAGCAATCACATGTGGAGTCACCCAAGCTGGTCATAAACCGTATTCGTCCAGGACTTGTGAAGTCCGGCGATATGCTAGATATTGAGGATGTATTGCAAGTGCTTAATATTGATCTGATTGGAATTGTTCCAGATGATGAGATGGTCATTAAAGCCGCTAATAACGGGGAGCCTACCGTAATGAATCCTGATTCCCCTGCCGCCATTGCTTACCGCAACATAGCTCGTCGTATTCTAGGTGATGCTGTGCCGTTGATGCAGCTTGACCGAAAGCCGAATGCCTTTAAGAAATTCAAGAAATTTTTTGGTATGGGCTGAACTAGGCATGCCTACATATCGAAGCATAAAGGGTCACACTCGTAGTTAAATCTATGGGTGTGACCCTTTTTTTGTGCAACATCATAAGGACCTTGCGAAGGGCTTGTTCTAAAGACACTTCTATTCTTCATAAAATGGAAGTAAAACAAGCCCGCCGGAGGGATAACTATGGATCAGAAATTAGATATCAAGGGTCGCCGCAAAGAGCGTATCCGCAACTTACTGGAGGATCTCCCGGAAGTTGCGGTTTCAGCAGTACCGCCATTGTTCACAATACCTGATAAGAAGATAAACTTTAAGGATACAGAACCAGATCCCGAGGTCATGTGGAAAGAACGCCGTGGGAGCTGGGAGAATCATGGGAACGGGGAGAAGCCGCGTTTTGTCAGCGGTTTTATACGGCGTACTGTTGCCAGCGTTCTAGTGTTTGGTGCTGTGTGGGGGATCTTTGCTATTCAGCAGCCATGGTCGATACAAGCACAGGCTTTCATTAACGACGCTTTGAGCAAGGATATGGACTTTGCAGCAGCGAGGGTCTGGTATGAGGAGCATTTTAACGGGGCACCGGCGTTCATACCAATTTTTGGTGATAAGGAGGAGCCGGCCCAAAAGGCAGCAGCCTTACATGAACTGAATCCTCCGATAGCCGGGAGTATTATTAAACCCTTTGTCTCCTCACTTAAAGGTGTGGAAATTATGCCTGAGACCGATTCAAGCGGCAGCGTGATGGTGAAGAGTGTAGATATAGGGCGTGTGCTGTCCGTATCCAAAGAGCTTCAGGGTGGAATTCGGATTACTATCCAGCATTCAGGCAATATTATTGCTGAGTATGGCCATTTAAGCGGGACAAAGCTAAAGGTTGATGATTGGCTGCAGAGTGGTGAGGATGTTGGGTGGTTAGTAGAACCGGAGACAGCTTCAGAGACTACACTCTTTTTTGCGGTGATGAAAGATAAAGCCTATATTGATCCGGCTGAAGTGGTCTCGTTTGATTAGGATCTGGGGCATCGAGTTTATACTGCATCCGTTATTTGTGATTGTGATGTTCTTTTCGGTTCTTACGGGACAGTTTCTGGAGCTGCTTACTTTATTTATGATTGTGCTAGTACATGAAATGGGACATGTCTGTGCTGCCCTTCTTGCCGGAGTTACGGTCAAATCTGTACAGCTTCTCCCATTCGGGGGGGTTGCTGTTATCGAGGATCATGGCCGCCTTACAGCCAGCCGCGAGATCGGAATTGCTCTGGCCGGACCGCTGCAAAATGGGTTTATGATTATGATTGCCTATGGTATTCTGCAAGCAGATGTTGGCAACGGGGCATTTCTGAACTATTTTATCCAGGCGAATACCATTATTGCGCTTTTTAATCTTTTGCCAATTCTGCCGCTGGATGGAGGGAAGGTCCTTCAGGCTGCTATAAGTTTGCTGCTTCCCTATTATTTCACTTTATTGTGGAGCGGAAGAGTGAGTGTAGCTGCAAGTATACTGGTTGTCGCTTATGCGCTGCTGCCTCTCGGAGCGGGTGGGGGACTTAGACTGAACTTGCTGATGATCGGAGCTTTTTTACTATATTCCAATATTATAGACCATCGTAACTTTCCCTACCGGTTCGTTGCTTTTCTGATGAACAGGGAAGCTGTATATGAACGACATCTGCGGATCGGGAGTGTGGCCCGTCCGATTGTTGCTTTAGCTGCGAAACCTTTGGATGATATATTGCGTCTATTTAAACGTAACCAGTATCATTTTATCTACGTGTTGAACGACAACGGAGATGTGCTTGCTGTTGTGCCGGAACAACGCTTGATATCCTCTTACTTTAGAAGTTAGTGCACAGAGTGCGCGGCGAATGAGAATGATTTAAACCAGAGGTGAAGCCATGAAACAAATGATCGTTCACTGCACGCAGCATATTACCCGGATGGCTCTTCTGGAGGACGGGAGATTGGTAGAATACGCGGCTGAACGCGATCAGCAGCAAGGGCTGGTTGGCAGTTATTATAAAGGTCGGGTTATGAATGTTCTTCCAGGTATGCAAGCGGCTTTTGTTGATATTGGACAGAAAAAGAATGCCTTTTTATATGTCGATGACGTATTACATCCCCATTTGGAGAAACAGCCAGAAATAAGACCCTCGATAGAGACGCTGCTGCAGCCTGGTCAAGAAATTATTGTACAGGTTAGAAAAGAGCCGCGTGGCGGCAAGGGCGCACGTGTAACCACCCATTATACGCTGCCAGGGCGATGGATGGTGTACATGCCTTATGCAGAATATGTTGGAGTCTCCAAGAAAATCAGCCGCGAATCAGAACGAACCCGGCTTAAAGGTATCGGAGAACGGCTTCGCAAGAAGGAAGAGGGAGTGATCATGCGTACGGTTTCGGAGGATGAGCCTTCTGAAGCGGTAGAAGGTGATCTCTCTTTCCTGCGTGCCCAGTGGGATATTATTATCCGACGGGCGTCAGAAGCCGAAGCCCCTGCTCTCCTGCATAGTGATCTTAGTATAGTGCAACGATTTATACGGGATACATTTAATCCGCGGCTTGATGAGCTGATGATAGATTCTCCCAAGGTTGTTAGAGAAGCAGAGGCTTTCCTGGCGGAAATGGCTCCTGAAGGGTATAAACCAGTGGGCTTATATGATGCTAAGGAATCCATCTTTAATACCTACGGAGTTCAGGATCAATTATACAGGAGCTTCAATCGCAAAATTATCCTTGAGGGTGGTGCAACGCTCATCTGGGATGAGGCAGAGGCGTTAACGGTCATCGATGTAAATACTGCTCACTATACGGGTGGAGCTACGTTAGAAGAGACGGTAACCTCTACTAATTTACTAGCTGCTGAGGAGATAGGCAGGCTTATTCGCTTGCGTGATACAGGTGGCATTATTATCGTCGACTTTATTGATATGGAGCTGGAAGAACACCGGAAGATGGTTATTGATCGATTGGAGAGCGTAATAAGCAGTGATCGGACCAAGACACATATCCTCGGCTGGACAAGGCTGGGATTACTGGAAATGACACGCAAGAAGGCTAGGCATGACTCCGCCGGTTTCGCACCCGTTACTTGTCAATGCTGCGGAGGAACTGGGAAAGTTGGAGCCTGGCTGGAATGATTGTCACCGTAGCGCTCCTATTGAAAAGATTGTTGTACTTGAAAACATTGACTATGTGTAATAAGTATGATAATATCTTCAAGTATGTGTTTGGTTGATTTATTCCTGCACATGCTGTAACCGCTCCGATCGGGTACACAAGCGCTGTTCCCTTTGGGGAGCATGCCACCTAGACTAGGCGAGTCTGAGACATGAGGAGGTGCAAGTACAATGTATGCAATTATCGAAACTGGTGGCAAACAATACAAAGTCCAAGAGGGCGACGTATTATTTATTGAGAAACTAGATGCTGTAGACGGCGAAAGCGTAACTTTTAACCGTGTATTGGCTGTTTCCAACGAAGGCGGTTTGACTGCAGGAACTCCGTTTTTGAGCGAAGCTACTGTAACAGCTAAAGTTGAGAAACATGGTAAAGGCCATAAGGTTGTAGTTTACAAATACAAACCTAAGAAGAATTACCACAAGAAACAAGGTCATCGTCAACCGTACACAAAAGTAACTATCGAGAAGATTCAGGCGTAAGAAGGTGCGTTAATGATTAACGTATTGATTACAAGATCTTCCGGGTTGGGTACTATCGTTGGCTTTGAGGTTAAAGGGCATGCGGGTTATGCGAAGCGTGGCGAAGATATCGTATGTGCCGGAGTATCCACTGTAACATTTGGAACCGTCAATTCGATTGAGTTCTTGACCGGAATCTCCATAGATACGTCTGTGAAGAACGGGTTCTTGAGTGGAACAATAAGTTCCATTGAAGATACCGAAAAGTCCGCGAAGGTACAATTGCTGCTCGAATCCATGGTCGTGATGCTGAATGATATCGCAGAATCATACGGGAAGTATATTAAAATACAGCAAGACATTATTTGAAGAAGGAGGTAGACAACATGTTTAAATTGAATCTTCAATTCTTCGCATCCAAAAAAGGTGTAGGTTCCACAAGAAACGGTCGTGATAGCCAATCGAAACGTCTTGGTGTGAAACGTGCTGACGGTCAAACAGTTACCGGTGGCAGCATCTTGGTTCGTCAACGTGGAACCAAGATTCACCCAGGCACAAACGTAGGCATCGGCAGTGACGATACCTTGTTCGCCAAAGTGGACGGCGTAGTGAAATTCGAACGTTGGGGCCGCGATCGCAAGAAAGTGAGCGTCTACCCTGTTGACGTTGCTCCGGTAGCAGCGGCACTGGAAGCGTAAGTTTACGAACTATAATTTGCAGTGAAGCCTCCGGCATGAGTGCCGGAGGCTTTTTTTGAAAATATA
>LIDZ01001516.1_pt3 | contig 33699 bp, 34 predicted proteins | sample 644651 | NCBI WGS metagenome assembly LIDZ01 (sample SAMN03856242, study PRJNA289617) | food metagenome | isolation source: wine grapes on drying loft during traditional withering process | host: Vitis vinifera cv. Corvina | place: Italy: Gargagnago di S. Ambrogio di Valpolicella | collected 2014-01 | reverse complement strand
ATGCATATGAATTAACATACTCTGCTTGTTGCAAGTATTCTTCCAATATTACTGGATACTTGTTTTTCATTTTATTACAATATTCAAACCATTCTTTTATTTGTGTATTTTGTACAAAAGATATCTGCTTTAAAAATTCTTGAATAAATACCTTTGCATCTATATTTGATTTAACTTCAATCATCATATTCATCTTATCTATTTCCGTTTTATCTATATCAACCATTACCTTTTTAGCCTTTGCAGCAAAATTCTTATGGTTATAACCAGTTTGACCAAGATCTAATCTTGCACCAATTATTAATAAAAAGTCACAATTTTGTTGAATGAAATTTGCCCCTCTTTGACCAATTGACCCTGGTCTTCCAAAAAACAAAGGATCATTCTCATCAAAAAAATCTATTGCCTTCCATGTTGCTAAAACTGGAATATTTAATTTTTTAACTAGCTCTAAAAATAAATGGTCTGAATCAGATAGCCTCACGCCATTACCAACTAAAATACAAGGCCTCTTTGATTTATTTAAAAGTTCTATAGTACTTTTAACATTTTCACTAACATTACAAGATAATTCACCTTGGATTTCTTTTTCCGAGTTAAATTCTTCTAAATTATCTTCATCAATTATCGATGCCTGTACATCAAGTGGAATATCCAGCCAAACTGGTCCTTTTTTACCATGAGTAGCTAAAAATATAGCTTTCTGAAGATAATATTTTATTTTTTCTGGCGCAACAACAGTTACTGCAAATTTAGTTATAGGTTTAACAATTGACACAATATCAACTTCTTGATACCCCATCTGTCTCACTCCGTATTGTTTTGCAAAATCAGCTCTTTTCACTTGACCTGATAACATAAGACATGGTGTTGAATCCACGTATGCAGCCGCAATACCAGTAATAGCATTTGTACTTCCTGGTCCTGTGGTAACAAGTCCAACTCCTAGATTATTAGTATATTGACCATATGCTTCTACAGCAATACCAACAGCTTGTTCATTAAGATTACATATATAATTAAGTTTTTTGCACCTTCCAAGGGAATCAACAAGGTGCATACACCCACCTCCTGAAAGTAAAAATACATCTTTCACTCCTTGATCCGCAATAAAATTCATAACATAGTCTGAAAGTTTTATCATTACTTAACATCTCCCTAATATTCATCTAATAATTGTTTTGTTATGAAAACTAAAGTTTTTCTGTTTTTATTGTTTTTTATAGTAACATCTTCATAATAAGAATCATCTTTATAATGAGTAGTAGAGATTTCTTCAAAAACGCACCCATTTTTTGATGAAAAACTATGTGCAACTTTCCTTTCTACCACTACAGATTCTCCAGGATTATATATACTTTCTTTCCCATCTAAATTCAAAATTAAGTCTCCATAAAGTATATTAAATGTTTCTTCTTTTAATTTATGATAATGTGTTGGATGTGCCTGCCCTGGTAAAAGCACCATTATTTTTTTACAATATTCTCTATTTACACAATTTATTATTGTTGCACCACATTCGTCAAATTTATCTATACCGTAATGGTGTGAAATTTCACATTCACTGTTTAAAGGAATAACTATATTGCCTCTTTTTAAAACTGAAATTATTTTATTTACTTCATTTTGTACCTTAGCCTCGTTATTTACTTTTTGCAAATCTTTTATCATTAAAGGCTCATTGTTATTTACAATATCTTTATTAATTAAAAATTCATTATATTTTGATATATCATTGGCCATTAACTGTCCTTCAATACTTGGGAAAGCAAAAAAAACATTGTTTAAGTTAACTTTTTCACCTTTACTTATATTTCCTTTCGCGAATGCTCCTCTTCTAAGTGCAAATAAGTCGGATTTTTCTTTATTTGTAGATTTATATCTTTCATCTTTAACACCACACATAACAAATGATTCATAAGCTGCTTGAAGCCATTTTTCTACTTGCTGTGGATTAGCTGAATACGCATTTAATTGAATTGTTTCAGTTGGTACACCTACATGCTTTTCAAAGATATATGCACCTTTTCCCATAGCTACCCTTACTGCTTCAAAATTATCTGGTGATTCATGTGTTGAATAACCTACCCTTAACTTATATCTATCTTTTAATAAATCAATCTGATTAAGTTGTAAATTTTCAGGTTTTGTTGGATATTCAGCTACGCAATGCATTAATGATATATCCACACCTCTATGTAAGAAGAAGTTCACAACCTTGTCTATTTCATGAAGTTCTGAGCCAGCTGTTGACGCAATAACTGATTTATTAATTTTAGATATGGCTTCAAGTAGTGGCCAATCAGTAAATGAACAACTAGCTATTTTTATAACATCATAGTTTTGTTCATTTATAAGTTCTACTGATTTTTCATCAAAAGCAGTACATATAGTAAAAAAGTCATTTTTTATTAGTTCGTCTTTTAAAGTTTTAAACTGATTTTTACTTAATCTCGTTTCAGTAAACCTTTTTATGTTTTTGACATCAAATCTATTTTTGTATTCTGGATGAATAAATGTATCTAAATCTCTATATTGAAATTTAAATGCAAAATTAAAATACTTCCTATAATTATTACAAACTTCGTTTATTTCTTGTATAATTCTAATGCCATGCTCCGTTTCTCCTTGATGATTGTTTGCCATTTCAAAAATAAATAATGGTTTTTTTAAAATATTCATTATTATCCCTCCATTAGTTTAAAAAAATATTGTTGTTTTTCTCTTGATATATTATAAAGCAGTCTACTTCCAACTCACCCATGGTCTATCACCATCATTCCACATTTTATTAATTTTTTCTATATCCTTAAATGTATCAATAGCAGTCCAAAACCCATTATGTTCATAGACTGCTAGCTCTGATGCTGCTGCTAAATCCTTAATAGGCTTTTGTTCAAACATACATTCCTCTTCATTCGCTATATATTTAAATACCTCATTGTTTAATACCATAAACCCGCCGTTAATCATATCATTTAATCTAGGTTTCTCAATAAATGATTTTACAATACCATCTTTTACATCAATTAAACCAAAAGGAGACATGGGATGTACTCCTGTAATTGTAGCTATCTTCCCTTTATTCCTATGGAATTGCAAAAGTTCATTAATATTTACATCACTTACCCCATCTCCATATGTCATAAAGAAATCGTCCCCATCTACGTATTTTTCTATTTTTTTTAACCTGGCTCCTGTTCCAGTTTCTAATCCTGTATCCACTAAAGTTACATTCCAATCTTCTTTTTCCACAGTATGGAATTCAACTTTTTTATCACCATTTATATGTAATGTAAAATCATTATTTCTCCAATACATTTCCATAAAATACTGCTTTATCATATCACTTTTATAACCTGTACAAAGTATAAAATCATTAATTCCATATTGATAATAAGTTTTCATTATATACCATAATATTGGTTTACCGCCAATTGGAACTAGTGGTTTTGGTCTATATTCGGTTTCCTCTCTCATACGAGTACCTTTTCCACCACATAATATAACTGCTTTCATAAAATCACCTCTGATATCTCAAAATATAACATTATATTACATACTTCTAAAAAATCTAGCGCATTTAATTTTTATTAACTTGTTCTGAAATTTTATATATGCTAACTTTGTAATTTCCACAATTCCATCTTACTGTGCTTTTTAATAAAATATTTTCATTACCATCTGCTAAAACGCCCTCATTATTACTTGATTCTTTTAAATTTCCTTCATAAATACTTTTATTATTTTCAAAAAAGACATCATCTTCACAAATTCCACCACAATATTGCAAATAGCCGAATTTACCACTCTGTATATCTTCAGTTGCAATTCCTGCAAAGGTTTTTACATCATCCTTACCATCCATTATTCTAATTTGATTTGAATTGTTTTCAAAACAACATAGCATACCTTTTTTTATCAGATTTCCGCAATCATTTTTTAATTTTTTATAATGATCTAACTTACCATACTCATATTGCACTCCTTCTTTTTTTGATATGCCATTGAAGAAAAAAGAATATGAATTACCCTTTCCTCTAATTAACCATTCTGAATGATTGTCTTTTTCCATTCCCAGCCAAGGACTGTCTTCAATTACAATTGGTCCATTTATGTGGTTATTATATAAATAACATATATCTTTTTTTTGTGAGCCTAAGCTTGCCATAAAAACAGCAGGTCCACCATCAGCTTGAATAATATTAGAATTTATGCAAAACACTTTACTACGTTCACTAAAATTTGCATTGTTATGAGCGTAAAGTGCCATTCCATTTTTTCTTGCAATAAGTGTACATCCTTCAATATAAACTCTCATGCCACTACTTGTCCCACAGCCATGTGCATGGCAAGATGTCCATCCACATTCATCTATTTCTGCCATCCTTGATCCATCACTTACCCAGTTTCCTAAATGTTCAATATGACAATTTATTATTTTTTGTTCTGTACCAATTGGACATGCATCATTATGAATTGGATATCTCATATTTTTACAAGTTATTGTTAAATTTTCTAACTCTGATGTACTTTGAAAAAGAATTGTTTGATAAAATCCACAATCTTTTGAACCATCAGGTCTTCTTGCAAAAATTCTATATTTTTCTCTGTCTGTATTTTTTCCACGAATATTAACCCAATCCTTTGTTCTTAAGTTCATAACATTATATGAACCTTCTTCTAAAACTAAATTATACACTTTTAATGGTGACGCATCACTGCAACTATCAATAACCTTCTGAATGTCATAATGATTATCTATATATAGATTAACTTTTTCTCTACATTTGGTAATTAGTTTTTTTAATTTTTTGGGAAATTCATAATAATCATTGTATGGAAAATCTATCTGTACAGGTTCTTTATTTTGTAATATTTTTTCTAGTTTGAAATATGATTCTTTATTCCCACTAAATGTGAATATTTTTGTTTTCATACACACACTTCCTAATATATGAATTTCATAGTTCGTCTAATATTGTCAATAATTCTCCTAAATAAGGTTCGTCTTTATAATATTTTTTTATATATTCATTGATATCACTTATATCTAACTTTATATCTTCATCTCTTATCTTTCTACACCAAGGTAAAATCATACCCTCAATTAATTTCTTTTTTTCGGCTCTTATTGTTTCATTTTCCAAATCATATTTTGTGAAATAATATAAAATTTCAAGATAATTTTGTATAAAGATTTCACCAAAATTATACCCATAAGGATTATGTGAACCTAAGTCATTAAAAAAATAATCATGTAAAATACAATATGATTCATTTTTTGATAGTAATGATAATTGTAGATATAATTGATTCAAACCAGAATCTATATATTTTTCTTTATTTTCTATGTTATCAAAATCATTTTTCTTAAATATTATTCCTGAAATAAAAGTACAATTAAAAGATGTATCTTTTATAAAATTGTCCATTCCAACATCTAATTTTTCACTAGAAGTTCCTGTGTTAAATATATAAAACAATCCGCAATTTGAGTTTTTATATAAATTACCAGCCAATTTATAAATGGAATTAGGTGCAAAATAATCGTCATCCCCATGTGGAGTAGCAAATCTTCCTTTAGAATTACTCAATGCAACAAGAATATTTTTATCCGCGCCTATATTTACCTTATTTTTTAAATATTTCAAATTATTGTATTTTACCATATATTTATCAACTATTTCTTTAGTATTATCGTCAGAATCGTTATCTGACACCACAACTTCAATATTACTATCGTTTCCAGCTTGATCAAATATAGATTTTAAACATTTATCCAAATATCCTGCTCTGTTAAATGTAGGTATACAAATGGACAAAATTGGTTGAGCATTTTCTCTATCTTCTATTAATTTAGTTAGATCCTCATCACTTCTTGTTTTCAACCATTCACCAGTTACATAGTCAAACGCTTTAACAACTCTTGCTGGACTTCCAACTGCTACGCAATAATCAGGTATATCTGAATTAACTACACTATTAGCTCCAATAGAACACCCTTTCCCTATATTTACATTTCCAACTATAACACAATTGTTAGCTATCCATGTCCCATCTCCAATATTCACTTCATTGCTAAAAGAAGTAACACCTTGTTGCATTATAGGGATTCCAATTTTTCTATATTCATGATTATGATCTGTTATATGTATATTAGAGGCTAATATACAGTTTTTTCCTATAAATATTTTGTTTGTAGCTGATATTACAAGTCTTCTTCCAAATTCGCATCCATCCCCAATTGCAATTAATGGTCTGTCTTTTAAATTGGCAAATGGTATAATAAAACAAGCATCTTTTAAAATAGTAACATTTTCTCCTATACTTATTCCTTGTGGATAATCAACTTCAAACCCAGAACCCAATCTAGAGTTATTTCCAAAATGGAAAAACATAAATTTTGTATTTGATAAATAATGTTTTACAAATAACTCGTTATATTTTTTATAACCATTTCTAGTATCCACCACTATTCCGCAATCATGAATACACCAAGGAATACTTTGTTTTGGAACTGCAACTTTATACCCATTGATTATAAACTCTGCACTTGAAGAAAGATCATAGAACTGCCATCCATCAAAAATATCATCCCGCCATTTTAAATCGTACTGTGTAATCATTATAAATCCATCTATTCCCTTTACAAATTCAACTTCATCACTGCATTCTTTAAATGATAGCAGTTCCATTTTATCAGTATGAGATTCATAAACCTTACCATAAGTGTTAGTTGATTCCCACCATATTCCAGATTTAGGTATAGTTTTAGCCCCAGTTAAACCAAGCATACCAATATCGTCATATTCATTAAATATATTGAGTATATCCTTTATAAAATTTTTATTTATTATAAATGTATCTTGATGCAAATAGACCTTATATTTAGCATCACTTTCTTTCATAGCATCATTGTACGCTGATGTCATACTATAAGCATCTCTCACTGCTATTGCATCTATAATATAGCCCTCCGGAACATTTAAACTATTTATATATTTTAAACATTCACTATACTTAACTTCATCATTTACACAGGAAATAAAACATATCTTATTATTAACCATTAATTCCACCTCTAATATCATCAGCTAATTTTTTAATATCATCGTTACTATTCTCCATTTTTGATAAATATTTCATAGCCACTTCATCTTTGCCAAATTTATGTAATATATATCCTATATTAAACACTGTATCAGTATTAGTTGGATTTATTGCATTGGCTTTTTGTAGCATTGGGATAACTTCATCATAAAATTTATTTTCATAACATAAAACAGCTATTTCATTTAAAACTTTATCTTTATTTATTATATTTTTTTCTACTGAATCAATTACATCCTTTGATTCGAGTATTTTATTTGCAAACATTTCTAAGATTTCTTTTTTGCTTTCATCCACTTCAATGTTGTTTTCTATTCTTCTTAAAATAAATTTCAGTTTAACTTTGTCAAACTTCCTAAGTTTATTAATAATTTCATTATTAAGTTCAATTGCTTTATCATCCTTTTCTTGTAACATTTCAATATACTTTAAAGCAACTTCATCGCTTCCAAAAAAGTGCAAAACATATGCTATACTATATAATGTATTTTTATCTGTAGAATTAATTTCAAATGCTCTCTGTAATAATGGCATTATGTGTTCATAATATTTATTAGCAAACATTTTATTGGCAATAAAATTCAACACTTCAACTTTATCTTTACTTATTTCTTCTACTAATTCTATAATCTCATCACATTGAATTCCATCATTTACAGCCGCTATAATATTACGTGATATGTCTTCATAGCTATTTTTTAGCTCTATATTTTTTATTGTTTGAACTAAAATACTATCCTCTTCTCCAATTGTTGCAACCATAATATATTCTTCTGCTATATATTTTTCCCTTTTATCCTCTCCAAAAACCTGACACAATTTTTCAATAAATTTTTCTTCTCCATCTAAAATATTACTATTAACATTACATATTGTTGTAACTTTATATCCACTTTTTTTAATAATATCATATGCCTGCTGACCAGTATATAAAGTAACTGGTTTATCATACATAACGTAAGAAATAGAATTATTTTTATATGTACTAATTCCCATAGCAATATTATATATAACTTTATAATTTGTTGAATTGTATACACTTAATATTATTTTACCCTTTGGTTCTAAATGGTTTTTAATCTCACTCAATATATTTTCTGATTTATATAATGAATTCAATAAATTATCCATTATAATATAATCGAATTTTTCTTCACTAAATTTAAATTCTAATTTTTCAATATCAGCAGCACTTACTTCCGCAACTTTTTCAGCTTGCCCAAGTGCATATTGATTTTTATCCATTCCAAATAATTTAACATTTTTATATTTGTTTTTAAGATCTAATAAATTAGCACCACATCCACATCCAATTTCCAATACCTTAAAACTACTGGATTTATCTTGTTTAATATATCCAAGTATATTTATATCCATATTCATTGCATCTCTAGCAATAAAATGCCATTTTTCCTTAAATTTTTCTTCATTTTCACTTAATAATTTTTCATAATTTTCATTCTTAATAAATGAGGCATTCCCATAATGGTGTATAAATGTATCTGTACAAAGTATATTTTTATAACCTTCATTCCTTATTCTTATAGATAAATCATCATCTTCAAAATTTCCTGGTGAAAATCTTTCATCTAATAATCCTATTTTTTCAAAGACTGTTCTTTTTATTAACATACAAAATCCAATTAATTTTATTCGTTCTTCCCATTTTGAAGAATCGGTTACATTGTGTTTTGTGGCAAATTCATTTAATTCATCCAAACTACTGTAATTAACATCTATTTGTTGATAATATGCTACATTATTTGATACAGGGCCAACCGCTCCTATATCGTCAGAACTATAAAGACATTTAAGCAAATTTTCAAGCCAGTTTGGCGTAACAATCACGTCATTATTCAAAAGCAATATATTGTCTCCTTTTGCAATTTCAATACCTTGATTGCATCCCTTTGGGAAACCATTGTTTTCCTCATTTTGAATAGAAGCAATACCATGTTGTTCATTAATCCACTCTTTTGTTCCGTCTGTTGAAGCGTTATCCACGATAATAATTTCATAAGACCCTAGTTTTGTGTTTTTTCTTATACTTTCAATACATTGTCTTGTGTATTGTAAATTATTATATGTAAGTATTATTATACTAGTATCCATAACCTAACCTATCTTTCTTCTTTATTTTTTAACAATATTACAAATATTGATTAATTTTTTTCACTAACTTGTTTATTGAGCTGTTCTAATATTTCTTCCCTATGTACTGCTTTTAAATACTTTCTAAATTCTTCTACGCCTACATGTATATAATTATTGGAATCAAATACGCTTTCCATAAAATAGTTTATTGCTTTTAACTCATCCTTAAGTTCAACATAACTTTTTGCCATCATAAATTTCGGTTTAAAACTTCCCATTCCTAGTACCGATGCAAATTTTTTTGTCTCACCACTTAATATGCATTTTTGAAAACATTTTATTGCCTGTTCATAATCCTTTTTAAGGTAATAACAAAATCCATTTATATATTCAAGGTCGACGAAACCTTCATAACATTTGTCACTTAAAAGATTATCAGTAAACTCAATACATTCGTTATATTTTTCAAGTTTTACAAGACACTCTGCTATTCTTTTAGACATATCAATCTCATACAAAGTAATCCCTGTTTGGCTTTCTTTACTTGCAAGTTTATTACATTCAAAAAAATACTTTAATGCTTTCTCATAATCTCCGGCAACTTCATAACTTGCACCTATATTATAATATATAAACGGTTCATTAGGTTTTTCCTTTAGTTGCTTTTTTAATATTTTTAAATTTCTTTCACTCTTGTTTCTTTCTTGTACCACGGACATCAGATATCCATAATGAATAATCTTACATATTTTCTCATCTATAATATATTTGTCAGTTTGTATCCCTGGTATATTTAATTGTTCATGAATGCTACCTTGGTATCTATATCCTTTATTATTTCTAAAAAATTTACAATACACTGCAGAATACAATACCATACTCGTGCTCATAATATTGTAAAGTGGTATTTTATATCCATCTGAATCTGCAATTTCAAGTATTTCTCTAACCTTTTTGGAATCACACAACAATTTTTCATCAGCATCTAGCATAAGTATCCAATCTCCAGTTGCATTTTCAATAGATATATTTCTTGCCTTTGAAAAATCATCTTCCCATTTATAATCTATAGTTTTTATATTACCATGAAATTCATTAATTATTTCCTTTGTTCTATCTGTTGATCCAGTATCAACTATTATAATCTCATCTGATAGTTTTAAAACATTTTCCAAACACATTTTTATATACTTTTCTTCATTTTTTACAATCATACATACACTAATTTTCATAATATTCCTCCATAACGCTCTATATCTTATTTATCGACAATAAATTGTTGTCCTTTAGTTTATATAGTAAAAAAGCCCTCCGCATTAAGCGAAGGACCTTTTTGGCTTTTAATTCTACTGTAATAATTTAAGAACTTGTTGTGGATTTTGATTTGCTTGTGATAACATTGATTGAGCTGCTTGTTGAAGAACGTTCTCTTTAGAGTAGTTCATCATTTCTTTAGCCATATCAACATCTGTAATGTTAGCACTTGCAGTAGTTAAGTTCTGTTTTTCAGTTGAAACATTGTTAATTGTATGTGTAAGTCTGTTTTGAAGCGATCCAATATAAGATCTTGAAGTTGAGACTTTATCTATTGCTGCTTGTATTGTACTCATAGCTGCAGTAGCTTTTGTATTAGTACTTACATCTAAAACTGTACCTGTAGCACTATTACCAACGCTTAAAGTTGCTGAATTCATATCGATACTAGCTAAATTAAGTCCAATTGAATCAAAAGTATTAGAAGTAGCTCCAATTTGGAAAGTAATTGTTGTTGATGGACCACCTGATGATAGAAGATTAACACCATTGAAGTTTGTTGCCTGTGAAATATGATCTATTTCGTCTCCAAGTGTTCCAAGTTCTGCTGATATTGCACTTCTGTCTAATGTTACATTAGTATCATTAGCAGATTGAGTTGCAAGCTCATTCATTCTTTGAAGTATAGCTTGAGTTTCATTCAATCCACCTTCAGCTGTTTGTAACAAAGAAACTCCATCTTGTGCATTACTTGTAGCTACATCAAGACCGTTTATTTGTGACTGCATCTTTTGTGAGATTGAAAGACCTGCTGCATCGTCTGCTGCTTTGTTGATCTTTAAACCTGAACTTAATTTTTCCATTGAACCTGATGCACTTGCTGCATTTTTGTTCAAAAAGTTTAAAGCTGTTGCTCCTGGTAAATTGTGATTGATTATCATAATATATTCCTCCTTGAATTTAAATTGGGAATCCTTTCCCAAAGTTTATATCATAAACTATAAAACTTCATTTTCACTCCGCTTTATAGTTTATTTGCTGTGTACCCTATATATATCGGTGCTAATATTTTATACTTTATACCTTTAATAAACTTTTTTATTAAAAAAAAATGATTTTCCGGAAAAACCCGGATTATACTTGTTTTTAACTGTCATATTCGAATTCATAGACTTTAATTTTGCCTTTACAATGAGAAAGTTTTTTTTAGTTAAATCATTTACTTCTTTATCTAGTTCAAGAATATTTTTAGACTTAAGCTGTTCTTTAATTTCATCTTTATGATAGTCTCCAGGATTTTCTTCAAATATATCTAAAATCTTCTGTCTTTCTTTGATAAGAACATTTAGTTTATCGTAGTCTTCATCTTTTACAGAGTCTATCATATTTTCTGTTTTTTCTTTAAATTCAGAAACTAAAACTTTAGTGTCCTTCATGGAGTTCACCTCTATTTCAAATCATTTTAACCGTTAGAACTACCTAGCATTGATGTAAGAGCACTTTGTTGACTACTCATTTGTGAAAGAGCTGACTGCAATGCTGTATACTGCGAAGTATATCTTTTTTTATCATTTTTGATTTGAGTTTTGTAATCAGTCACAGATTGCAATTGTTGTTTTAACGTTTTTCCAAGTGTGCTTTTATCTGTTGCATCGCTGGCAAGCCCTGCTTTATTTACAAGTAGCCCCCTGTTGCCTAATGCATCTGTTGTGTGAGTACCTGCATACTTAGTAACAATATCATTTAATCTTTGGAAAACCCCTTCTTCATTGTATTTTGTCTTATATTGATCTGTAGTTAATTTAGATTGATCTTTATAAGGGTAAGTTGTAGATGTTTGAGTCAAATAGTTAATTACATCATTGGGTTTTTTCTGCAAAGTTGTAGTTAATGTTGCCGCATTAAATGTAAGCTTTCCACCTTGTTTTGCATCATTAGAAGTCTTCAATCCAAGGTCTTGCATAGTAAGTCCGCTTCCAGAAATGGTACTATAAAATGCAGCCCTCATTTCACTTTGTAAATTTGTCAGCTCGTCATCCCCTGCAAGTGAGCCTTGTTGCGCTTTTGCATTCCATGATGTTACTTGTGCTGTAGTCATTTTTGCCTCTTGAGCATAAGTAAGTGGTTTGTAATTATAATCAGTTCTTTCACTTATTTTTTCATTTATACCTGTAGTTAAATTGTTATATGCAGTAACAAAATCCTGAATTTTACTAACAACACCAGATATATTTGAAGCTACATTTATTGTTACAGGTTTATCCGTGGCCTTTATGTTATTTGTCACATTATAATTTAACCCATCTATTGTAAAGTTATTTGAACTTTCAGTTATATTAGTAGCTGCACCATTTGGCTCTTGAATGGTAAAATTACCATCTGCCCCCGCTTTAGTTACAGTAGTATCGGAAGTAGCTCCGTCAACATTATACCCCAATGCATTAGTCAAAAATAAATTTGTAGGACTTCCACTAGCACCCGCAGAAGACATTGATATTGTTGCACCCAACCCTGTAGTTGTTGATGCTACACTGAATGTTTTAGTAAGTTCGCTATAACTAAAGTTAACACCAGCTTGGCTGCTTAACCCACTCATCACATCACCAATTGTGGAATTACTAGTGTAAGTGAAATTTACACTTTTGCCATTAACATTAAGTGCAATTGTTCCTGATGTTGCACCACCAGTTAAAGATGAAAATAGTGATGTATTTTTAAGGCTAGTGTCTGTTGATAAATTGCTCATGCTAGCATTTGTAGCCAGTGTTGCTTGACTTATAGTATAATTACCAGCCTTGGCAGTGTTTAACGGTGTAACTGTAACTGATGCTGCATCCGACGAAGTTGCAGCGAAAGCTGCAAATGAATTTGTACCTAGCACATTATTGGCACTAGTTGAACTAAAATAGTTGTCGCTAAAATCATTTAGATTTGTTATCTCTGATCTGTACATGTCCTGTGTCCATTGACTTTTTTGCTGAGTTGCTAAGAGTTGGTTAAGCTTTGTGTAATCAGAAGCCATCATCTGTGTAACCATACTATTTACATCAAATCCAGACATCGATGAAACAAGTCCCTGTGAATATGTTCCTGATGAACTAGTTGTACCATTTGTTGATGTAGTACTACTAGTGGAAGCAGCCGATAATGTAGTATCTGCTCCTATTATGTCACTAGAACTATAGTCGATTGAATATGGATTTACTGCTGATGTTGCTCTTATTGTACTCATTGTAAATTCACTCCTTTATCTTGATTTTATAGACTCTTTATAGGCTTCGTTCCAGGTGTTTTTTACCTCTTCAATAATAGGGATTACCTCATCCATTATTGATACATCTTTTTTAATGTTAGCTTGTACTAATCTATCAATTATAAATTTATATACAGATACTAAACTTTTTCCCCAGTCTCCTGCTTTAGCTAAATCAAGACTATAAATTAATTCATAAAATATATTTTGTGTCTTTTTATTGTTTTCATTTGCTAATGGAATATTTTTATCCTTTATAGCTTGTCTAGCGATTTTAGAGAACTTAACTGATCCGTCTAGTAACATTAACAATAACTGATCCTTTGATGCAAAGTTTATACTGTTTGTTTTATATTGTCCATAAGCATTGTTTTGACTCATTGTTTAAGCACCTACCTTCTAATATCTAAAAAACTACCTCTGTCAGGATCTGAGGTATTGCAATTATCTCTAAAAACCTCCAAATCAATAGATATTTTTTCGTTTTTTACAGCTGTCACTACTATTTTGCTACTTTGTGGTTTTTCGTTTGGGAGAACAAATTCTTTGTTTTGACCATTATTGTTGTTGTTTTTATTGTTCTTATTTTTGTTCTGATTAGTTCTATTACTTATTCTTTGTATTTCAGTCATACGATGCACTTTTTTTTCAGATGTAGCTTCGTTTATTCTTTCTCTTACTTCCATATCAATTTTGTTTAACCTATACTCCATACCCCTCCCCCCCTTAGATTAATTAAGCTTTTTTGTTAATTACAAGTCCAGCCATTTCAGAAAATTGAGCAATCAAATCCATAATTTGTTTTGAAGGTATCTCTCGTAATACTTCATTTGTCGTATTATCTACAACCTTCATAATCATAACGCTTTTAAAATTTTTATCTTCATCGTATTCAAGATGAGTTGTTTTATCCTCTAAAATCTTATTTACTCTGTCTACAGCTTTTTTAGCATCATCTACAGTTACTGGCTTAAAATCAGTTTTTTTTACATTACTTATGTTTTCAGTTTGAATATTTGCTTCATTTCCTTCAGCACTAATTCTCTTGATGTCATTTGAGTTTCTTAAAGCCTGTCTTCCTTGACTTGCTACCTTAACCTCCATATTATAGACACCTCTTATAACTTATTTTAATTTTTTTAATATTGAACTATCTTGAGATACTGATTTTTTGTTTTCTTCAGTTATTTCCTTATACAATTCTTTTCTAAGTATTGTTACATTCCTAGGTGCTTTTATAGCTAATTTTACTGAACCATCCTCAACCTTTACTATAATGATTTCTATATCATCACCTATTAACACTGAATCATCTTTTTTTCTTGTAATAACTAACATTGCCTATTCCTCCTTTAAAAGAGGTTGTTTTATTAGATATTTATCATTGTCTAATATTAGTTGTTCCCCTAAATGCTCTTTAATATTTATTACAATGGGAGCTTTAAGGTTTGCCGTTATTTTTTTTACATTGTTATTTACGCATACAGTACATAAAATAGCAACATCTTCTTCATTTTTAATCTTTAATTCTTTTGTTTCCTTGTCTTCAAGTTTAAACTCATAGTCCTTCATAACGTAAAATGGAGAAACCACCACTAAACCTATCTCTGCATTTTCTAAAGAATGTAGCATACTAAATACATTATTGCCTTCTAATGGAAACAAAATGAATTTTTTTAAATCTTTGAATCCTGGAATGCCTTTTTCAAAAGTTATTACATCCCCTTCTGAATAATCCTGCACTCCGTGGTATTTAGAATATAATTTCATCTTTTACACCTCTACTATAAATAGTCTAACAAAGATTTTTGTAATATTTTAGCGCTAGTTTGCAATGCCGCTTGATACACTGTTTGCGCCTGTGAATAATTCATCGATGCATCTGCATAGTCAATATCATCTACTGAGGACAAAGCCTCTGTTAAGCTTGTATTTTGAGCTTCGTTTTGGGTTGTAGCACTTTTCATTCTATTTTGTAGTGCACCTACCCTAGTTGTTACACTTGATACATTTTTTATTGCATCTTGAATACCATTTAAATCCGAACCAACAAGATCAGCTCTACTTGTAGTATTGGTTGCACCATCATTCAAATGAGATGTTATATTGCTTAATAATGTTCTAAGATTTGATGTACTGCTATAATTCATAACATCACCTGCAGTTACATTAGAACTTATTGTTACCCCCTGAGAAATTTCTACTGGCAAATCCGAATTTATATTTGACACCTGAGTGTCAGTACCTACATTTGCTTCTAAAACCGCCGTTATTCCATCACTACCAACATAATTTAAACTAGTATCCTTTGTGGTAGCATCTGTAGTTGTTCCTGTTGGTTTAGCATCATAACTTGTTCCAGCAAATATATATTTTCCGGCATAATTTGTATTTAACAATTGGGATAAGTTTGATATATTTTGGTTAATTTCGTCTTTTACACTACTTAATTGAGTTGCACCATATGCCGGATTTCCAGTTGATACTAAGAGCTCGTTTACCCTTTGCAAAACATTGTTGATTTGACCTAATGTTGTGTCGGTAACATCTAAAATTTTTGTAGCATCTGATATATTTGTTTTATATTGCGTATTTTGGTCAATCTCAGAATTAATGTTCATTACTTTTGACGTACCAAGTGGATCATCTGATGGCACACTTACTTTAGTTCCTGTTGCCATCTGTTTCTGGTCCTTTGCCATATTGTTAAGATTATTACTTAAATCATATAAAAAGCTACTTGAAAGCATTTCACTTGTTATTCTCATTTTATCACCTCAATCTTATTTCTAATTATCTTACTAAACCTATTACTACATCAAGCAGATTACTAACTGTAGAAATAACTTTAGCATTTGCTTGATATGCATGGTTATATTGTATTAGATTGGCCATCTCTTCATCAGTAGATACTCCTGATTCAGAAGTCCTAGCTTGCACCATTGAATTAAGCACTGACGATCGTGTTGTAAGTTGTGACTTTACTTCGCTAGCAGTTGTTCCTAGTGAAGCGATTTCATTAGTAAAGTATCCACTCGTTGTCATTCCATTATTTTTATTAGATAGCGTTGGAATTCCATTAGAATCAGCTATAAGTGCTGCATCATTTGCAGTAAAATACGCTCTTGTGGCACTTGGTGTCATACCTTGGATATCTATCTTTGCATTCCCTAACTGTGATATTGCTAACGCTCTTTTCCCATCACCAGGCGCAGCCGCGCTAGTAGTGATTAGTCCGGTTTTTACTTTGCTAGGATCATTAAGTATTTCTTTATTGATAGATATATTTCCTGCAGTTATGCCTGCTTCATTTGTATCTAAATTAGTGCCAGTATAATATGCAGAATTTAATGTAGAGCTACCACTAGCAGTATTATATGTAGCTGCACTTGAGTTAACGAAATATGGATTAGTATCCTTACCAGAAACAGTTGTACCGCTTTCAACAGTATTTACAGTAAGTGCAATTGACTTTGCTACATTATTTAGCTCAGTAGTATATTTATCTATACTTTGCTGTGTAGTTGTAAGTCCTACAAAAACACCATCAGTAGAACCTAATGTTTTAAAACTATCTGCAGTAGCACCTGTAGCAGTAATAGGCTTTCCCGAAGTATCAAGTGCATTACCATCCTTATCAGTTACTAATACTCTGCTCTCGTCAAGTTTATTTATTTCGTCACTAGTCCCAGTAACAGTTAATGTAACAGGTTTGCTTGAATCTCCATTCTTATAATACGTTAATGTACATGATGCATCATTACCACCAGGAGTTGTAGGTTGTTTTATACTACTTATATCTGCATATGCCAGTCTATTTTCGCTACTTGTAACTGTTGGTGAAATAAAAGTAGCATTTGGCGTTGATAGTGTAATCCCTTCTAAGTCTCCAGTTGTAGAACTAGTACTAACATTAAAACTTTCACTCAACTTATCAACTAATAAATCTCTTTGATCCAGAAGATCATTTGGCTCAGATCCAGAACTTTTAATAGCCATTATATTCTGATTTATATTGTCAACTTGATTTAGCTTAGAGTTAACATCGTCTACTTGACTTTTTATAGCCGTTTGGCTATCAGCTTTCAGCTTCTGAAGTTGAGTATACATACCATTCAGAGTATCTGTTAGAGTTTTAGTCTGCTCCACCAAAGTAGTTCTAGCATTAGAAGTAGATGCTGAGTCTCCTGCTACACTTGACCAAGCATTATAAAATGTACCTATAAGTGACGAAAGCCCTGTTCCTGTTGGTTCATTCATTATGCTTTGAACTTGAGTTAGATAATTATTTGTTGTTGCATATGTTGCTTTAGTAGTTGTTGCATCCCTTACTTGATAATCCTTTAAGATATCTCTTATTCTTGAAATATCTGTTACTGTTACACCCGTTCCAATCTGGTTAGTGGACGAGTTGTCCATTGAAACATTAGCCCCACTAATTGCTGCCATATCAACTCTTTCTCTTGTATACCCAGCAGTATTTGCGTTTGATATGTTATGTGCTGTTACGTTTAATGCCGCTTGTTGTGCCGAAAGTCCCAAACTTGCTGTATTTAATGTTGAATTTAATCCTGCCATTAATTACTTCTCCTCCTATAGTTTCATTTTTCCGTAATTATTATAAGTCTTTGCATTTTTACTTGGTCTAAATATATTAAGCATTTTATTTGTAAACATAAGACCTTGTTTAATTAGAAATTGATTGTTATCCTTTTGTGATTGTATCTTTTTTATTACTTCACTTATTTTATCGAAATTCTCACTAAGTTCACCATCATCAAATTCTTTTACTAGTATAATCATTGACTTGCCACCAACAATTTTTCTTCGCTCTACTTCCATAGTGGCCACAGCAACATTGCTCTTTTCAATTTTTTTAACTATGCTTTCCAGGGCAAATAAATCTTTATTTACGTAAGCAGTATGTTGATCATCTAACACTTTTGATAAATTTTCTAAAGCCTCAAGTTCCTTTTTCATTACTTCTTTCAATTGATTTTTCATTGCTAAATACCTTTTCCTTTCATTTGATCATACATTTTTTCGGCAACTAGCTTTGAATCAACATTATATGTTCCATTCTTTATGTCATTTTTAATATTATTTATTTTGTCAGTAGTAGTACTGAAATTATCTTCAAGAGAGTAGGCACTTAATTTTTTCCCTAATGTTGATATCTCTACGGAATCATTAGCTGCAACTTTTGCTGGTGCTTCTTTTGCAGCTTTATTACTATTATTTTTATAGAGCTGCAAATGTTTCATCGAACTCACTCCATTTATATCCATATTTATTCACTCCTTACATTAAACTTTAATTACTTTTCTAAGCCATTGTTTCTATTATCGTTATTTTATATTCAAAGTTTATACTAATAAAATTAAAATTTTCATTGTTCATCTTAATTTCACATATGAAAAAACAGCCGGGTGAAACCCGACTGTTTACCTTCCAATAGTTCTAACTCTTTCCTCACTGCTCACGATGCTTGTTATTCTTACTCCAAAGTTTTCATCTACTACTACGACTTCTCCATACGCTACTTTTTTACCATTTACTAGAATCTCTACAGGCTCCTCTGCAAGTTTATCTAGTTCTATTAGTGAACCAGTACCTAAATTTAAGATTTCTCTTATATTCTTTTTTGTTCTTCCTAGTAGTACTGAAATTTCAAGAGGCACATCCATTATAAGATCTATATTCTTAGGTACAGAATATCCTTTAGTTTCTTGTAATGGTTGGAAAGCTGCTTTTTGAACTTCCACTGGTGGCTGATTTTGTTCTATTGCTTTTTCTTGTATGTATTGTGGTGCTTCTGGCTCATTGCTTGCTTTTTTACTGGGAGCAGGCGTGTTTTCTGGTTGAACAGATGACTTTTCTGTTTCTGAACTATCTCCTGATTGAACTCCCATCATTATAGCACTGATTTTTTTTGCCGTCTCGATTGGTAATACTTGCATTATAGTACTATCTACCAAATCCCCAATAGTTAACCTGAATGCAACCTCAACAACTATTTCATCATCTGAAATTGCCGATGTTATCTCTTTAGTATTACTATCAAGTATTTCTGATGTTGGTGGTGATATATTAACTTCTCTTAATAACATCGTTGCCATAGAAGTTGCAGCAGAACCAATCATCTGATTCATTGCCTCTGAAACTGCACTTAATTCAATTTCGGATAAAGTTTCTATTTCTGCTTTTCCATCTCCACCCATCATTAAGCTAGCAATTACCCCTGCATCAGAAACTTTCATTACAAGAAGATTTTCTCCAACTATACCACTAGTATATTTTACATCAAGTGCAATATTCGGAACTTCAAATGTACTTCTAAGTTCCTTCAGTGTTGTTATACTAACTACTGGAGTTGTTATATTGACTTGCTGACTTATTACTGTGGATAAAGCAGTTGAGGCAGATCCCATAGATATATTACCTATTTCACCTAATAAATCTTTTTCTATATCTGTAAGAAGATCCTCTCTGTTATCCTCATTTTTCTCACTATTATCGGCTCCACTGGCCTCTTTTTTCTCACTATCATCAGCTCCACCATTTAATAGAGAATCTATCTCCTCCTGTGAAAGAAATCCATCACTCATAATTTTCCACATCCTTATCAATTATATCTAGTATTTGCACCGCCATATTTTTCCCAACGACACCTGGTTTTCCATCATAATGAACATTACCGTCAATACTTATGGAAACAGGATCACTAGATTTGCTATCTAGTGTGATAACATCCCCAACAGATAACTTCAAAAAATCATCTACAGTGACTTCTGTAGTCCCTAATGTTGCTTCCATTTGAACGTTAACTATATTAAGTCTCTGCTTGAGTTTTTCCCTTGAATCATTAACTATATTTTCATCATTCTCCTGATACCAATATTGAACAACTAATCTATCTAGTAACTTTTCAATACTTAAATATGGTATACACATATTAATATATGTACTGCTGTCACCAAGCTCAACAGAAAAAGTAATTAGTGCAACTGGTTCATGAGGTGCCAGGGTTTGGTTCAATGCCGGATTTGTTTCAAGTGCCTCTATTTCAGGTTCAACATCTATAACGTCGCTCCAGGCTAGTTTTAGATTATCAATTAACCCTTGATTTATTTTCATGATTATATTTTTATCAATATCTGTAAGTTCCCTGGTTGAGTATTTACCTTTCCCACTTCCCCCAAGTAAAATATCAATAATCTTATATACGAATTCCGGGTTTGTTTCAAGCAAAATAGAACCACTTAATGGCGGCATTTTAAAAATAGTCAAAACCGTTGGATTGGAAATTGAGTGAATGAATTCCTCATAGGTTACTTGTTCAATGGATTCTATCTTAACTTTTACATTAGTCCTCACTTGAGCTGTAAGATAATTGGAGATTATTCTTCCATAATTATCATGTATCAGTTCAAGTGTTCTAATATGATCTTTTGAAAACTTTTGAGGACTTCTGAAATCGTATAATTTTACTTTCTGTTTTTCTTCTTCTTTAGAAAGCTCATCTGGCTGAAGTTCGCCAGATGATAGAGCTGATAATAACGCATCGATTTCGCTTTGTGATAAAACGTCTGGCATTATTCTACCTCATTTCTTTTTAAGCTGTAGTTATGAGCTTATCTATATCAATAAAAGTAACTATTCTGTCCTTAAAATTGATAACACCTTTTTCATAGGCCTTTTTATTATCGTCACCAATATTTTCAATAATTTCCTCATCAATATCTAAAACTTCATCTACTTGATCTACTGTGATTCCTACAAGTTCATCTTCTAATTTTAATATTATAGTACTCTGTTGTTCCTGTTCTATACTACCTTCCCCAATGTCCAAAAGCAAATTTAAGTCAAGCATTGATAAAACGCTTCCTCTTAAATTTATAAGTCCTTTTACAAATCCAGGAGCATTAGGTACTTTTGTTATTGTCATTAATTCACTTATTGTCTGTACTCTAGATGTTTCCACTGCAAATTGTTCATCTTTGAGTTTAAAAATAACTACCTGCATATTTTCCCCCCATATAAACTTTATTGAGTGTATTTTACTTATTTACGCGCCTATAACTTTTCTTAAAGCTTCTAGAACTCTATCTGCTTGGAAAGGCTTAACAATAAAGTCCTTAGCTCCAGCTCTAATAGCGTCCATAACCATGGTCTGTTGTCCCATTGCACTACACATTACTACTTTTGCGGCTGGATCAAATACTCTAATAGCCTTAACCGCCTCAATGCCATCCATATCAGGCATTGTTATATCCATTGTAACCACATCTGGTTTTTCCTTTTTATACATTTCAACAGCTTTAATTCCATTACTTGCTTCACCAACAATCTCGAAGCCATTTTTCTCAAGTATATCCTTAATCATCATTCTCATAAAAGCAGCATCGTCAACAATTAATACTCTTGCCATTTTTTCAACCTCCAACCTAATTTACGCCTAGTATATTTAATATTTTCTCAAGTGAACCTGGCATTGGTATATAATAAAAATGTCCACTGAGTTTCGTTGAATCATCTTGTAAAAATTCTGTTTCAAAATCTAGCACATTGTCATCAAATTGACCTGATTCAATAAACGTTGTTGATAATATTGCACCAACCATATCAAGAGAAACTGCTGGCACAGATGGTGTCAAAAGTAGCCCTGTAAATTTACTTATGGCATTCATATATGAACTTGATATTATATTACCTATTTCACACAAAACAGATGCACCAAATTCATTAAGCTGGCTATTTTTTTCACCTGTAAGGGTTTCTATAATATTAAATGCTTTTTCCTGTTCAAATACAAACAAAATATTACCAGGCGCATCTCCTAAAACCCTCACCATAACACCAGCTGCAACCTCTTCACTACCAATTTCGGTAATAATTGAATCAAATGATATTACATTTACTTCTGGGGCGGTCATATCAATTTTTCTATTCAAAAGTTGAGATAACGCTGTTGCAGCATTTCCTGCACCTATATTACTTACCTCACTTAATACATCAAGTTGCAATGGAGTAAGCTTTGAATAATCCATAAAAACCCTCCTGTTCCACCTTATAATTTAAAACAATTATTGCTATTTAAATACTATACAAAAGCAGCCACATCCAAAATTAATGTAACAAGCCCATCCCCAAGTATTGTTGCTCCAATGTATTCTTTCAATCCCTTTAGAGTTTTACCAAGTGGCTTTATTACGATATCCTGTTGCCCTTGAAGAGAATCTACCAGTAACCCTGCAGTCTTATCACCAACATTTACAACTACAATATAAACTTTACCATTACTTGATTTTTCAAGCCCTAATTTTTCATTTAATCTTACAATAGGGAGAATGTTTCCTCTATATATTATAACTTCTTTGTTATTTGTCTTTTTAATTTCTTCTTCTTTATAATCAATAACACTATCAATATAATTTAATGAAATTGCTAAACTTTCATTATCTACCTTAACAAGTAAAGCTGTTATTATTTGTAATGTAAGTGGTAATTTTATTGTAAAGGTTGAACCTTTTCCCTCTTCACTAGTTAAATCTACAGTACCACCTAGTGCGGAAATTTTTGTCTTTACAACATCCATTCCTACTCCCCTACCTGATATATCTGTTACGACTTCATTAGTGCTAAAACCTTGAGCAAAAATTAAATTTTTAATATCACTGTCATTCATTCCAGCTGTACTAATACCACTTTTTTCTGCTTTTGCTTTAACTCTTTCAAGATTTATACCTGCACCATCATCTTGAACTTTAATTACAGCTTTTGTTCCTTCTTGATAAGCGATTAATTTTATTATTCCTGTTGGACTCTTACCACTTGCTGCTCTCTTTTCTTTGCCTTCTACTCCGTGATCTGCTGCATTTCTTAATAGATGGATTAATGGTTCTCCAATTTCATCTATAACCGTTCTATCAAGTTCTGTGTCCTGTCCCTCTATTACAAGTTCCATGTCCTTATCAAGTTCAACTGACAAATCCCTTATAAGCCTTGGGAATCTATTAAATACAGTGTCAAGTGGAAGCATTCTAATTTTCATAACCAAGTCTTGTAGATCATTGGTAGTTCTAGCCACCTGTTCAATAGTTTCATCTAGCTCTGTTAACTTATAAATACTGCTAATCTGCTCAAGTCTTGTCCTATTTATAACAAGTTCAGAAACCATATTCAAAAACTTATCTAATCTATCAAGTTCAACTCTTACGGATTGATGCACTTTTTTCTTTGGCGCTTTATTTTTCTTTGGTTCTGTGCTAACAGCCACCTTTGTAGTCTCGACTTTCAGTTCTTGTTTTACTTCTGTATTTTCTGTTTTCTCTTGATTCTTTATGTAAGCTAGCTGAGCCTTATTCACGTCTGCTTCTTTTATATCAACTTTATCCACTTCTGATATATCTAGAAGCAAAGTTTTTACTTCTTCAGCTTCTTTCTCTGTAACAAATACAAGTTTGATTTCGAAATCAAAATTTTCATTTTCTAAATCTTCTGTTCCAGGAATTGATTTTATGATTTCTCCATTTTCTTCAAGATTTTTGAATATTAAAAATGCTCTAGCCGACTTTAAAAGTGTGCTTTCACTTATCTTAATATCAATACTAAAAGCGTTGTATCCTTTTTCAACAGCTTGTTTTATTACGTTTATATCATATTCATTTAATTCTATAGTATCTGAATTAAATTTTTCACCTTCTACTACATCTTTAGGTTTAATCTGTTCTTTTCCGCTAGCAGATGAATCGCTTGTATTAGATATACCATCATGAGCATTCTTGGATATAGTTTCGAGACTTTGTATTAATTCCTCCACTGGTAATTCTTTTTCTTCTCCATTGGATATTCCATCTACCATTTGTTCTAATGTATCTAAGCATTTAAACAAAACTGTTACCACTTCTTGAGTTGCTTTAAGCTCTCCATTCCTAAATTCTGATAGAACATCCTCCATCTTATGGGTTAATTGTGCCATTCCATTAAATCCCATGGTAGCGGCCATTCCCTTAATTGTATGTGCTACCCTAAATATTTCATTTAGCTTGTCAACATTATCTGGTTCCTGTTCAAGTTGAAGCAGAGCCTGATTTAATGTTTGCAAATTATCCATTGATTCTTCTAAAAACATAGATAAATATTGAGAAGTATCCATATATTGCCCTCCTTACAGTTTTCTGTATATAAATGTAGAAGCTTTTTCAAAACCATACTCTTTGTAATTATATATGCTTTCTGTAGCTCCTACAAATAGTAACCCTCCTGTTTTTAAGGAATCACTAAATTTTTCATAAATCTTATCTTTTACATCTTGATTAAAATATATTACTACATTTCTGCACACGATCAGATCAAAATTTTTTTCATAACTATCTAAAATGAGGTCATGCTTTTTAAATGTTACCATATTCTTAATTACTGTGTCTATAGTATATTTATCATCAACTTGTTTAAAATATTTGTTTAAATATACTTTATCAACGTTTTTAAGTTCTGATATTACATATTCTGCCTTTTTAGCCCTGTCCAATATTGTGGAATCTATATCTGTTGCCAAAATTGAATGTTTGCTTTTATTGCTCAAATTATCTAGTATCATCGCTAAAGAATACGGTTCAGCACCAATTGAACATGCTGCACTCCAAATTTTTAGATTCGAATTTTTCTCCTTAGAGTATATTTCGATTTCTTTTTGAAGTTCTTTAAACAATTCTGGATTTCTGAAAAATTCTGTTACGTTTATTGTTATAAAATCCAAGAATTTTTGTCTTTGCCCATAGTCTGATTTTAGCAATTTAACATAATCATCTATATCTTTTGCCCCTACTCTTGACATCAAGCTCAAAATTCTTCTATGAAGTTGATTTGACTTATATGCGAATAAATCAATTCCAAATTCCTTATGTACCCAAGTTTTAAATTGCTCTAAATCCAAAATTAGCCCTCCAGTCTTCTCTTCTGTAACTTATTCTTTATTCTTTTAACTCTTCTCTCTTCTCTCTTCTCTCTTCTCTCTTCTCTTTTAACTTTTATTTCTTAACTATGTTTATAATTTGCAGCGCTACTTTATCAATAGGTACTACAAAATCTACGCAGCCTGTTTCAAATGCCATCTTAGGCATACCATAAATAACGCAAGTTGATTCATCTTCCGATATGGTCACTCCGCCATTTTTCTTGATTACTTGTGTACCTTCTGCTCCATCTCTACCCATACCTGTTAATACTGCGCTAACAAGTCCTGCTCCGTATACCTTTGAAGCTGATATAAAAAGCTTATCTACAGAAGGTCTAACTCCCCAAATTGCAGGTTCTTTGTTAAGATGTATTTTTCTGTCATTCCATACTTCCATGTGATAGCCACCAGGCGCTATATATACCACATCAGTTTGGCAATTTTCACCATCTGTTGCTTCAACTACCTTTATTTCACTATTTACATCTAGCCTGTCTGCAAAGGCTTTAGTAAAACCAACAGGCATATGCTGAACAACAAACACAGGTACTCCTAAATATTTGGGGAACCTAGTGATAACATTGTATAAAGCCTTTGGCCCTCCTGTGGAAGCACCAATTACTACTGCTTTAATAATTCCAAATTTAGTTTTTTCCATTTTGTTCACATAATCACTTGTCCCAATTTTGTTTTTTGATATTGTTTTAATAGCATTTTTTTTATTATAACTACTGTCACATGCTGCCTTAACTTTCACAATCAATTCACTAGCTACTTTATTAATATCAACTGAAATCACACCAGAAGGTTTAGAAACAAAATCGAAAGCTCCTAGACTCAGTGATTCCATTGTCTGATTTGTACCGTTCTTTGTTACACTACTTAACATAATAACCGGAACTAAAACGCCTTCACATTTTAATCTTTTTAACGTTTCGATGCCATTTAGTATTGGCATTTCAACGTCCAGTGTAATTACATCTGGTTTTTGTTTTGCCAGTTTTTCAAGCAAATCTATACCATTTCTAGCCGCACAAATAACTTCGATTTCAGGGTCTTCATTTAACATATCTGATATTATTCTTCGCATCAATGCTGAATCATCAACTACAATGACCTTTATCCTTTTCACCATTCCATCACTCCATTATAATTCCTTAGCAGGAAGACCTACTGTCCTAATTTGAACAATGTATTCAGTAGTATCAAGAACCATAGTTCGACCTTTGTTGCCACCAACATCTTCATTCAATAAAGGTATATTCATGTTTTTAAGTGCTTGCCTAACCGCTATACTATTTCTTTTGCCAATATCCATATTCATGCTTTTATCCGAAAAGTTAAACATAGACGCTCCACCAGCAATTTTAGCCTTTATATTTCTTAAATTAGCTCCATTTTTTATCATCCTATCAACTAAAATAGGAATTGCAAGATCTGCAAATTTATTTGGATTAGTAACATTATTAAATTGTTTACTTTCAGGAAGCATAATATGTGCAAGTCCACCGATTTTATTTGATTTATCATATAGCGCTATTCCTACGCATGAACCGAGCCCTACAGTAATCAATTTTTCTGGTGGAAATGCTATATTTAAATCAGCTATTCCTATTCTTATCTCTTTAATGTTTTCCATACTTTCACCCTACCAATTTTATAATAATGCTTTTTCTTCTTCCGTTAGGATATTAGCAAGATTAAGAAATATTATTATTCTATTGTCTAGCTTAATTAACCCTTTAATATACCTTCTAGAAATTCCACTAACTACTTTTGGTGTTTCTTCTATATCATCGGCATTTATATCTCTTACTTCTGATACCACATCAACAATTATTCCATACATTTCATCATCATGTTTTGTAACTATAATCTTAGACTCCTGCTTACTTACATGTTCACCTAAATTGAATCTCGTAGTCAATGAAATAATTGGTAAAATTCCGCCTTCGTAGTTTATAAGTCCCTGAACAAAATCAGGTGAATCAGGTAGCCTAGTTGTTTCTTCATAGCCAAGAATTCTCTCAACCTCTTTAATATCTGTAGCATAATATTCACCATTTATATTAAAAATCAGTACTTTAAGTTCTGAATTACTCATTACTCTCCACCTCCTATAATTTTATTTTCATGCTCAAAGCGCTAATTTTTCTACTATGATTTCACCGTTTTTTTCAAAAAAAGCATGAACCTTTTTACACGGATTTTCAAAAGTGTATTCTCTATTTCCAATATAGAATACTGTGTTTTGATACACTTTTTCCGCATAAATATGACCTTTTTCACCAACCATTATTTTAGTAGAAACTCCACTAACGCTTCCAATTGTTCCACATCGTACCTCGTTTACTGCCTTTACAAACCCACCCCGTGATATACTTGTTGGACTTACAAACCTCACATAATCATTAGCAATAATTTTGGAAACATACTGTCCTTTACCGCTTATTATTACGCTACCTGAACTTTGAACCGTGGTGTCCTGTAAATATCCGATATTAACGCTTACCGGTACTGCTAAAAAACCTTTTATTTGCGTTATACTATCTTGTATTATGGAATTTATATCCGTGAGCTCGCTAAGGTTTTTTATTTGCAAAGGTCCTAGACCAGTAAGTTTACTTCTAAGCATATTTCCAATAGCTTTTACATCAATATCCTCATTATCATTATCTGCTAATACATCACTACATAACTTAGGTATTTTTTTGAACTTGCTTTCAATTAAAACCTTTATTATTTCTCCATAGGGTGTATCTTCTCCTAGTAGATTATAACCTTTCACCTGTTTTACAGCTTCCACAAGACTTAGGATATTATCACTAAGGTTTGAATATATATCAAGTTCTTTAAGCCTTATTACATCTTCTCCACCTGCCAAAATCGTGGAGTATATAACGTTCTGAAGTATTGATACATCACCCTTAGCAATTATTTTTGAATTTTGCATGTTTTTTAGTGCAGTCACATTATGCCCTGATTCAATAATCATTCCTTCTTTAATATCACCATAGATTACTATGTCTCCACTAAATTTTATGTTTCCAGTTGAAATGTCCACATCTGAATTCACCTCGTGAACATCAAAAACTGAGAACTTATTACCAGTAACACAAGGCTTTCCACTCCTAGACGCAACTACTGTATCATTCTCTGTTAGTTCACAACCATCTCCCAGCTTAATATTTATTTTTTTGCCTACTTTTTTCTTTATAGGTTGTCCATAGATATTTTTCCCTTCAGTGCCTGGTTCACCTTCTTTTTTAATGGCAATTATACTTCCCTTCTCTACTGAATCTACAAACCCAATGCTCTTAAAATCTACAGTTCCTTTACTGTCCTCATTGAATTTTTTTAAATCTTTGTCCTTGAACTTAATATCTAAAATATCATCACAATCATCAACAGCCTCTTGCCCTTTAGCAATCAACAAATTTTCTACATCTTTTCCATCTAAACATTTTGTCAAATTATCCTCTAATATTCCATAGACTATCTTATTTTCTCTTAATACATTGAGAATTTCCTCCTCAGAGTACCAGGTAGGATATTCTTCAGTAGATTTTTCAGCCATAAGAGTAATTGTTTTACTTTCAGGCATATCTTTCAATTTTTTTATTATTTTACTTATATACTTTATTGTAACATATGCCTCAGTGGAACTTGCGCTTATAGATATATCAAGTTTTCTTTGCGCAACTGGTCCTTCTTCTATTATAATCTGTGTTTTATTTTCCTTTTTTATATATGTCTTTGACTTCTTCTCTTCACCATCTACAATTAATTTAACTTGAGGCGAAGGAATCAATATAGCAGACTCGCCATTTTCTTCCGGATCTTTCACTATTATTTTTCCGTCTTTTATCTGTATGGTCCCATTTTTCTCTTGAACTTTTAATTCATTATTTTTTTCTATATCTTTTACATTGCTAATTTCTAAAACATTTACTAAAATTGTAACTTTTTTATTAAAAAAGCCTTTTTTTTCTTCAATTACCTCATATTTTAGCTCATCATTTTTTACTCCTAAAGCTTCAGATGCTTCCTCAATACATTTTTTGAGAGATGATGCTGTATATTTTATCTCACCCATGAAAATTCCCCCATTAATATAGTAATGATAGAAAATAATATAATTATTTAGTTTATTATACCATATAATTTATCGTATAATGTCGTAAAAACTTTATTATATATTTTCTTTATAACGAACTCTTTCAATAAAAATTTTTCACATATTTAAAACAAAAACAACGCAATACTATAATATTCGTAATTTAATTAGGTGACTTTAACTTATTATTTTCAAAGGTTATTAGTATAGGGATTTATAATGATATTGACTTACAATAGTTACATTGATAATTATTATTATTTAACATATAATATACATGTAGATGAAATTTATTTTTATCTTTTTACATATTATTACTTAATATTTTCAAATAAAATTTTATGAACGGAGGTTATATTATGAGATCAAAAACTAAAATATCAATAATTGGAGCAGGCTTTGTTGGATCGTCTTCTGCTTTCGCACTTATGATTGGTGGCTACGCTACAGAAATAGTAGTAGTAGACATTAATAAAGATAAGGCAGAAGGAGAAGCAATGGATTTAGCACATGGCGCATCATTTGTGAAACCACTAGAAATAAAAGCAGGTGATTATAAAGACACCGTTAATTCAGATATAGTAATTATAACCGCTGGTGCAGCTCAAAAGCCCGGAGAAAGTAGATTAGATTTAATCGGTAAAAACTATAAGATCATGGGTTCAATTGTACCCGAAGTTGTAAAATACAGTCCAAATTCAATACTATTAGTAGTTTCGAATCCTGTTGATATACTAACATATATAGTTTACAAACTTTCTGGTTTTCCTAAAGAAAGAGTTATTGGTTCCGGTACAGTACTTGATACTTCAAGATTTAAATATATGTTAGGGGAACACTTTAATATAGATACAAGAAATATTCATACTTATATTATGGGAGAACACGGTGACTCTGAAATAGCTACTTGGAGTATTACAAGTCTTGCAGGTATGAATGTAGATGATTATTGCAAACTTTATTGCAACAAATGCAATGGAATAGAAGAATTACACATTGAAGATGACGTGAAAAGTTCAGCTTATGAAATAATAAAGAAAAAGGGTGCAACCTATTATGCTATAGCCCTTGCTATAACACGTATAGTTGAAGCAATCCTAGGAGACGAACACTCAATTTTAACTGTTTCCTCCTTACTAGGCGGTGAATATGGAATAAAAGATATATATCTAGGAGTTCCAAGTGTAGTATGTAGTTCTGGAGTTAAAAATATTATAGAAGTTCCACTTTCACCATCAGAACTTGCTGCACTTAATTTATCAGCAACTAAATTAAAAGAATCATTATCATCAATAAAATAATCCAGAATATCGCTAAATAACCATGCTGCCTTCAGCTATGTTTAATAAATATAGTTTGAGGGCAGTATTACTTCTTTACCCGTAGGGTGCTTTTTTAATATATCTTTCAATAATCCTTAAAATAGTACTATATAATATTTATCATGATATTGACAATAAACTTTAATTTTACTCCATCATTTTACCGTAGGTAGGTATTTTTCGCTGATAACCTCTCCATTATATTACACATGGAAATACCCCATAGAATAGACTTTTTTTATCTCTCCACTCTATAGAGTACATTTTATAGTTTGCACCGCCAGTTTTAAAAGTGGATGGATAAAGTTTATTGGCTTGTCTATTTACGGCAAGCCAATTTTATATTCTTTTATCCTCAATATTGTCTAACATAGCCTATCAAAAATTCTAGTAATTCGCAAGATGTATTATTGCATTACTGTGCATTTACCCGTAGGGTGTTTTTAATATATCTTTTTTAATAATCCGAGAAATACTACTGCATCATACTTTTGAAAAAAACTTTAAATTTACTCCGTCATTTTTACCATGGATAGTTATTCCCCGCTGATAACCTTTCATGAACTAATTAATAAATTAGTAACCAGTTATCGGATGTTTTAACTGTTCTCTTACAACTGCTTCTCTGTCTGTTTCTTTATTTGGAACCTGGTACATGTTACTTGGTAACTGCTTCTTTGTCCTGGCATCTGGCAACTGCTTCTCTGTATCCTTCTTCTATATCCAGAATTACAACGTTTTTAGCTGAAGCGAATTCTAAGTTTCCTACCCTTTTGATAGGTAATACTTCTGGAGAAGTACCTGAAATAAATAGTCCATCCATATTTTCTATATCTTCAAAATTTATATTTTTTTCATACAATTTGTAGCCTTTATCTTTTACAATTGATATAATAATTTCTCTAGTTATTCCAGGTAGCACTGCCTCAAGAGGCGCAGTATAGACTTCTTTACCCTTTACAATGAAAATATTAGATCTACTACCCTCTGTAATAATTCCATTACTATCTACCAAAATAGCCTCATATACATTAGCTTCCTTTATTTTTTCGTCCACAGATTTTCTAAAATCTATATTCATAACCTTTGCGTTTGGAATTTCTCTTTCTCCGTGAAAAAAGATTGTATCAACTCCATTTTCATATTCAGCGCTAACGGGATAATTGTGTTTTAAAAAATAAGCATAGAAATTTACTTTAGACTCACAAAAATTAAAAACAATTTTAATATTTCCATAATCACAATGATTAACCTGAATTAATTTGTATATTTCTTTTTTTATTTTTTCGATATTATAAGGCAAGGATAATTTCATTAGTACTGAAGAATTAAGAAGCCTATCCATATGTTTTTCCAAAAATATTGGAACTCCACTAGCTAATCTAAAAACTTCATATAGAGATTTCCCCTTAGACAAAAAAGCATCACTAAAACTGTCACTTTCTTTAACTTCTTCATTGTATAAATAATATTTTCTATAACTTGAATCCATAATTGCATCTCCTAATTATTTTAGGCATCTGAAAATTAATAGACAACAGTTTGTATTGTTATTTCATTAAGGCATCATTAAAGAAATACACTACTTCCAGTTTAGAACTTCAATGTTATCATTCTTTTTTTTAGAATTTATAAGATAAGGATGGCCAACAAGATTAAATAGCGGTAAATCCGAGAGTGAATCTGAGTACATATATGAATTTTTAAAGTCCACAGTTAAATTTTCTTCTTTCAGAACTTCAAGAAGCCTTTTTACCTTTTCCTCGCCTTTATTATTCTCCCCAATCATTTCTCCACTATAATAACCATTTACAAATTTAAATCTAGTTCCAATAACTTTATCCACCTCTTTTATATTATAAAGCTCGTTTAGATAAAACTCAGCCGAGGCAGAAATCAAATAAATTTTGTAGCCTTGATTTTTTAACTTTTTCATTGTATCTATTGCATCAGTATAAAATATTTTACTTAAACGTTTTTCATAAAATTCTTTTACTATTTCCTTTAATTCGTCTTCATGTATTTTACTTACAAATGCTAAAAAATATTTTTTAGCACTTCCTGCACTAATTAATTTTGTCGCATACAATAGAGATGCTCCAAAACTTTTAGGCATATAAAAAATCAATTTAGGTTTCTTTGATATCATAAACATAAAAAATTCTAAAAGTGTTTCTCGTTTTGTAATTGTATAATCCACATCAAATATTGCTAGTTTTTCCAAAACACATCACTCCCTATATTCATTTGTTTTTCTAGTAAGACATCTGAGGAAAAATGCCTAAAACAAAGAAGATCGCTATATAAATTCTAGCGACCTTCTGAGTTTGTTAGTTTTACTTTTCTAGTGATGACTCATAGTAAGCAGTAGCCGCATTAAATTCTTCGTCTTCAGGGACAACAAGTTCTCCCTCTTCACCTTCACCAACTACTTTAAACAAATATACTGCATCATCTTGTGGGTTTTGTACCAATGCGAATTCTGCATCATTGTACGTAAAACCGTCTATAACTTCACATGAAACTGCATTTCCATGTTCATCTTCCAATTCAACTACAAGTGCTTCATGATCTCCGCAACCGCAAC
>LIDZ01000449.1_pt1 | contig 33711 bp, 30 predicted proteins | sample 644651 | NCBI WGS metagenome assembly LIDZ01 (sample SAMN03856242, study PRJNA289617) | food metagenome | isolation source: wine grapes on drying loft during traditional withering process | host: Vitis vinifera cv. Corvina | place: Italy: Gargagnago di S. Ambrogio di Valpolicella | collected 2014-01 | reverse complement strand
TCAAGACCAGCGGGACAGATTATCGCTCAATATTATAATTTTTTAAGGTTTGGTCGTGAGGGGTATACGGCAATTCAGAATGATTGCGCTAGCACTGCGCAATATTTAGGAGAAGAGCTTAAAAAAATAGATTTATTGGAAGTATTATATGATGGTCATGGAGGTATACCAACAGTTTGTTATTCACTAAGAAATGAAAAAACAGCTGGATTTTCACTTTATGATCTTTCTGACCGTTTAAGAATGCATGGATGGCAAATAGCGTCCTATCCACTTCCTAGCAATCGTGAGAATACTACGGTACAACGTATTTTAATTCGTCACGGTGTTAGTCGTGATATGATATTTTTACTTCTTCGTGATTTACGAAAGGAATTGGAACATTTAAAACATAATCCAGTGCTGGGATCACAAGAAAAGGTTAGTTTCCACCACTAAAAGCAGAGAGGCAGAGAAGCGGTTGTCAGATTCCAGGTTCCAGATACCAGAGAAACAGTTGCCAGTTAACGTAATAAATATTTACAATTAGTATTTAATAAGGACATAAAATTGTAACAAATATAGCTTATTATATAACTATAGCAAGTAAAGATTACCCCTTTTAATATATTGCTAAGCATCTGGTTCCCGCCAGGTGCTTTTATTTTTTTGGAGATTATGAAAATAAGAAACATATCTTAATATAGATAAAAGTAAATAAAAAGACGTACCATAAGGGTGCGTCTTATTTAAAGGGAATTAAAAGTGAGTTTACATTATAAGTATTGACATTTACAATAAAAATATTCAAATAAAATTTTTTTATTTTTATAATACGTGGATTATATATGCTAACAATCTAAGCAAATCCTGCTAAGAATTCGTTTACCTTATTTACTGTAATCAATTTTGAGGAGTAGCAAGCAAAGGCATGTGAAAGAGGCTATTCGAGCGAAATTTAGAAAGACTTAGTTTCCCGTTTGTTAACTGCCGTTAAGAACCCTTTACCTGTTTGAGCGCAGCGAGTTTAAAGGGTTTAGGTAGTTAACAATAAGGGAACCTTAGTCTTTCTTAATTCCAGCGAGTAGCCTCTGAACATGCCTTTGCTTGCCATTCTCATATTGATTAAGTACAAACTTTATTCCATATTTTTTTTCAAAAACTTAATCAAATAGCTTAATGTGTAGAAATCACAATCTAGTTCTGCTTCGATTACATTTAATCCTTTAATTAAGGTTTCTTCATCAAAATTATCTAATAGTATCATGATATTAATTATGTTAATGCCACCGGTTTTGGTATCAAGAACTCTTGATTTTTTTACATATTTGTTATCCATTACATTTACAATAGCTGCTTCAAGTTCCGTGCTCATATCTAGCTCTGGCATTTCCTCGTAAATCTTAATTCCGGGTGTATTAACTGCAAAATTTTTAGCACATTTGATGTCGGTGGATAAAAATATAGTGTTTATAAATTCTGCATCTTTGAAATCAACACCTGCTAAATTAACAGAATCAAAAATAGCATCTTCAAAAACAGCATTTTTGAAATCACTGCCTTTTAGATTTGTTCCAATGAATTCGGCCCATTTAAAAGTACATTTAAAAAAGTCACAAGATTTAAAATGTGCACCTCTTAAACTGGTGTAATTAAAATTTGAATTTGAAAAATTGCAATTATAGCAATTACTCCTATCAAAATTTTTATACATAAAGTTTTTACCTGTTTTCTCTATATTGTTGTAAACAAAATTACCCTTAACGCTTCGATTACTAGACATTCTGCACCTCCACAGCAAATACAATTATTTGCCTTCATTATAATATACTTAAAAAAACTTCTGCCAATTTTGAAAAGTGGTCAGAAGTTCTCATACTCATGTTAAATACTATACACAATTTTAACAAAAGTCAAGTTTGAAAAAGTTAAGAGTTAACTGTTTTTAAAAAACTTTGTTTATTAAAAGGCCTATTAAAAATGATATGAAAGATACTCCTAAACTTATAGTAAGCATTTCAGTAAATCTTTTTTTGAAATCTAAGTCTTTTGCAACAGAAATATAAAAATTAAATAATAAAATTATTAATATTGCATTTATTATAGTAAATAGCAATGAAATATATAGGTTTGCAAATATCATGTATGGTAACAACAAAATTATAACTGTAAACATATAAGCAACACCAGTAATTATTGCAGATATCTTTGCATTTTTAGCAGCACCATCAGCTTTGGAGGATAGATACTCAGAACCTGCCATGGAGAAGGCTGCAGCAACCCCGGTAATTAAAGCTGTAACTATAACGGTTCTAGAATCATGTAGTGCAAAGGTAATACCACTAAGCATAGCAGTAAGTTCAACTAAAGCGTCATTTAGACCCAATACTATTGAACCCACATAATTAAGTCTTTCCTCATTTATTATTCCCAATAGTTCTTCTTCTTGTTCCTGTTCATGTTCTAAAATAACATGTAAATCTGTTTCTTTCACCATTAATTTTACTAACTTTTCTTCTAAGCCATCTTGACCTCCCTCCATAAATTTTACTCCAAAGGTAATTCCCAAAATTAATGAGCATAGATAATAAAATAGTTCGAAAAATTTAATGGGCTTTACATCAATACCTGTATAGCTTTTCCATATATCATAATCCATAATCTCTTGCTCTGAAAGCAATTTTAAGGTTGCTTTATTTTCAGGGTTTTTAATTTTTTCACTCAATCTATAATACACATTTGAGTGAGTGAGTTCTATTCTTTGTAGGAGTACATAGTTTTTAAAGTTCTCATTTTTGACTGTATTCATTAAATCACCTCAGTTAAAATTTCAAGTAAGTTTATGACATCTGAAAGAAAATAGACCATACATACTGGTTTGTTATTTTTTTGAAGATACCTTAATAAAAAATTGCTAGTTAAGTAGTATATTTCCTCTAATTATAACTATTTTTATAAAATTAAACAAGCTAGTTGAGTTTGCCGAAGTGTAGTATAAGTCATTGAGCAGTCATTGAAAACTAATGCTTTTCTACACTTTGATATGGAAGATTTTTCTTGAGAATGATATAATATAAACAGAGTTCTTGGCATCTTTGATGATTAGAAATTTTTATCCCACAAGGGGATGACCTAATGGCCCTCCAGAGACTAGCATACGTTATGCTCCCACTTAATAAAAGATGAGAGTGTTACAGATGCTAGTCATGGGATAAATGGGAATAGATACGAAATAATGAAATTCAGGGGGATACATTATGATTTTAGGCACAAGGGCACATGATTTTGGAAAACTCCCAGTAGATGAGCTAGCATCAAAAATATCAAAACAGGGTTTTTCGTATATACAACTGGCTTTAGCCAAGGCAATTGACGGAATTGATAGTAGTTTAGGCAAATTAAGTCCTGGAATGGCAAATTATATTAGAGACACATTTAAAAATCAAAACGTTAAAATTGTTGTTTTAGGATGTTATATAAATCCAATACATCCAGATGTAAATGAGAGAAAAAAACATTTAGAAAGATTTAAGGAACATATAAGATATGCTAGGGATTTTGGGTGCAGTATAGTTGCCACAGAAACAGGAAGTCTGAAAATTGGTAATTCATGTGACTATGACAATGAAAGTGAAACCGCCTTTGAAACATTTATTCAAAGCTTAAGGGAACTTGTTAGTGAAGCTGAAAAATTTGGAGTTATAGTAGGAATTGAGGGAGGAAAAAATGAGGTTGTAACTACACCACAAAGAATGAGAAGAGTATTGGACTTAATACCTTCAAACAATTTACAAGTTGTTTATGATCCCACTAACTACTTGTCAGCATATAATTTTAAAGATCAAGACAAAATTATTAACGATGCCTTTGAGTTATTTGGAGATAGAATGGTAGTGGTACATGCAAAGGATTTTGTCGCCCGAAGTGGGAAAATTAGCATAGTAGCTGCTGGCAAAGGTAATCTGAATTATGAACTTGTATTGAAACTACTTAAGGAGAGAAAACCCTTTATAAATATTTTATTAGAAGACATTAGAGAAGCGGATATGGATGGAAGTATGAAATTTATTACTGAGACTTATAGTAGGGTTTAATTATAATTTCACAACTAATGTATATTTCAACTCATAATCATTAATGGGTTGAAATATAAACAAGTCTTGACAACAATCTAAAAATAGTGCAATATATGCATATACATATATTAAGTTGGAGGTAAATTTATGTGCAGCTTAAATTCATCTGATAAGGAACATATGAAAAATTGTGCCTGTGGTAATCTTAGAAAAACCACCCGAACGATTACTCAATTTTATGATAAAATACTTCAACCAACGGGCCTTAGGAGTACTCAATGCTCACTATTATTAGATATTTATTTGAACGAAAATATTTCTGTTTGTGACCTTGGATATATTTTACTCATGGATCAAAGCACTGTAACAAGAAATATTGAAGTGCTTAGAAAAAGTGGCTATATTGATATTAAAAAAGAAGAAAAAGACTGCAGGAAAAAATCTATATCTATAACAGATAAGGGTTTAAGGGTAATAGAGGCAGCTACTCCAATATGGCATGAAGCACAGGGAAAAATTGAGAACGGTATTGGAAAAGTTCGATTTGAAGAATTATTAAAAACCTTAAAAGACATTGAAATTTTAGTAGAGTAAATTTTTTTAACAAAATGTATGCATATACATATAAAAATTAAGTTTAAAGAGGAGATAAAAAAATGAGTCTTATAACAGTAGATGAAAATAAATGTATTAAATGTGGACAATGTATTAAGGAATGTCCAGGATTTGTATTAAAAATGGGAGAAAAGGGACCAGAAGCAATATTACCAGATAATTGTATTGCCTGTGGACATTGCACAGCTATATGCCCCAAAGAAGCTATAGATAACATTAAATCACCACTTGCTGGTCAAATTGATTCAAAAGATTTTCCGAAATTAAATGCTGAAGAAGCTGAACATTTTTTAAGATCACGTAGATCCGTAAGAAATTATAAAGAGAAATCAGTAACGAAAGAGGAAATGACAAAATTAGTTGATATTGCAAGACTAGCACCTACGGGAAGCAATGCACAAGGAATATCATTTGTTGCGGTTCTAGACACTAAAGTAGTTAAAAAGGCTCTTGAGCTTACCGTTGAGTGGTTAGAAAATTCTCCACTTAAGGATAATGTTAAAGGAATTATAAAAGGATATAGGGAATTCGGAGTAGACGGAATTCTTCGTGGCGCTCCTAATCTAGTATTAGCTGTTGCAGACGAAAACTTTTCAAGGGGAAGAGAAAACTCAGTTTTTTCCCTAGCTTATTTAGAATTATATGCTCCTTCACTAGGACTAGGTTCATGTTGGGCTGGATTCTTTGAAGTCTGTGCATTAATTCCTGATTCTCCAATGCTTAAATTATTTAATATTCCAGAAGGAAAAAAGATAACAGGAGCAGTTATGGTTGGATATCCTAAGTACAGCTATAAGAGACTTGTAGATAGAAATCCACTAGAAGTTACTTTTATATAATATAAAAATAAAGATGACATGAAAATAATTTTCATGTCATCTTTGTTTTTTTCTATTAATTATGAAGTATTTTTATATCCCCAGAAGAAGCATCAAGTTTTATTTTATTAGTGTCGTTTACTACAATGCCTCTAAGGGTGTGTTCATTCTTTCCAGAAACAGTTACTGGAAAGTCACATGATACATCTCCGGAGCTTGCCTCGGCATTTAAATCAAACTCGGCAGATTTAGGTAGCGTAAGTTCAATTTCACCAGAGGATGAATGCACATTTATATTATTATGATAATCCGCATATTTTATTGATGTATCTCCAGAAGAACTTTCTGATGTTAAATCGCCACTAAACATATTAATATTAATAGATCCAGAAGATGAGTCTAATGCAGTGGTTTTTGTAGTTAATTTATCAGCTTTTAAATCTCCTGAACTACTTGAATACTTAAAGGTATCAGCAGTAACATCATTTATTGTTAAGCTTCCAGAACTTAGATTACAATCAAGCTTATTAAAGTGATAACCATTAACATTTATGTTTATGTCTCCTGAAGAGGATACTAGCTTAATATTTTTATTATAACCAGATGGAATGTACACATCAAGTTTAAGATTTGAGTTAGAAAATCCAAAAAACATGTGAGGCTGAACCTGCTTTATAACTAAAGTGTTACCAGATTTGTAGCATTGAATTTCAGGATTCTTATAGCTACCACCGGAAGTGATGCCTCCATAAAAGTGTGCTTTAACCTGTGATGTGCTTTCTGGAATTATATTTATATCACTAGAAGAAACATTTACATCAATTTCATCTATACCAGTAAGGCTTGAAGTTTTAGAATCATTTACAGTGTGGTTAGGTTTTGTTCCTTTTATCAAATTTGTGCCTGTTTGTAGCATTATCAAAGTTCCAAGACCAAGTGTTACAAACATTATTCCTAAAAGATATATTACTACTTTTTTAACGTTGAATTTTTTTAAAGAATTCATATTTTTATCACCTACCCTTTATAATTGTTAGATTCCAATTTATATATTTAACAGTTCCTTTATAAAAATACTTACATACATAACACATGCCTATTAAAAACAATAAACCAAGTGCAGTGACTCCAATGCCAAGAAGTATTATTCCAAAAATTGAAATTCCATTTGGCACACCAATATACAGTGGAAAAAAAGGTGATAAAATCGTGACTAGTATAGCGCCTATTCCAGCAATAATTACAGCAATAGCTGAAACGAATAACCCAAGGATACTTGCAACTATACCAAGATATGGTCCAATAAATAAAAGATTGAAAAATAATAAACCACAAGTAGCAATTATAGGTAAAATAATCGGTCTTTGCTGCTCTGGTTCATATTTTGGGGCCTCATTATTTTCTTGTTTGTTTGATGTTCTATATTGATTAGCTATGTTATTTGGATCACCTAGTTCTTTTATTAATTCTTCTTCACTTTTCCCATTTTGCTCACCTATTCTAAAGTGCTCCTCATAGTCATATAATATTTCTTTTTTTTCTTCATCTTTGAAATCACTAAGAGATATTTCTAAAATGTGTAAAAATTCCTTCTTATTCATTTAAACCACCCTCCATTACAATACTATTAACCTCTTTAACGTAATCAAACCATTCTTTTAAAAGTTGCTCTTTTGTAGTTTTACCAAGTGTTGTTAACTGATAATATTTTCTAGGAGGTCCTTCTTGAGATTCTTGAAGGTATGTTGTAAAATAACCCTCATGATTAAGTCTTCGAAGTATTGGATAAATAGTGCCGTCTGAAATTTCAATATTTTTTGAAATTTCATTCACTAGCTCATATCCATAACAATCTTTTTTATCTAATACTGCTAACACACAAAGCTCAAGAATACCTTTTTTTAATTGTGTGTTCATTCAATCACGCCCTTTTTGTAAGTTGTATCTAACTATTTTTATTTTCCACAATTCCACTATAACATTCACTACTGTTTATTGCAAGATACCATTTAATATATCTTAGCACTTTTAATAAATTCATATAAAAGAGTTTATTTGACAAATTAACAGAATAATAGTATATATAAACTATACAGATTAAGTACACTTTCAAGGAGAAATATATGAAAATAACGCAAGAAGCAGATTATGGATTAAGAGTTGTGCTTTATTTATCAAAAATGGAATATGGAAAAAGAATAGATGCTGGAACTATGGCAGAATATACTGGAATTCCTCTGAGATTTTTATTAAAACTTATAAGAAAACTTATAGATTCAGGAATTATAAAATCATATAGAGGGGTAAAGGGAGGGTATGCTCTAAATAAACTTCCCGAAGAAATTACATTGAAGGATGTAGTTGAGGCTATTGATGGGCCTATTTCTGTTAACCGTTGTTTAATTGATCCAGAATTTTGTAATGCAAAACAAAAAGGACCATGTGAAATTCATAGAGCATTAGTAGGGGTACAACAAAAACTTTTAAAGGAGTTAGAAAAAATAAACTTTAAAGAACTTAAAGACGGAAAATATTAAGTGAGGTTTTCACATGTTCAAGATAATGATAGTAGAAGATGATGTGATGATAAAAAATATATTGCAAGAAAATATACTGAGATGGGGCTTTGAGGCAGTATCGGTTGAGAACTTTAATCAGGTGCTAGGAGAGTTTTCAAAATGCTCTCCACACCTGGTTCTTATGGATATAAACTTGCCATTCTTTGATGGCTTTTATTGGTGTAATAAAATAAGAGAAATATCAAAGGTTCCAATTATATTTGTTTCGTCAAGAGACAATAATATGGATGTGATAATGGCAATTAATATGGGTGGGGATGATTTTATTCAAAAACCATTTTCTCTAGAGATATTAATGGCCAAAATAAAAGCATTGATAAGAAGAACTTATTCATATGCAGATGCAGAAACTAATGTGCTTGAATATAAAAACATTGTTTTAAATATGAAGGATAACAGCGTGCTTTTTAAAGATAAAAGAGTAGAACTTAGCAGAAATGAGTTCAGCATTTTATATTTGCTTATGAAAAATAATGGGAATTTAATAAGTCGAGATAAAATTATGAGAAGTCTTTGGGAAGATGAGAGTTTTGTTGACGACAATACACTTACAGTGAATGTTAACAGGCTACGAAAAAAATTGGAGGATATTGAACTTGCAAGTTTAATTAAAACTAAAAAAGGACAAGGTTATATAATATTATGAAATTCATAGGCTTTTTAAGGGACAGATTAATTCTGATTTCGTTCTATTTTATATTGATGTTATTTATTTCTTCAGTAGTATATTTTAACAACGAAGTAAAAATAAGTATTGGAAATATAGCTTACATTAATGTTGTGGGTTTTATTATGTTTATACTTTGTCTAATGGTTGAGTATTTAAAAAATAAAAAATATTATGAGGATCTTAAATATAGTATAGAAAGCCAAAATCACAATATTATTAGCTCTTTGCCAAGGCCTCTAAATCATGAACAAAGTTTATACAAGGAGCTTCTTGTAAAAATAAATGATGAATTTAATTTAAAAATAGATGAATTATATGAAGGAAAAAAAGAAAATTTAGATTTTATGAATTCTTGGGTTCATGAGATCAAAACGCCTATTTCTGTATGTAGATTAGTTATAGAAAACAGTACGTATAAATCCAAAGAGGAAACCTTAAGTAGCCTAGAGGATGAAATAGATTATATTGAAAATTATGTTCAAGAGGCGCTATACTATTCACGGCTGGACAGTTTTTCTAAGGACTATTTGATAAATGAAATTAATATGAATAAACTAATTATTAATCTTGTAAAAAAACATGCAAAAGAATTTATAGGGAAAAAAATAAAGATAGAGATGAAGGATTTGGCGTTTACCATAGATTCAGATAAAAAGTGGCTTTTTTTTATTATAGATCAGATTCTATCAAATTCATTAAAGTATACTGGCAGTAATGGAATTATAAAAATTAGTGGAATATTAAAGAATAACGAAAAGCAACTTATTATTGAAGATAACGGAATTGGGATAAAGACTGAAGATATTAACAGAGTTTTTGATAAAGGATTTACTGGATATAATGGTAGGGAGGATGTTAAAGCAACAGGTATGGGACTTTATTTATCAAAAAACCTAGCTACAAAGCTTGGTCACCAAATAACTATAGAATCTAAGCCTTCTGAATTTACTAGAGTAACAGTTCATTTCCCAAAACTTTTAGATTATTATAGCATTGCAAACTAAAAATATGGTTTGTAGTGCTACTTTTTTAGTTTTGAGGCAAAACTTACAACAATGTAAGTTTTAAGCTAGCTTTGTAATGTTAGAAAATGGATTGAGTATTAGATTTGTTATAAAATATAATTATAGCGAAACAGAGCTTTTAAGGAGGAAATAATAATGAAAAATGTATTAGTTGCAAGAAATTTAAAAAAAGTATACGGCTCAAGGGGTAATGTTTATACTGCCTTAAGTGATATAAACCTTGAGATAAAAGAAGGGGAGTTTATTGGAATAATGGGACCTTCAGGGGCAGGAAAAACTACGTTGTTAAATATTATATCAACTATAGATAAGCCAACTTCAGGGGTAGTAACTATAGGTAAAGAGGATATTGCAAAAATGAATGAAGACAAGCTTGCTTCTTTTAGAAGAGACAAGTTGGGTTTTATATTTCAAGATTTTAATTTACTTGATACGTTAACCTTAAAAGAAAATGTTGTGCTTCCACTAGCACTTGCTAGAGTGAATATAAAAGATATTGAAAAACGTGCCAATGTTATAGGAGTTACCTTAGGAATAAAAGATATATTTAATAAATATCCATATGAAGTTTCAGGAGGACAAAAGCAGAGGGCAGCAGCGGCTAGGGCTATTATTACTAAACCAGAACTTATACTAGCTGACGAACCCACAGGGGCCTTGGATTCTAAATCTTCCACGGAACTGCTCCAGGCATTAAGTGATTTAAATGAAAACGAAAAAGCTACAATTATGATGGTAACTCACGATGCTTTTGCAGCCAGTTATTGCAAACGAATAATTTTTATAAAAGATGGTTCGTTATTTACAGAGATAGTTAAAGGCACAACTTCACGAAAAGAATTTTTCAAAAAGATTTTAGATGTATTATCTGCCTTAGGTGGTAACCTAGATGAAATAACACAATAAAAAGAAAGGAGAGACTATACGTATGACTTTATTTAATATGACTTTTAGAAATATAAAAAGAAATTTTCATAACTACTTAATATATTTTGTATCCATGGTGTTTTGTATAATGATTTTTTATACATTTACTGCCATCAAGTTTAATAAACAAGTTGCAGAGTTAACAGCGAACTCTGTGAATATGAGTGCGGCTTTTAATGCTGGGTCCATTGTTATAGCAGTGTTTGTAGCTATGTTTATATGGTATTCGAATTCTTTTTTTACTAAAAAAAGAAAAAAGGAAGTAGCTTTATATTCAATGCTTGGAGTTAAGAAAAAGCAGATAGGAAGAATGTTGTTTTATGAGAATATGGTAATGGGAGCAATGGCACTTGTGGCAGGTATACTAATAGGAACTTTATTTTCAAAACTATTTGTAATGATTTTAATTCATATTATGAGTTTTGATGTAAATGTCAAATTTGCTATATCTTTAAAAGCTATTATTAGCACTATTATAGTATTTTTGATTATATTTATTGTAGCATCATTACATTCATATACACTAATTTATAGGTTTCAGCTTATAGAACTGTTCAAATCAGAGAAGGTTGGCCAAAAACAGCCTAAAGCTTCAGTAATACTAGCAGTATTTTCAATGATTTTTATTGTAGCAGGTTACTATATGTCATTAAATTATAAATATGAAAGCGTTACTAGATTGGTAGTTATATTAATTTGTACAATACTTGGAACTTATATGTTTTTCTCATCATTTATAATATTTGTAGTTAAGCTTTCTAAGAAAAACAAAGGTAAATATTTTAGAGGCCTAAATATGATAGGCACTTCACAACTTTTGTATAGAATAAAAGCTAACGGAAGATCATTAGCAACGATAGCTGTACTTTGCGCTACAACCGTCACTGCTATGGCTACGGCATCATCAATTTATTATTCTCAAATAAACAGTATCAATAAATTGACACCATTTAGTTATGCATATAAGAGTGAGGGCAAAAGTACAGATGAACAAATTAAACAAATCATAAACAAATATCCTAGTAATAAAATTAAGAGTCTTACTAATAGTGAATTTCTGATTTTAGATAGCAGATGGCCTAATATATCAAAAGTGAAGGGGAATTCATTAAAAGATTCAAAATCTTTTGTTATATCAGAAAGTTCAATGAAAAAATTATCAAAAGCAAGAGGAATGGATTATAATATATCTTTAAATCCAGATGAAACCATGTCTTTTATGGTTACTTATTCTGACAAACTCATGGAGAATCCTGTTGGCAAAAATATAAAACTTAAGGTAGCAGGGAAAGTAATACCATTAAAAATAAAAGCTTTTAAAGATGGTCTTTTAACTGATCAGCTCACCGTAAATGATTTATATATGCAGGACAATGTAGTTGTAACGGATCAAGTTTACAATAAATTATATGATAAAGATAAGGTTCTAAAATACACATTCATAAATATTGAAGATCAAAGAGATAGTAAAGAACTTACAACAGAAATAGAAAAAAAATTAGGTGGTAAAGAAGCACTATTATCATATTATGGGTCTTATAGGCTTACTATGACTAGTATGGGAATTGTAATATTTTTAGCTTGCTTTATAGGTTTTGTGTTTTTAACATGCACTGGAAGCATAATATTCTTTAAGCAGCTCTCAGAAGCCAGCGATGATAAGGAAAGATATGATATTCTAAAGAAAATTGGTGTAAAAAAATCAGAAATACGAGTTTCTATAGCAAAACAAATGGCCTTTATATTCGCACTTCCTTTAGTTGTGGGTATAGCACATAGCATTATTGCCTTAACAATTTTACAAAAGCTACTTGGTTCAAGTGTAGTATATCCAGTACTAATAACTGTAGGAGTGTATACTCTCATTTATATAATATATTATATATTGACAGTTAATTCTTATTGGAAAATAGTAGATGCAAAATAGTAGAGAATAAAAAAAACTTACCAAGACAATGTTATTATTTATGAATAAAAAAAGAGATTTGTCGAAAAATGATTAAAAATTCATTTGGAGAGGCAAATCTTTTTTTATTTGTAAATATTACATAGCTAATTACAGTTAAGAATACATATTAATGCACGATAATTAATCATAGAGAAAAGAAAAACAAAAAGTTTAATGGTAATTATAATAAAATAATAATATATATAATATTTTACAAAATAAGGGGATGACATATGATAAAATTATTTAAAAATTTAAAGATATGGATTAAATTAGTTTCATTAGTGGTTTTTCTAGCAATATTTATAGGAATTGTAGGATTTATAGGAACTAGCAATATGCAAAAAATAGATGCAAATACACTGCTTTTACATGATTATGATTTAAAGACTATACAACAAGTTAATACTTTAACAGAAAATTATTCAAATATTAGAACAGATTTAATTAAGATGGCTTATAAAGAAAGAAAAGATCCTGGTGAAAATGAAGAGATTGTTAACGAAATAGATGATCTAAATAAAAAAAATGGTAAATTATTTGCAATAATAAAAGCTAATAATGAAGCTAACAGAGTGAATAAAGGAAAAGCAGATTCAGCTAATAACAAAAAAATTATAGATGGAATTGAGAATTCATCTAAACTATATTTAGCTACTGGAAAAAAAGTAGTTCAATTTGGAGTGGCAGGAGATTATAAAACAGCAGAAATTAATCTTTCAGGAACATCAAAGGCTAGAGCAGCTTTATTTGAAGGATTAGGCAGTCTAAAGACTTTAGCTACTAAAGATGCCGATGAAATATACGTATCTAATAACATAACATATAATGGTTCTAAAATGCTTATAATAGCAATTACCATATTGGGAGCTTTTTTCTCACTTATATTAGGACTTTTAATAGCTCTGACAATTTCAAAGGAACTGAAGAAAGTAGTGAATTTTGCTAAAGATTTAGGTGAAGGAGATTTAACTAAGAACATAGATATTGATACAAAAGATGAGATAGGAGATCTTGCTAGAGCATTAAATAAGGCCAAGGAGCATATGAAGCTTCTTATATCAGAGATAATGAATGGCTCAAGTGATATTAGTGCAGCTAGTGAAGAGTTATCTGCTACAACCGAAGAAGTTTCTTCAAAAATGGAAATGGTTAATGAATCTACTAAACAAGTGAATAATGGAATACAAAATTTAAGTGCTACAACTGCAAAAATTAATGCATCAACTGATAAAATAGGCAATACCACATTAGATTTGATTAGTAAAGCCGAGGAAAGTCTTAAATCTGCAACTAAAATTAAGAAAAGAGCAGTGGCGATTAAAGAAAAAGCCACCATAAATATAGAGCAAGGAAACATAATATATGAAAAGAATCGTACAAATATGTTAAAGGCTATAGCTGATGGGAAAATAGTTAAGGACATTACTATTATGGCAGATTCTATTGGAGCAATAGCTGAGCAAACTAACTTACTAGCATTAAATGCTGCAATCGAAGCGGCTCGTGCTGGAGAAATGGGAAAAGGATTTGCAGTAGTTGCAGATGAAGTAAGGGATCTTGCAGAACAATCATCACAAGCCGTAGCAAACATTCAAAGTATGGTAAGCAAGATTCAGGTAGCATTTGATAATTTATCAAATAGTGGAAAAGAAGTTTTAGAATATCTTGATACTGGTGTAAAGCCAAGTTATGAATTACTCATGACTACAGGCATTCAATACGAGGAAGACGCAGAATTTATTAACAATATGGCAAGTGGAATATCTACTTCATCAAAACAAATGAAAGAAGTCATAGATGGAGCAAATTCTGCCATAGAAAATCTATCATCAACTACTAAGGAGTCGGCTACTAGCACTGAGGACATACTTAATAATATAAATGAAATAACTCATGTTATTGCAGAGGTAGCAACAGTTGCCCAAAGTCAAGCTGAAACTGCTCAAGTATTAACAGATGTAACTAATAAGTTTAATGTTTAAAACGAAGAATATCAGCATAAATCTTTTTAAAATCTTTGAAAATATAAGGAAAACAGTGTTTTTATTGACAGCAGTATTTTCTTATGATATCATTTACATAAGAAAAGAATAGTTGTCATATGGATTGTTACTGGTAAAGCAGGCTATACCACTTTTTAATAATATTTTATTATTTAGTGAGTGGCCTTTTTTTCGTTCTATCGTTACAGGTTGGGTTATTATCAATATGATAAGAGGGGAATACCAATGAAAATAGATAAGGTAATCAATAATAATCTAGTTCGTGCTTTTGATAATAAAGACAAGGAAGTTCTGGTTATGGGTTGTGGTCTTGGTTATCAAAAGAAGGGCGGAGAAGTTATTGATGAAAAGAAAATAGAAAAAATCTATAAAATTGAGAATAAGAATATATCTGACAAGCTAATGACTCTACTCTCAGATATTCCATTAGAACATGTACAGGCTTCCAATGAGATTATTTCTTATGCTAAATATTCACTTGGTAAAAAGCTAAATGACAACATTTATATCACCCTAACAGATCATATCAGTTTTGCTATTGAGAGGGTTCAGCAAAATTTAGAATTTCATAATGCATTGTTATGGGAGACTAAAAGATTTTATAATCATGAATTTTTAATTGGTTTGGAAGCTTTGAAAATTATAAAAAAAAGGCTAGGGGTAGACTTACAAGAGGATGAAGCTGGATCTATTGCATTACACATTGTAAATGCAGAACTGAATTCTACTAACATGGATGAAACACTTTATGTTACTAAACTTATACAAAACATATTGAGCATTGTAAAATATCATTACAAGATAGATTTAGACGAATATTCACTTAATTATGAAAGATTTATAACTCACCTTAAGTTCTTTGCACAAAGAATGATAAGTGGGGAGGAAATTGAAAGCGATGATGAAAATTTCTGTGAAATGATTAAGAAGCAATACAAAGATACTTATGAGTGTACTGAAAAAATTGCTACTTATGTTTCAAAGGAATTTAAGCATAAATTAACAGAAGAAGAGATGATGTACTTAACAGTACATATTAGAAGAATTACAAAATAAACATAACATAGGATTGTTACTGGTAAAGCAGGCTATACCTAAGTGTATATAGATGAGAGCTCATTCTATATATGCTTAGGTATTTTTTATAAATATGAGATTGTTACTGTAAGCAGAAATTGTATTACAGGCTATACTCCATTAAAACAAATTATAAAGTGGAGGTATAAAAATATGGATTATTCAGTGGTAGCAAAAAAGATTTTAGAAAAAGTTGGTGGAGAAGAAAATGTAAGTAGTGTGATGCACTGCATGACAAGACTTCGCTTCAACTTAAAAGATGAAGGGTTAGTTAAAGACGAAGAAGTGAAAAAAATAAATGGTGTTATGGGTATTATGAAAAAAGGCGGTCAATATCAAATTATAATTGGTAATGATGTGGATAAATGCTACAAAGAATTAGTAAAACTAGGAAACTTTGCAAAGGCATCTACTTCAAATAAATCAAAGAAGACAAAACAAAACATTTTCATAACGTTGTTAGATGTTATATCAAGTTGTATGGCACCAATTATTCCAGCTATTATGGGTGCAGGTATGATTAAAGTTCTAGTTGTACTTTTAACTTTAAGCGGAGCGCTATCAGATAAAAGCCAAACATATACTATTTTATCTACATTAGGTGATGCAGCATTTTATTTTCTGCCAGTGCTTCTTGCTGTTTCAGCTGCTAAAAAGTTTAATACCAATGAATATTTGGCACTAGCAGTAGTTACAGTCATGGTACACCCTAGTTTTATAGCTTTAGTTACGGCAGGTAAGCCTATTTCATTTATTGGACTGCCAGTAACCGCAGCAACATATACTTATTCGGTTATTCCAGTTATTATGATAGTATGGGTAATGTCATACATTGAAAAATTTGCAGATAAAATTACACCATCTTTCTTAAAAAGTTTTTTAAAGCCAATGATTATTTTATTAATAGCGGCTCCAATAGCCCTAATTGTAGTTGGACCAATAGGCGCAATTATTGGAAAAGGTTTGTCTACAGGTATGTATTTAATTTATGCTAAAGCAGGATGGGCAGCTGTTATTTTACTATCAGCGTTTATGCCATTCATTGTTATGACAGGTATGCATTGGGCACTAGTTCCAACCACAATAAGCAATCTAGCAAATCCAGGATACGATGGACTTCTTCTTGTTGCAATGCTTGCATCTAACCTGGCGCAAGGAGCAGCATGTATAGCTGTTGGATTAAAAACAAAAAATAAAAAGTTGAAACAAGTAGCAAGTGCTTCAGGTATTTCAGCAATAATAGCAGGGGTAACTGAACCAGCTATGTATGGAGTTACACTTCGTTTAAAAAGACCTATGATTGCATGTGTTATTGCAGGTGGAGTAGCAGGTATTTACTCAGGAGTTACAGGACTAAAAGCTTATGTATTTGCAACACCTGCACTAGCATCAATTGCTCAGTTTATTCCAAAAGCTGGTGGTTCAAACTTTGTTAATGCTATCATTACAGTGGTAATCTCCGTAGTTGTAGCATTTATAGCAACTTGGATTATTGGATTTGATGATTCAATATACGAAGAAGATGAAGAAAATTCAGATGATTCATTAATAAATGCAGAAAAACCAGTATTTTCTGAGAGTGTTAATGATTCTAGTATAGTTAGTTCTTTAATTCTTTCACCAATAGAAGGAAAAGCAGTATCACTAAGTCAAGTGAATGATGCCACTTTTTCAGAAGAAATCATGGGAAAAGGTGTAGCTATAATACCTTCTAAAGGAAGGGTTGTATCACCAGTAAATGGTACAGTTACTGCTTTGTTTAATACAAAACATGCAATTGGAATTACATCAGACGATGGTACAGAAATTATAATTCACATCGGTTTAGATACAGTAAAATTAGAAGGAAAATATTTTACTGCACATGTGAAAAAAGATGAAAGAATTAAAGTTGGAGATTTATTAATAGAATTTGATATAAAATCTATCGAAAAAGCAGGATATGAAGTTATCACACCAGTAATTGTTACTAACACAGATAAATATAAAGATATTTTATCTATTATAGACAAAGATGTAAAAGAAAAAGATGAGCTGATTAAAGTTGTAAAATAATTTTAAGGGGAGCGATGTTAAAATGGTAAAAAATTTTCCAAAAGGATTTTTATGGGGTGGTGCAGTAGCTGCCAATCAATGTGAAGGTGCATACAATGAAGATGGTAAAGGTTTATCAACACAAGACATTGCACCAAAAGGTATAGTTGGACCTCTTACAAAAGAGCCAACAAAAGATAATATGAAATTAATAGGTATTGATTTTTATCATAGATACAAAGAGGACGTTAAATTATTTGCTGAAATGGGTTTTAAAACATTTAGAACATCGATTGCTTGGTCTAGAATATTTCCAAATGGTGATGATGCTAAGCCAAATGAGAAGGGACTACAATTTTATGATGATCTATTTGATGAATGTATAAAATATGGAATGGAACCACTAGTTACAATTTCTCATTATGAGACTCCACTTGCCCTTTCTAAAAATTATGATGGTTGGGTAAATCGTAAGTTAGTAGGATTCTTTGAGAATTATGTAAGAACAATTTTTGCAAGATATAAGGATAAGGTTAAATATTGGCTTACATTTAATGAAATAAATTCAGTATTACATCAACCTTATATGAGTGGTGGTATATTTACTGATAAAGAAAAACTAACTAAGCAGGATTTGTACCAAGCTATTCATCATGAATTAGTGGCTAGTGCAATGGCAGTTAAGATTGGTCATGAAATTATGCCTAAGGCCAAGATTGGATGTATGATTCTTGGTGTACCAAATTATCCATTGACACCAAATCCAAGTGATGTACTTGAAGCCATGAAACAGGATAGAGAAAATTTATATTTTGGTGATATTCAAGTAAGAGGAGTATACCCTAAATACATGGATAGATATTTTAAAGCTAATAATGTTAAAATTATTATGGAGCCAGGAGATGAGGAAATACTTAAAAATACAGTAGACTTTGTTTCATTTAGCTACTATATGAGTTCTTGTGCTACAGCTAATCCTGAAAAGAATAAAGCTTCCAGTGGAAACATAATCTCTGGTGTTGCCAATCCTTATCTTGAAGCTTCAGAATGGGGATGGCAAATAGATCCACAGGGATTACGTTATATACTTAATCTTTTATATGATCGTTACCAAAAACCATTATTCATTGTTGAAAATGGATTAGGTGCAGTAGATAAGTTAGTAACAGATGAAAAGGGAAATAAAACAGTAATTGATGATTATAGAATCAAGTATTTAAATGATCATTTGTATCAAGTAGGTGAAGCCATAGAAGATGGCGTAGACGTAATGGGCTACACTACTTGGGGATGTATTGATCTTGTAAGTGCATCAACTGCAGAACTTAGAAAACGATATGGCTTTATATATGTAGATCGTAACGATGATGGAACAGGCACATTAGACAGATATAAGAAAAAGAGTTTTAATTGGTATAAAGAAGTAATTGCCACCAATGGTAAGAGTTTAGTTTAGACAATGGTATATTAGAGTAGGTTCGGAAAAATATGGGGAACGTACATAGCTTTGTGTAAATCAAATCTACGTACGTTCTTTTTATGTATATGTAGCTGGTAATAATGGCAATAATAACATTAAAATATTTTTGAAAGGCGTAAAGTTATGAAAAACTTAATGTTACCAGATATAGATTTAAACAAAAAAATAAACAAATGTAGCAACATGGAAGATTTAGTAGGTAAAAATGGCTTGATGCAACGATTGTTTGGTGATATAATTAAGCAATTTCTAGAAGTAGAAATGGAGGATCATCTTGGCAGATCAAAATATTCAAGAAATACTTTTTTTATTCAAAGGTATCACAGCTTTTATATTCCAAGCGAGAAGTAAATTATAAGTAGGATAATTATCATGAGCACCATCATGCCGTTGTGCTTGAACTAGTCGAAGATATATAGGTAAATCTAATTTTAAATTAGGATTATAGACAATTAAAAAATACCCACGATGACCGTAAGACCAAACTTATGATAACGATTTCGGTCATGGCGAACATCAGGATCAGAAAATGTTCGATGACAATTACAATTATTCAGGTTGTTGGTTAGAAGGTTTACCTGTAGCTCGTATAGATTTATTTATTATAGATAATCACTGAACTGTCGATTTTACTTGGTATGTAAATAAATGACAGTAAACATGTTCATTTATAACTTAAATAATTTGGAGGATAAATATGACAATTGAAAATATGATAAAATGTTGTAATAAATTAACTCAAACAGAAAATATTCTTGCACAATATATTATTAAAAACAAAAATAAAATAAGTACATTATCTATTCAGCAGCTTGCGGATAAAACATTTGTATCTAAATCTGCAATTCACAGGTTCTGCAAAACAATAGGTATAGATGGATTTAATGAACTTAAGGTAAAAGCTGCTCAGGACATAGCAGAAGAAAGCAACACAGAAAATGATATTGATGTTAATTTTCCTTTTTTAGAGGGTGATACTCAGGGAATAATTGCACAGAAACTTATAAAATTATATGAAGCAACTATAAGAGATACATATAAATATATTGATGTTGAGCAGCTAAACACATGTGTGAGTATTCTTCATAAAGCTGATATTATAGATATTTATACTCATGCACATAATAGTAATGTGTCAGAGAATTTTATGGATAAAATGCGTTCTATTGGAAGAATAGTTAACTGTACAAAATCTTTTTATGATCAGAGATGTACTGCAATTACATCAAAAAAGAATCACGCAGCATTATTACTATCATATTCAGGAAAGTCTAATTTTCTTAAGCCTATTTCAGAGATTCTTTATAAAAAAGGTATTGAAACAATTTGGATAGGCAGGGTTGGAAGTTCAAGTGTTCCACAATATATAAAACAACGTTTATATATAAGTGACAGAGAAAATTTTAAAAATAGAATATCTCAGTTTTCATCTCATATTGCAATGCAGTATATGCTTGATCTTATTTATAGCTGTATTTTTGAAAGAGATTATAATCATAACATAAAATATATTAAGGAAATTGCTAATATAGTTGATAATAGAGATATTACTGAAAAATAAAGGGGCTGTTGCACTAATAAATTAGTACAACAGCTTTTTTTTGCAAAACAACAATTCCTAGGCTTAAAAAAGTCTAGGAATTGTTGTAAAATATATTTATGAAAATCAATAATTTAACACAAAAAAATTATACCAGACTTATTTCCGTATAAGGAAAAATCAGCCAACCCCAAGGCAGATGATTAAGATTATGTTATATGCGTACATGACCCATTATTATGCTTCACGTAAAATTGAAAGTGCATGCAAGCGAGATATTAATTTCATGTATCTTTTAGAAAGTGCGTCAGCACCAGTTTATTCAACTATAGCTAGATTTCGTAGCCTTCATTTTGCACCAGTTGCCGAAGAACTTTTATCACAAATAACAGACTTTTTGGCATATAACGGAGAGCTTTCGCTGGAAAATCTGTTCATTGACGGTACAAAAATTGAGGCGACAGCCAACAAGTACACTTTTGTTTGGAAAAAATCAGTTACTAAAAATCAGAAAAAACTCATGGATAAAATTCCTGCATTTATTTTACAAGCTGAAAAAGATTTTGGAATTAAAATTTCATATAAAAGTAAAATTAAAATTTATCACCTAAATAAACTTCGTAAAAAACTCAAGAAGATACAGAAAGAAGAATGTATAGTTTTTGTCCATGGTTGTGGTAAACGAAAAAGTTTAATTCAAAAAACATTAGAGCAGTTGGATAAATACATCAAAAGATTGAAACAATATAATCAGTACATTCATATCATGGGCACTAGAAATAGCTTTTCAAAAACCGATCACGATGCTACATTTATGCGAATGCAAGAAGATGCCATGAGAAATGGTCAGCTAAAACCTGCCTATAATGTCCAGTTTGGAACAGATGCCGAATATGTTGTTTGTGTTACAGCTGGACCACAGTGTACAGATACTACTATGCTAATTCCATTTTTAGACACCCTACGGGAAAAACAGAAACGGATTTACAAAAGAATCATTGCAGATTCAGGATATGAAAGTGAAGAAAACTATTTGTATTTGGAAAATAATCAACAGCTAGCATTCATCAAGCCTTCAAATTATGAAATCAGTAAAACACGAAAGTATAAGACAGATATTAGTAGGAAGGAAAATATGATTTATAAACCAGCTGAAGATATTTATGTTTGTAGCAATGGGAAAAAGTTAAAAGCATCAGGTATTAAAAACACAAAAAGTAAAACAGGCTATGTAAGTGAAAAAACATGCTACACCTGTGAAGACTGTAACAACTGTAAATTGAAATCAAAATGTATTAAAGGCAAAAATTGTAAAACACCATTAGAAGAACGCACAAAGCATTTGGAAATCTCTAAGTTGTTTCAGGAAAAACGACAAAAATCATTAGAAAGAATTATTAGTGATGAAGGAACTGAACTAAGAATGAATCGAAGTATTCAATCCGAAGGTGCTTTTGGTGAAGTAAAGCAAGACATGGGATTCAAACGTTTCTTGTGTCGTGGAAGGCAAAACATACTGGCAGAATGCATCTTGTTAGGAATTTCACATAACGTAAATAAGCTACACAATAAAATACAAAATGGACGTTGTGGTTCTTATGTTTTTCCATTAAAGACAGCATAAACTATAGGATTTCAAAAATCAAAAAAAACGGGTAAAAAACACCATTTATTTTTTGTACCCGTTTTTACATTTTAATTTTAAAAAATATAAATCAAATCCCAAAATTTAAAATATAGTATAGAAAAAGAGCTGTTCATAGCAATTTAAAAAATTGCTAATGCAACAGCCCCTTTTTTTCTTAAAGTTTCAAAAAGTGTCAGAAAAAACAGCTGAGATAAAAAAGTTTTAGAAAAAAGTATCAGCTTGTGTCACTTTTATTGATTTAAAACGTTTTCAATTATATATTGATTACAAGAGAAATATATATAATTTTTAATGGAGGCGTGTGGTATGAAAAAATATTTAAAAATAGCAACAATAGGTGGTGGAAGCAGTTATACACCAGAACTTATGGAAGGGTTCATAAAAAGATATAGTGAACTTCCAATAGGAGAAATATGGCTTGTTGATATTGAAGATGGAAGAGAAAAACTTGAAATAGTAGGTGCGTTGTCACAGCGTATGTGGGATGCAACGCCTTATAAGGTAAAGGTAGTAACAACATTAAATAGAAGAGAAGCATTAAAGGATGCAGATTTTGTAACTACACAGTTTAGAGTTGGTCTTTTAGATGCAAGAATTAAAGATGAAAGAATACCATTATCACACGGAATGCTTGGGCAAGAAACAAATGGAGCTGGAGGTATGTTTAAAGCTTTTAGAACAATTCCAGTGATGAAAGCTATTATACAAGACATGAAAGAATTATGTTCTGATGCATGGCTTATTAATTTTACAAATCCGAGTGGAATTATTACAGAAGCAGTTATTAAGCAGTTTGGATGGAAAAAGTGTATAGGATTATGTAACGTTCCGGTAATGGCTATGATGAAAGAAGGAGCAACAATTGGAGTTGATGCGTCAAAATTAAGCTATCAGTTTGCAGGACTAAATCATTTTCATTGGCATAGAGTATTTGATGAAAATGGGAATGAAGTTACAGAGCAGGTAATAGATCATATTAATGATAAAGAAAGCGGTCTACCAAAGAATATTTTCTCAGCAGATTTTTCATTAGATTTGCTTCATGCTATGAAAGTAATTCCTTGCGCATACCATCGTTATTATTACTGTGAAAAGGAAATGCTTAATCATTCTATAGATGAATTTAATCATGAAGGCACACGTGCAGAACAGGTTAAAGATGTTGAAGCATCTCTATTCAAATTATATAAAAACAAAGATTTAACTATAAAGCCAGAAGAATTATCAAAACGTGGTGGTGCATATTACAGTGATGCTGCATGTGAATGCATAAGTGCAATTTATAATAATAAAGGAATTCATATGGTTGTAAGTACTCAGAACAATGGTGCTATTCCATGTCTTGATAGTGATTCGATTGTTGAAGTATCAAGCATAATTTCTTCAAGAGGAGTAGAGCCTATAGCATGGGGTGAAATGAGCTTCTTTGAAAAAGGCTATATTCAGATTATGAAAGCAATGGAAGAATGTACAATTAAGGCTGCCTTGACTGGAGATTATGGAACAGCTTTAGAAGCATTTTCTATAAATCCATTAGTACAGCATGGCGATGAAGCAAGGGTTGTATTAAATGAACTTCTTGTTGCTCATGAAAAATATCTTCCACAGTTTAAAAATAAAATCCAAGAGTTAAAGAAAGAGGGTGTTCACTCAGCAGATTCTGTTGTTATAGATTTAATGATGAATGGACACTAAGATGTAATGAAGAATTAATACTTAAGAGGCGTAGAGTATAAGTTATCTATAGGGGTGGATTAATATGGAGCAGAGAGATATATCCAATTTAATTATTAAGCATGTAGGCGGAACTGATAACATCAAGGATTTATATCACTGTATGACACGACTAAGGTTTAAACTAAAGGACAAAGCCAAATTTGATGTAGAGGCACTGAAAAAAGTACCAGGGGTTATTAATACTGTTCAATCTGGGGACGAATTTCAGTTAATAATTGGTGCGGAAGTAGATAAATATTACAACGATTTACTAAAACACAGAGATGGAAAAAATGTAGAAACAAAAAGTATAGGTGGTAAATTTGATTTAGCAAATGCACCAAAAGCTACTTTAAATATGATTGTCGGAATCATGGCACCTATTATTCCGATTATTATTGCAGGTGGTATGGTTAAAGTTATTCTTTCCGTATGTGTACTTTTGGGAATGGGCAATGATACACAAAATTATAAAATTTTATATTTAATTTCAGATGCTCCATTTTATTTCTTACCATTCTTTATAGCAAATAGTGCTGCAAAGAAATTTGAAACAAATCAGTTTATGGCTATGGTAATTGCAGGAGTAATGCTACATCCTAATTTCTTGGGTTTAGTGGCTTCTGGGAACAGTATTGAATTTTTTAATTTGCCTGTTAAAGCAGTAAAATATGGGTCTAGTGTTATACCTATTATTCTTGTGGTTTGGTTTATGAGTTATCTTGAAAAGTTTATTGAGAAAATAGTACCTAAAGTGCTAAAAACTATGTTAAGACCAATGTTGTTACTGATTATTACAGCTCCACTTGCTTTGATTGTTATTGGGCCATTAGGAGCATATATGGGGAATTGTATCTACGTTGTTATTAAAACCCTTAACGAAAGTGTTCCTTGGTTAGTACCAACTGTTATGGGAGCTTTTTCTCCTTTTTTAGTTATGGTAGGCATGCATTTATCAATTACTCCATTTGCAATATTATCTGTATCCCAATTTGGATATGAAACACTTATGGGTCCGGGAATGCTTGCAAGTAATGTTTCACAAGGTGGAGCAGCTTTAGCAATTGCTTTAAAAGAGAGGAAAGAGAAACGACAAGTCGCAATTTCAGCTGGTATTACTGCATTATCTGGGATTACAGAACCTGCATTGTATGGTGTAACATTGAAATACAAACGTACACTAGCGTGTGTAATGGTTTCTGGTGCAATTGCTGGATTATATGCAGGCATTACAGGAGTAGTTAGATATGCAATTGCGTCAGCAGGATTCTTGTCATTGCCGGTATTTATTGGTGCTAATCCACGTAATATCATCAATGCAGTTATTACTGCAGTAATAGCATTAGTATTATCATTTACTTTGACTTATATCTTTGTAAAAGTAGAAAATGGTTCAGAGTCGGTTGCTGATAAAGAAACTGATAAAGCTAATGAAACCTTAACAAGCGTTGCTTGTGGTAAAGTGATTCCTTTAGAAGAAGTAAATGATGAAGCATTTTCGTCAGGAGCATTAGGATACGGGGCGGCTATTATACCAACAAAGGGAACTATTTATTCTCCAGTAGAAGGAAAAGTAGCTTCTATTTATCCAACTGGTCATGCAATTGGAATTATAAGCAAGAGTGGAACAGAAATTTTGATTCATATCGGTATTGATACTGTAAAGTTACAAGGGAAAGGATTTAGTATTTATGTAGAGGAAGGCACAATTATTCATCCAGGTGATCGATTAGTTGATGTTGATTTAGATTTTGTAAAAGAAAATGGATATGATACCAGTGTTATTGTTGTGGTGTTAAATTCATCAAAAGAAGATATTAAAGTGATAGAAAAAGACGAATTATCTATAAGTGATGAATTTTTGCAGGTAATCAAAAGGAGGAGTTAATCAATGAAAATTATAAGTGTTGAAATATTTTGTGCAGATTATGATAAAAATTCACCCAATGAACCAGTCTTTGTAAGAATAAATACTGATGAAGGTATTAGTGGATTTGGAGAAGCAGGTGTTGCTTATGGAAATTCTAAGTTGGCAGCAATTGGACAAATTCAGGATTTTGGTAAATTGATTATTGGACAGAATCCAATGAACATAGAAAAAATATGGAATAAGCTTCAGAAAGAAACATTCTGGGGATTGGGTGGAGGAACAGTAATTTTTTCTGCTATCAGTGCAATTGATATAGCACTATGGGATATAAAAGGAAAGCTACTAGGAGTACCAGTGTATGAACTGTTAGGCGGAAAAGTACGGGATAAAGTAAGAGCATATGCCAGTCAAATTCAGTTCGATTGGGATAAAAATTCACGTCCATTAGGTGGAATTAAAGAATATGGAGAAGCAGCAAGAAAGGCTAAAGCAGATGGATATACAGCACTCAAAGTTGATCCATTACAGCGAGATGAGTTTGGAAAGAAGAATTTGCGTAATGATGGATTGCTAACAAATTACAAATTGAAATTGTGTAAAGATAGATTAGTGGAAATCAGAAATGCTGTTGGAAATGAAATGGACATTATTTTAGAACTTCATGCAAAGACAGATTTTAATGCTGCATTGCAGATTAGTAAACTTGCTGAAGAATTGAATATTTTTTATTTAGAAGAACCATGTGGACCATTAAATCCACAGTTGATGTCATTACTAAAAGAAAAAACAAATATTCCCTTGGCTTCTGGGGAGCGAATCTATTCAAGATATGGATTTCTTCCATTTTTACAAAACAGATCTTTGGATGTAATCCAGCCAGATGTGGCTAATTGTGGTGGAATCTCAGAGGCAAAAAAAATATGTGATATGGCACAAGTCTATGACGTATTAGTTCAAACACATGTTTGTGGAGGACCAATTTCTAATGCAGCTGCACTTCAAATAGAAGCAGTTATTCCAAATTTTTGTATTCATGAATATCATGTTGGAAATATGTCTGATTTTACCAGAAGTTTAGGAGAATATGATGATGCACCAATTGATGGCTACATTAATATACCTGATCGCCCTGGAATTGGACAAGGTATTCCTGAAAAAATTCTTGATAAATGTACAAAAGCTATAGTAGATTAGTAGGTAAGCAATGCATATTTCGATCATTATAGAATAACAAAGCTTAAAATTGAATGAATACTAAAATATTTTACAAATAAACAAAAACGGTGAGTCATTATGACTCACCGTTTTTTGTTAAGCGGACAGGTTGAAACAAGATTGAGTCACCGTTAGGATCAGAAAATATTCGATGACAATTACAATTATAAATTCCATTGGATACGCAATCACTTTTTTTTTCTAACAACTTTGCCAAGGTATATGCTTATAATAAATACAATATAAAGGGAAAAAATCAAAAAACATTTTCGGATTTTAAATATTTTATTGAGGGAGAAAATAAAAATCGCCCATCTGAAATTTAGATATATCAGGGAACGAGAGTTTCTGAATGAACTTTATTAACGAAATGGGAATCTCTAGATTATGGAGGTCCATTATTCATATGAATAACAATATGAATAATGTTTTTTAAAGAATAATAATTATGTCGAATTAATGGCAACTAGCGTCTATCTTTATTTTTATGTTAAAATTAAATAAAAATAAAGAATGGGATGGTGGTTAAATGTCATATCGCATGGAAAGTGACTCAATGGGAAAAATTAAAGTGGAGTCAGACAAACTTTGGGGTGCGCAAACTCAAAGAAGTTTTGAAAACTTTAAAATAGGTACAGAAAAAATGCCTTTGGAGATAATAAGAGCATTTGCAATATTAAAAAATTCTGCTGCTTTAGCCAATATGGAACTAGGGTTATTGGATACAAAAATTGGCACAGCAATAATAGCTGTTTGTAATGAGATACTTGAAAATAAACATAACGACCAGTTCCCACTTGTTGTTTGGCAGACAGGTAGCGGTACTCAAACTAATATGAATGTAAATGAGGTTATAGCTAACCGTGCAAATGAGATTTTGGGAAAGAAAATAGTACACCCTAATGATCATGTAAATAAAGCACAAAGTTCTAATGATACTTTTCCTACCGCTATGCACATCGCAACAGTTATGGAAATTGAAGAAAAATTGCTACCAGCAATTAATAAACTTGAGATGACGCTTAGAGATTTATCTAAGAAGTATGATGGTGTTATTAAAATTGGTAGAACACATCTACAGGATGCAACTCCAATTACTTTAGGACAAGAAATTAGCGGATGGTACACAATGCTAGCAAAAACAAAAGGTATGATAACTTCAAGTATGGAAGAGGTTAGAGAAATTGCCATCGGTGCAACAGCAGTTGGTACAGGGCTCAACACACATCCTAAATTTGCAGAACTTGCTACTCAAAATATTAGCAATCTTACGGGTAAAAAATTCATTTCAGCAACTAATAAATTTCATGCACTCACAAGTAAAGATGGATTAGTATATACCCATGGTGCCATGAAAGCTCTTGCGACTGATATGCTAAAAGTGGCAAATGATGTGCGATGGCTTGCAAGTGGACCAAGATGTGGAATCGGTGAAATTAATATTCCAGAAAATGAACCTGGAAGTTCCATAATGCCTGGAAAAGTAAATCCTACACAATGCGAGGCAATGACCATGGTATGTTGTCAGGTTATGGCAAATGATGTGGCAATAGGCTTTGCTGCGTCACAGGGTAATTTTGAACTAAATGTATTTATGCCTGTAATTATTTATAATATGTTACAATCTATAAGATTACTATCAGATGCTCTTAATTCATTTAACAACAACTGTGCAGTGGGCATTACTCCAAACTACGAGAAAATTGAGCATAATCTAGAAACATCCCTTATGCTTGTGACAGCTCTTACTCCAAGTATTGGATATGATAAAGCTGCCCAGATTGCTAAAACTGCTCATAAAAATGGAACAACACTAAAAAGTGCAGCAGTAGAACTAGGAATTTTAACTAAAGAAAAATATGATGCCTTAATGGATTTTAAAAGTATGGTATATCCATCACTTTAACATAATAAGGTAACATACTAAAAAAAATAATATAATTATTAAAATTTATTAAAAATAAAAGCTAATTCTCAATTGCACTAAGTAATGAGAGTTAGCTTCTATTTTGTATTTTATAGTGAAAAAAAATTATTTACTCGTTGCTCCTAAGCCTTTTAAATCTTTTAAAAATTTATCCACGTATTCCTCTTTAGTTGCCCAAGAAGTAACAAGCCTTATAACTGAATGTTCATCATCAATACTAGACCAAATAGAAAATGAATATTTTTTGCTTAGCTTATCAATTGCACCACTACCAAGTATTGGAAATATCTGATTTGTGTTAGATTTAATCATAAATTTATAGCCTAGTTCTTCTAGATTGTCACTTAGCTTATTAGCCATTTTATTAGCATGATTTGCTAAATCAAAAAACAAATTATCTCGAAATAACTCTAAAAACTGTATTCCAAGTAGTCTTCCTTTAGCAAGCATGGCGCCTTTTTGTTTTATATTAAATCTAAAATATCTGTTTATTTCTTCATCGTTTATCACTATAGCTTCACCAAGCAAAGCCCCATTTTTAGTTCCACCAATATAAAAAACATCAACAAGTTTTGATAATTCCTTTAAGGTTAAATCATTGTCCTTGGCACATAATGCAGATCCAAGACGAGCTCCATCTAAAAATAAGAGTAAAACATTAGCTTTGCAGAAAGAAGACAGTTCTTCTAGCTCTGCTTTTTTATAAATTGTACCAATCTCAGTAGAGTTTGATATGTATACCAGCCTTGGTTTAACCATATGTTCATCTGTATGTTTATCAATGATTGTTTTTATGTGTTTTGGTGTTAGTTTACCATTTTTACATGCAGCAATATTAACCTTGTGTCCTGTTGCCTCAATTGCGCCAGTTTCATGTACATTAATATGACCTGTGTCTGCTGCAATTACGGACTCATATGGTTTTAATATAGATGATATTACAAGTAAATTAGCTTGGGTACCACCTGAAACAAAATGAATATGTGCATTTGGATTATAAATTCTCTTTTTTATAAGCCTAGTGGCTTCTAGGCAATAATAATCCTCACCATACCCATCTTGTTGCTCTAAATTACTATCAGCTAATGCCTTTAGAATATTAGGATGGGCGCCTTCACTGTAATCATTTGTAAAGCTGTAAATAATATTAGTTGAATCTTGTACTGTATCACTCATTTTTAAATTGCTCCTTTCTATATAGCTAATTATAGCCATAAAATAAGTAAATAAAAACTAGAATTTATGGTTTATAGTGTTTACAGAATAATGAAATAATTATTTATAATATTAATTAATAATAACTATTGACAAAGATAATAACACCTAGTATAATAAAGGCATACACAAAGAAGAAGATCTTCTCTCAGAGTGTAGTAGAAAATTTACAAAACGAAAGGATGTGGCCTCAAAATTAAGATTATAAATAAACATTTTAATTTACATGAAAGTGTGGTGGTTACGTCAATCAAAGCAATAACCAGTAAAAAAAATACAAACTAACCGTACTAAATTAACCCTCAAGAGTTGATGTAAAATTATACAACTATATTATTTATTAGCGGGAATTGGTAAGGAGAAATGGTATTGACTAAAAATTTAATAAAAAATAGAAGCTAACCCATACAAACTAGTTGATGGGAATTAGCTTCTATTTTTTTATTTGTCTTGCTATAGTTGGAAGTAATAACAAGGTTAAAAATTACTTCCATTCCATCCCCAATGGGATACTTCTTCATACTTAATATATATATTCTCAGGGCTGATTTTTAACTCTAGATTTAAAATATTAGTAATAGCTTCTGTCATCTTTTCATAAGCAGCGTTATCTGCTTTTCCGAATAGTTTTACTTCTATAAAAGCTATTCCAGGTTTGTTTGTTCCTTTAAAATAAAGATTGCACTTATCTTCAAAAGAAAGCATAAGCCATTTTTCTGACTTTCCAGGGATAAGTTCGATTGCTTTACCAAATTTACTTTTTAGAATTTCTTCTTTTTCCTTTGGTATTTTTATATTTACCTTAGTTTGAATAAATGGCATATTTATTGCCTCCAATATTGTATTAATTTTAATGTTCACTAAGGATATTTTAACACTTTGGAATTCGAATATCAAAACAAACCCACTAAGGCCACATTTCGTTTCCCGAATTTCTTTATAATTGGGGACATCATGAATAACATAATAAAGACAGGTAAACTTTGTGCAAGTGTAATCCAACCTACGGCCATTGAATCTTTTAAAATATATTCTGCATAATAAACATTAGCGGTTCCAACAGCAGTCATACTAACGAATGTTATTAATAAATAAGCAAATATCATTGCCCAATATTTGTTCTTTTTAATAGAATTGGTTATTTGAGTAAAAGTAAATTTTTCTTTTCGTACTCTAACTAGTTTAACTCGTTCTTTAAATACAATTGCTTGTAAATCTTGACTTTCTATTTTATTTTGTCTCATAATTATCCTCCATTCTATTTTATTTCTTCTAAAATAAGATAACCCCAAGGGGAAAGTGTAACCTTTTCTCCTTTGTTAATATTGCTTACGTTTATTAAATTCATCATATTGTAAGGAGCGTTTATGTACTGATTATTATCAGAATAATTAAAATAAAATCTTATTTTATGATTTTCATCATTATATCCATCTTTACATATGACAGGAAATTGTATGGTATCATTTCGGTAAATTCCAAGTTTATCAATATAATATTTCAACAATTCATTTAACACTTCTTGACTTGGAAGACATCCAACGTATATTGCTGTTCCTTGTTCATAATTATTTTCAGTAATTGCAGCATATTTACCCCAATATTTATGGTCATAAGTGGCAAGTACTTCAGCTTTATCTGCTATCAAGAGTTCCATCCAATCGGTTATTGTTTTATCTAAATTTTGGTTAAAATTTGAATTTAATCTAAGCTTTGAATGCTTTGGATCTACAAACATTTCATAATGGATACCGCATACTTCACTAATAATTCCAGGTTGAACCTCAGTTCTAACCTTTACGTTTTCATCTGTGAATCCACTTTTGAACATACATAAAATATGTCCACCATTTTTAACGTAATCTTTTATCTCTTCAAGTTTTTCATTTGATGCGGAATACAACGATGGAATCACTACTAAATCATAATTTTTTAGGATAATATTATTTGTATCAACAACATCTGTCCTGATGTTTAATTTATATAATTCATCATATAAAATTCTAAAAATATCGTTATAATTCTTATTTTCCGAAAAAGGGAACCATTTTATTGCTGTCAAACTATCATTGCTAACTAATAACGCTACTTTAGAAGAAATTTTTAAATTTACGATTTTTTTAGATATTTTTTTTAGTTCTTTTCCTATTTCGCTAACTTCTTCATATACAGGATTAGTGTTAAAGTCATGACTCAATATTCCCTTCCAGTATGTTTCAGCAGAATTATGGATTGAATGCCAGTGCCAATATTCAATCATATTTGCTCCAGAGGCAATGTGACTGTAAGCAGACAATTTTAATTGGCCAGGGAACGGTACCCTGTCTTTAAAAGCCTGAGCCTGTGTTTCTAATACTAAATAGTTTTTATGTTTAGTAGATCTTGCAATATCACCAGCAAAAGATATTTCTGTACCTGTAAATTCTTCTTGAGAAGGATGATAAATATCAATACCAGTAACGTCTAAACATTTTGATGCTTCAAAATGATTTACATTTGGTTGAATGCCATAAGAATATCCTCTCCACTCGAAATCAAAGTTATGGGTAACAAATTGATCTTCATTTTTTATATTTCTTACTAAATTGGCTTGCCAATTTAGATACTTTGTTACAATTTCTCGTTGAAATTTCTCAAATTCCGTCCCAAGACTACCATTGATAGTTCCAACCATTGATGGGAAATCATCCCAACAATTAATGCGATTACTCCAATAATCCAATCCGAAGTCTTTATTAAATTGAACTAAATCACCTGAAAATTTGTTTTTGATATACACCACAAATTGTTTCTGAACATTTTCACCAGAAGTTCCATAGTGTTTTGTTTCATTATCTATTTGATAACCTATAACTGCTGGATGATTAGTGATATGCTGTATCATTTTTTTAATAATTCTTTCTGCGTATTTTAAGAATATTGAATTTGTAATATCCATTATTTGTCTTGCACCATATTTTTGTTGACCTTCGTTATTTGTTACCATTACTTCTGGATATTTTTTAACTAGCCATGTTGGAATTGCATAAGTAGGGGTACCTACGATTACACTAATATTAGCTTTGTTCATAGCATCTAATACTTTATCTAGTGAAGAAAAGTCAAAAATACCATCTTGAGGTTCATAAGTGCTCCATGTACTTTCTCCAATTCTCACAACATTTATATTAGCTTTTTTCATCATATCAATATCTTTTTCTAGGCGTTCATAGGGCAAATACTCATAATAATAAGCTGTCCCATATAATATTTTATCCATATCAAAATCCCCCTTATTATTTTTGGGTAGTGTAAATTTATTTACACTACCTGTTTAGTTTTTTGTTTATATATCAAGGTTTACAGA
>LIDZ01014889.1_pt2 | contig 33836 bp, 24 predicted proteins | sample 644651 | NCBI WGS metagenome assembly LIDZ01 (sample SAMN03856242, study PRJNA289617) | food metagenome | isolation source: wine grapes on drying loft during traditional withering process | host: Vitis vinifera cv. Corvina | place: Italy: Gargagnago di S. Ambrogio di Valpolicella | collected 2014-01 | reverse complement strand
GTCCGTTAAAAGATATCGCATCCGCGTTAATATTCCAGTCAGTAAAGCTGTAATAGAAGCCGATAACCGTCGGCGTAATGAAGAACAGCAGGAACACCGCGAGCGCTGGAAATGCGAAATATAAAGGGTATTTGCGTCCTTTCATGGATCTCTCTCCTTTTCTCTATTTTGTCAGCCGAAAGGACTAGTCAGATAGGACCTGCGGCCGCCTGCCTGAACAAGTTACAGGATACAGGCGGGCGGCGGCTATAGCCCCAATTCCTTCTGTACTTACTTGAAGCCTTCGAGAAGCTTCGATTTGCCGTCCTTCTCATAGTTGGCCGCGAAATCATTGTATGCCTTATCCACATCGCCATTGATGAAGAAGATTTGCAGCAGCTTCTGGAAATCTGCAAAGACCGGAGTCAGACGGTTCTGGATGTTGATTTTGGATTTACCGGCTTCCATCAAATCTTTAACAGTCTGTTGAACCGGAACCAACTCTACCTTGGCATCCTCAAAGATTGGAATACCCGGAGCTGCAGCATAATACATATCTGTCATCTCTTTGGTAAGCATGAACTTCACCAATTCAACTGCGGCATCCGCATGTTTGGCTTGGGTAGGAATCATCAACTGATTCGGAGGAGTGACTACAGCCACACCTTGATCTGTGTCGGAAGGGAACGGGAAGAAGCCGAGCTTATCATTAACAAACTCTTTGCCGAATTTCTTCTCCAACTGCGGGATAATGCCATCCAAATTGAAGACCATTGCAGCTTTTCCTTCGCCAAGCATCGTCTGCATCTCATCGAAGGTACCTGCCAGCACATTATCCTGATACAAGCCCAGATCTATGAGTTCCTTCTGTTTCGTGAACAGATTCTTCAGTTCTGGAATATTATTCATCTTCAGTTCATTCGTCTGCAGCTTAGCTACACCTTCATCACCGATGGCAGGGTCTACATTCGATACCCAACCTGTCAGATAGAAGATTTGGGCCGGCCAGCCGTCCTTCACGCCTTCATAAAACGGGGTAACACCCGTTGCTTTGATTTTTTTGGCAATCTCAATAAGGTCAGCATAATTTTTAGGTGGCTCTACACCAGCTTTTGCAAAAACATCCTTGTTATAGAACACGCCGTACATGCCGGTAGCTCCATAAGGAACACCATAGATTTTACCGTCCAAAGTTTGGGCTTCCTTCATTGAAGGAATGATTCGTGCCCACACATCCGCATCGCCAGACCACTCGCGCAGCATTTCATCTGCCCGCAGCTTTACATATTGCTTCGTACCTGGCTGCATTAGGAATAGATCGGGAAAATCACCTGTAGAGAAACGGGTCTTCATCATATTGTCGAATTCCCCGCCCGGAAGCGCTTGCAATTCAACCTTATTGCCTGTTTGTTTCTCAAATTCCCCGAACAGCTGGGTAAATGGTGCTGTATCTACCGTATTGGGTATCACAAAGCTTAGTGTAACCGGGTCTTTCGCTTTGGTGTTTGTGGCGTTTGCGTCTGTACCCGCTGTATTGCCATTTGCCGCATTGCTGTTGTTATTGTTCCCTCCGCAACCTGCCAAACCGAGCAATGCCAGAGATACTACGAGCAACATTGATACCGTTTTCATTTTTCTCACTTGCTATAACCTCCCCATTATTCTAGCTCCCTGTGCTACTCCTTTATTTTAATGCAAGCGCTTTCTATCTCCCATTCACGATCTCGACTATTAGTGTTGATTATTTCGACTTCCGGCAGCTTCCTCACGCAGAATCAGCGTAATCAGCGTACCTGCACCTAAATTGCTTTCGATTCGAAATTCCATTCTGGTGCCATAACGAATAGCATAACGAGCATAGACATTGCGGATGCCAATCCCTACGCCAGAGGGCAGACTCAGATATTGTTCCTGAACTACTGGACGCACGAGCGCGGCCCGAATTTCCTCCAGCCGTTCCTCCATGATTCCAACCCCATTATCACTGACACTCAGGTGTACACCGTCCGCATATCTGTGGGCAGCAATCACAATCCTACCTTTTTCTCTCATCGGCTCAATCCCATGGAAGACTGCGTTCTCTACGAGCGGCTGTAATGTCATTTTCAAAATTGGATAATCATACAACTCTTCTTCCACGTCCACACTATATTGAAACTTCCCATCAAACCGGAAGCTTTGAATTCTGATATATGCCTCAATCTGCTCCAGCTCCTCGCGCAGGGAAACTACCTCGTCGCTGTTCTTAATGTTGTAACGAAACATGTCCGCCAGTGACTGCGCCATCTCGCTAATCTCTTCTACCGAATAGTAGTCGGCCATTGCCTTAATGCTGTCGAGGGTATTATAGAGAAAGTGCGGATTGATCTGCGAGTAGAGCATGGCCAGCTCCGCTTCCTGCAGCTTGATCTGGTAGATATATTTGTTCTCAATCAGCATTTGCAATTCATTGCGCATCGCATTGAAATTCATCGCGATCCGGCCGATTTCATCTCGGCGGTTCACATCGAGTCCTACTGAGAAATCGCCCCGTTTGATCCGGTTGACGCTTTTATGTAAATCAAGAATCGGCTGCGTAATCATCCGACCTAGCAGAATAGACAACAGAAAGGTGATCATGAAGGCAAACGCACCTGTATAAATGACCGCCGTTTTGATCGAATTTAGCGGACTTACAATTTCTTCTTTGGGCATCAGCAGCACCGTTTTCCAACCTGAATATTCTGAACGAGTATACGAGATAAAGTACTGGCTGTCCTCATGATTGAACCAGAATTTCCCTTGCTTGCCCTCCATGCGGGATAGAATATCCTGCACCAGGTCAGCTGAATAGCCTTCCGAAACATATACAGGGGAATTGTTCTCATCCAGCACAAGAAATTTACTGGTCTCCGTAAGATCGGCATTCTGGGAAATGCTGCGGAATAAGCTGTCGCTGTAATCAGCACGAACCACAATGAATTGATCCGGGTTGGCAAAATCACGAATTAGAATCGCTGTCGAGTAAGCGATGGTCCGCTCTTCGGAGATGGATTCCGAGTCGGGAACATTAATGAAATTCACTCTTCCGTCCTTGTTCACTGTGTCCATGAACCATGATGCATTCCGCACTTCAGCCGGCTCCTCATGGGCACTATTGTTGGAAGAGCTCATCATTTCACCTGTGCTGTAATAGATCCGAAAGCGGACAAAATCCGTAATCGGGGTCGTGTTAAACGTTTTCAAATACAAATCCTCGAAACTTTGTCGGATCACAAATTTGCTCTCGCTGTTCATAGAGGCATAGGCATTGATATCATCTATGTATTGCTGATTGTAGTAGGGAGACAGCAGCAGATTGCGTTTGCTGTGCATATCGTTATCCATATTATTTTCAATTTGCCGCACGATCTGAAAGCTGGCCGTCTCGACCTTCTCCAACATCGATTTATAGGAAATATAGTAGGAGGCTGCCCCCACCATGGCAATGCAAATAAAGATAATAACCAAATAGCTTAAGAGCAGCGTCGTGCGGATGCCCGAGATCCGGTAGCGGAAATTATTCCATAACTGCATAAGTACCCCCCTCTCTATTGATATTATTTTACTACATTAAATAAGCAAAGGATGGTTCAATTTCAGACAATTGCATCGCTTTGTTCCTTTGTTTCCAATATATCCTTTTTACTTCTCACATCTTATCTACATCTATATAAAAAAAGGCAAAACAGCTATTTGCTTAGCTGTCTCACCTCTCGCCAAAGTAACTGGCTGTTTCTGCCACGTGGTCTGTTCATCTCCAGAACAAGTGCTGGTGCAACTTGACCTATGCACAGACTCGGAAGACTGAATTACATTAACAGCAGTTCATGCCGTTATATCATTGGATTTAAGCTATATTCTCAAATTAACAGCAGTTGATGCCGTTATATTCCTCTGTTTTTAAGAAATCAGCTTCCATGAGCCAGATTAGAGGCAGAAATTCATGTTAATTTGTTTTAAAGTGCTGAGCGAGTCAATTTAACAATAGAAAATGATGTTAATTTATCTTTATAACTTTGGAAGCATCAGAATCCAAATAATAGTTTCTATTGTACTTCTGTCTGCTACTAGCATAGCATCAATTCCCAAGAATCAATGGAAATTGACGCTGTTAATATTACCCAAATCATTGAATCCGAGAAGTGAAGCTATAGGTGCCCGAGCCGATATGGAAGGCCGATGCCGCTTGCACTTCAGTTTCCACCGCAAGAATCGGCTTTGCCAGCGCATTGCCCGCAACTTCCCCCTCTACTCTTGCGCCGCTACCCGGAACGTACACCGTTGCTGTTGTGTTCGCCGGAATGTGTACCGTGAGCCGGAATTCTCCATCAGCCGCCAGCTTCCACTCTACCCGCAAGCTGCCGTACAGGCTTTCGTAGCCTGCTTTGACCGAAGTAATCTTCCCTCCCGGCTGCGGACGGATGATGGAATGCTTGAAGCCTGGCTGTTGCGGATCCGTCTCCAGACCTGCCATATAGCGGAACATCCACTCTCCCACAGAGCCAAGGGAATAGTGATTGAAGGAATTCATATCCGGCGTCTGAAAGCCGTTCTCCTCGGTCCAGCCATCCCAGCGTTCCCAAATCGTTGTTGCTCCGTGTTTGATCGAGTACATCCAGGAAGGGAATTCTTCCTGCGTTAACAGTGAATACGCTACATCCAGTTGACCATGGTCGCTCAAAACAGGCAGCAGATAACCTACACCGAGAAAGCCTGTCGACAGACGATTTCCACGGGCTTTAATATCCTCGACCAAATGCTGAACCGCCAACGTCTGCTGATCCGGTGTTAAGAGGCCAAATTGCAGCGCGAGTACATACACAGTTTGCGTATTGCCTTGAATACGGCCATCCGCCGCCACAAACGCAGCCCGGAAAGCTTCAGTAATTCCCGCGAACAAAGTCTCAAAACGCTTCTGATCCGCAGCCTTGCCCAGCACCTCGGAAATAGAGGCCAGCAGCTTCGTGCTGTATGCAAAATAAGCGGTAGCCAATACATCATTCGGCGTATCTGCCCCAATGGACAACCAATCTCCATAGTTGGCATAATCCGGCCGCACTAGCTCATCGGTCATCGACTCCAGATATTCTACCCAGCGAACCATGGCGTCATAATGCGTTTCCAGCACACGGATATCTCCGTACATCAGATATAACGTCCATGGAATTACGACACCCGCGTCCCCCCAGCCCGCATTATCGGGAGCGAACCAGTCCAGCCTTGTGCTCCACATCTTGTAGCGCATCCAGCCAGCATCCGGAGCCACGTCCGTGAATGCACCGGAAGGCTGCTGGGCATCAATCATATCCCACATAAATTTATTGAAGAAGCGGGACACATCCATATTATAAGAAGCCGTGCGGGCAAAAATCTGTGCATCCCCCGTCCAGCCGAGCCGTTCATCCCGCTGTGGACAGTCCGTCGGTACAGACAAGAAGTTTCCACGCTGTCCCCAGGTAATATTGGAGTACAGCTGATTGACCATGGGATCAGAGGTTTCAAGGCTGCCCGATACCGAGGTATCCGAATGAATTACCTTGCCGACAATCGTATCCAGATCAGGTTCTCCCGGGTATCCGATCAGCTCCACATAGCGGAAGCCATGAAAGGTGAAATGAGGCTCGTACCGCTCCTCACCTGCGCCTTTTAGAATATAATGTTCCTGCTGCACCGCCACCCGCAAATTGTCCAGATACATACTGCCATCGGTATTCAGCATCTCTGCATGGCTGAGTGTAATTTGCGTCCCACGCTCACCCTTAACCTTAACCTCTGACCAGCCAACCATATTCTGGCCCATATCATATATATAGGTTCCAGCTTCGGTCTTGCGCAGGCTTAGCGGTCGCATCGTCTTCGTAATCCGAATGGGTGGTTCCATGGACGCGACCAGCAGTCCGTTATAGCCCGGCCGGATGTCCGGCAGCTCCCAGCCAGAGTCATCATACCCCGCCCGATCCCAGCCCGGCAGCTCCTGAGTCGCATCATATTTCTCGCCCAGAATCATATCGGAATATTGGATAGGGCCTCTGGTCGTTTTCCAGCTGCCATCCGTGATAATACGTTCTTTCGTGCCATCCTCGTACTCTACAGACATCTGCAGAAAAAGAAAGGGCCGCTCGCCATAGATCTTGTCGGAAATAAATCCAACTGTTCCTGCATACCAGCCTTCGCCCAAAATAACGCCAAACGCATTATCCCCTTGCGTCACCTTGTCCGTAACATCGTAAGCCTGAACCTGAACCCGTTGATCATAATCGGTCCAGCCTGGGGTGAACAGGTCACCAACCTTTTCGCCATTCACTCGCAGATTGTATAGTCCAAGCGCCGTGGCATAAACTACTGCCCGCTTAACCTTAGACCTCAATGTAAAGTCCTTACGAAAAAAAGGTGAAGGCTGCATTTTCAGATCCGCTTCGGCTTTGCGGCCAATCCATTTGGCCTTCCAGCCGGTACGGGCCAGAATGCCCATACTCCATAGAGCCGGTTCGCTCCAGGCTGATATCACATGCTGTTCATCCCACACCCGGACCTTCCAATAATAGGTGCTTTCAGCCTGAAGTGCCGCTCCTTCATAGACGATATGGGTGGAATGGCTGGTTTCCCTCTTGCCGCTGTCCCACATATCCCCAATATCCTGGTCCAGCCCTTCTTGAGTGGCAGCAACCAGAACCTGATATGCAGTCTGTGCAGTAGCAGACGCCTCTGATTCCAGCTTCCAGAACAGACGTGGATGTAGCACATCGAGTCCTAGCGGATTCTCCAAATATTCAGTCCTGCAGCCTATAACCGAAATTGTCATTACAAGTTCCTCCATTATTCAGCTCAACTCTAGATCACTCAACATGCTGTTTAAGTAGTCAGCTTTTCCCTCTGCAGCGCACCTTCCACCGCAAGCGTTCCAGCTACTGCCGACAGCCAGCCGCGCCGCAGCTTGAAGCGCTGTTCCTCACCCATCGCTGGTGCATACGTTCTACTCTTCCGGTATAAGGCTTCAAGTTCCTCCCGCCGCCAAAAGCCAAGTGCCAGGCCGCCGATATAAGCAGAGCCAAGCGCTGACAGCTCTACTGCTTCCGGACAGGCCACCGGGGCCCGCAACAGATCAGCCTGCAGTTGCATCAGCAATCCGTTCGTTGTCGCTCCGCCGTCCACACGCAGCTCCTTCAGCTTGATCCCCGTTTCTTGTTCCAATAAGGCAACAGCATCCGTAACCTGGTGGGCAATACTCTCCAGCGCTGCCCGCATAATCTCCCTCCGCCCAGAACTGCGGTTCAGTCCAACTATGGCTGCTCTGGCACTCGGATTCCAATAAGGCGCGCCCAAGCCCACAAAGGCAGGAATCAGATACACGCCACCAGTATCTTCAATTAACGCCGTTTCGCGTTCCAGCTCCTCATAGGTCTCAAATAAACCCATCTGATCCTTGACCCAATTCAGAGCATCTCCAGTCGAATGAATAATGGCTTCAAGCGCGTATTCTACCTTGTTCCCGATCCCCCAGGCAATAGCCGTCACCAGACCATTCGCCGCCTTCGGTGGGTTCGTGCCGGCATACAGCATGACAGAGGTTCCTGTACCATAAGTGCCTTTAGCCATCCCAGGGTGGATGCATTGCTGGCCGAACAGAGCAGCTTGTGAATCACCGATTACTCCTGTAATCGGCAGTTGCAGCGGATGTAAGTCCGGGTCTGCAATCACACCGTATATTCGGTCACTTGCTTGCACCTGCGGCAATATGCTCAGCGGAACACCGAACACCCCGGCTAACTCCTCGTCCCATTCCAGCGTATGAATATTGAACAGCTGGGTTCGGCTGGCATTGGTGAAATCCGTGGCATGAACCTTACCGCCCGTTAACTTCCAGATCAGCCAGGCATCCATATTCCCGGCCAGAATTCTGCTTCGGCTCAATGAACCCGCTTGATGCTCCAGCAGCCATTTCCATTTCCCAGCGGAAAAATAAGGATCGAGCAGCAGCCCCGTCTTCTCGCGAATCCGCTCCTCCCAGCCCTCACGCTTCAGCCGATCACAGGTGTCGATGGTCCGGCGGCACTGCCAAACGATCGCGTTGCCTAGCGGCAGACCGGTTTCACGATCCCAGAGCAGAGCTGTCTCCCGCTGATTCGTAATCGTCAATCCGGCAATCTCGGAAGCCTTCACGCCGGAGTCTGCCACAACATGTTTGATGGCAGCTTTGACATTGTCGTAAATCTCCAGCGGATCATGCTCCACCCAGCCATCCTGCGGATAAATTTGCCGGTGTGCGACGGCATAACGATAGATAATGCTGCCGCTGCGGTCTGTCAGCAGGGCTTTGGTACCCGTAGTGCTCTGATCTACTGTCAGTATATAAAGGGGGGCCGCAGAGGCTGCTTCCGTCATCCCGTTGTCACCCGTCCTTTTACAATGGTCTTGGCGATCTCGCTTATATTCTCGGCAGTTATGCCGTAATGCTGGAAGATCTCCGCGGTCTTACCGGCAATTGCCGGCTCATCCGGTATTCCCAGAATGCGCACAGGAACGGGTGCTCCACCTGCTGTAACCTCCGCCACCGCTGCACCGAGACCTCCGAATATGCTATGCTCTTCCACCGTAATGATAGCTCCAGTCTCCCGGGCTGCGGCCAACACTGCCTCGTTATCTAGCGGCTTGATGGTATGCATATTCAACACTCTAACGTTGATGCCTTGCTGTTCCAATACATCGGCGGCATCCAGTGCGATCCGCACGGTTTCGCCAGCGGCGATAATTGTCAATTCATTCCCTTCATGCATCCGCACAGCTTTGCCAATCTCAAACTCGTAATCATCCGATTCATACACATCCTCCACCGCATTGCGGCCGATACGGACATATACTCCACCTTTATGCTTAACGAGCGCTTCTGTCATTTTTTTGGTTTCATGCCGGTCTGCGGGTACTATTACCGTTAATCCTGGAATCGCCCGCGTCACTGCGAAATCCTGCAGGGAATGATGCGACATGCCCAAAGCTCCATAACTGACCCCGCCGCTGATGCCAATCAGCTTCACATTCGTATTCGAGTAAGCTACATCCACTTTTACCTGCTCAATACTGCGCATACTCAGGAAGCAGGCGGGTGACGCGACGAACGGGATTTTACCACTATGAGCAAGTCCCGCGGCAATCCCTACGATATTCTGCTCAGCGATGCCTGTCTCCACGAATTGCTCCGGGTAAGCCTTAGCAAAAGGGGCCAGCGCCGCTGATCCCCGCGAATCACTAGTTAGGACCATGATGTCCTTATCCGTCTTTGCCAGTTCTAGTAAGCTTTCACATAGAGCCTGTCTGTTTGGGATGGTATTTTTCATGAATGGACACTCCCTTCCTGTTCGGGTGCACCGAGAGATTCCAGTGAGGCCTGAAGCTCCGCAAGCGCCTGTTCTAGTTGTTGATCATTCAACACATGGTGATGCCATTCCACTTTATTCTCGGCAAAAGATACGCCCTTGCCCTTAACCGTATTGGCCAGCACCAAGGTCGGTTTGCCCGGAACCTGCGGTGCTGAATCAAAGGCGTGGATAAGTGCCCCGAAATCATGACCGTCAATCTCTACTACATTCCAGCCAAAAGCCTCCCACTTGCGGTCCAGCGGCTCCGAACCCATAACATCTTCTGTGCTCCCGCTAATCTGCAGGCCATTGCGGTCAATGATGGCCACAAGATTGTCGAGCTTATAATGAGCCCCGGCCATCGCGCCTTCCCATACCGAACCTTCCGCCTGTTCCCCGTCTCCCATGAGACAGAATACGCGGTAATTTAGGCCATCACGCTTCGCAGCCAGCGCCATACCTACAGAAATCGGCAGCCCGTGTCCAAGTGCTCCGGTGTTCATCTCAATCCCCGGCACCTTGTTGTTCGGATGCCCGATCAGCCGGGTACCAAATTCACTGTATGTTGCAAGCTCCGCCTGCGGGAAATAACCCAGATCAGCCAGTACCGCCCATAGTGATTCCACAGAATGGCCCTTGCTGGCAATGAAGCGGTCACGTTCCACCCATTTGGGGTTCTGCGGATCATGCTTCATGGTGTGGTAATACAGGGCAGTCAGAATATCCGTGTTGCTCAGCGAACCTCCGGTATGCCCTGTTTGCGCACGGTGAATTAATTTCAGCAGCGTCATTCGGATCTCAACAGCCTTGCGGCGCAGTCTTGTGATTTCATTAACTTCCGTTATCTCTGTCATTTCGCTCCACTCCCTCTCAACCAGGCCCGGATTTCCTCTTCTGTTGGATCAACAGGATCGGGGGACAGTCCCGGAATATAATTACAAGCTTCATACAGAACAGGAATAACATTGGCATGAATCCCTACGGAATGATGGACATAAGGGCCTTTAACCAGCTTTTCTTCCCACAGCGGCCAGTCGTTCACTTCCACCCACACATAAGAACCACGGGTAAATGGCCCCTCTACACCCTTCGCTTTGCCAAGGAATAAAGAATACTCGCCATGGTCTCCGTCAAAGCGGGCCAGCGTCATCTCCCCACCGCGAATCTCTCCCTCATGTGTGCCTGGAGCATGATCGTCGAACAGAAAGTGTCTGCGCATCTTCGGTTTATCCTCGATAGATAGAGATACCGGGAAGTTGCCGCAATGGAACAGCAGCTCGGCATTGTCATTCGCCGGATGGCGGATCGTTAAGTCCGCGAAGAAGGTTGGCGCCTGATTCATCGCTGCTGCTTGCACCATAATTGAGGTGATCGCTCCATGAATATCCGTTTCGCAGGTTACCGGAATCTGTTCATCGGTCAGAATGGCATTCGCGAGGCAAGGCATGATACCTATACTCTCCTGTAACGCCGACCAGCATTGAATCGCGATTGCGGTACTGCCCGAGTCAACGGCGTATTTCTTCATCGCCACTTTCAACGCAGCCACACGTATAATCGCCTCTTCCGTAATTTCGCTCGTATCCAGCTTCTCGCGAATATAAGCAATGGTCTCCTGCAGCTCCGGACTGTTCTTCTTCTCCTGCTGTTTGGCGGCCCGTGTAATATCAATCAGGGTAATAGGATATAGTTCAATCCCGAACCGCTCCAGCAGTTCCCCTTCGTTGCACATCATGGTCCAGAAGGAGGTTGGACGGGGTCCAATCTGCAGAATTCGCAGGGAGCGGAATTGACGGACAACATTAGCTGCAGCAACGAAATTGGTGAAACCCCTTTCAAAAACAGGATCATCCACCCGACAGTTCGTCACATAGGTGAACGGAACATTAAAGCGCCGCAGCACCTTGCCTGTTGCGAACAATCCGCACTGTGTATCCCGCAGTCTCATTCCATCCTCCAGAGGGGCTTCGTCTCGCGGTCCCCATAGCAGAACTGGCTTACCCAGCGCTTTGGCGACACGGGCGACCGTATCCTCTGTTCCGAAATTACAATGAGGGAAGAAGACGGCATCCACCTTTTCTTGCTGGAAGCGTTCGATGATGGCATCCGCTCCGATATTATCGTCGTACAACAACCCTTCTTCGTTCAGGCCCTCAAGGTCAACAATCTCGATAGGAAGCCCGAAGGATTCAATCTTTTCGCGGATCGTTACTTTGTAGCGGAAGGCATCCTCTGCACTAAATGTGAACCGACGTGTCGGAGCGTAACCAAGCTTTAACTTCTTCATTATTAATTCCTCCGTGCAATATAGTTAGAGAGAGGATCAACAGGCTGCTGAACGGCAGCAGGAACTTAACTAAATATATAATTAACTAAACTAAACTTTATGATTGTCGTTCAGTGATTTCCCTCTTGAGACCCATAATATCACCACATTTTAGCTCCGTCAATTGATTTTCGATAATATTTTAGTTAATTTAAACTTAACAACTTAATATATTAAGTTTACATCGAACTACATATAAGCTTGATTTTTACTTAAGTTTAGTAGTAAAATTAACTTGTTTACAGGAATTTTGATGAACGAATGGAGAATCAACCCATGAGGATGGAAGATATTGCGAAGATAGCGAATGTATCCAAAGCGGCGGTCTCCTTGGCCTTAAACGGCAAACCGGGAATCGGCTCCGAGACGCGCGACCGGATTCTACGTATCGCCAAGGATGCGGGATATGCCGCCCGGATTAAACCTGCTGCTCCCGCCAAACAAGCAAAGACGCTGCTTTTTCTAGCCTTCACCAATTCGGGGATTGTACTGGAGGACTACTATCAGCAGCCCTTTTTCCGTGAATTGATTCAACATACAGAGGAACGGGCCCGTTCCAAAGGGTATTCCATGCTTTTCTCCTCTGTAGATATGGAATTTTTCGAGCGTGATATCGAGCTGATCGCCGATGAGAATTCGGGCAACGGTGTGATTCTGCTCGGCACCAATCTTAGCCGGGAGCAAATCGCCACCATCGCGGCAAAAATGCCAAATATCGTGGTGCTCGACACTCTGTATGAGACGCTCCCGATTCATTTTGTCGAGATTAATAACGTTATGGGCGCTCACCAGGCAGCTACTCACCTGTACGATATTGGCCATCGCGAGATCGGTTACGTCGCCTCTTCTGTGCGGATTCACAACTTTGATTCGCGCAAACGCGGCTTCAAACGCACCTTGAAAGACTTAAATGTAGATCTGCCAGACTCACGCGTGTTCACTGTCTCTCCCACGGTTCTCTCCGTACAGGAATCCTTTAAGGAGCAGCTGTCTGTGTACAAGCAAGCTACTGGCGGGTACCCGACAGCGTTATTTTGCGAGAACGACTATATCGCCATCAGTGTGATGAAGACACTGGCGGAGCTTGGGCTGAATGTCCCTGAAGATGTCTCCGTCATCGGCTTTGATAACATTCGCGAATCCATCGTTGTCTCGCCCGAGCTAACCACCATTCATGTGGAAAAAGAACTATTAGCCCGGACCGCGGTAGACTTACTCGTAGACTCCATTAATGAGAACAGCCGCACCAGCGTAAAAACGGTGGTAGATACTGTCTTCACGGAGCGGCTGTCCTGTGCAGCCCCTGCGGCTGTGATTGCAGCTGAACAGAACGTATAACGTATACGAACACATTGCACAACAAAAAGGCCACGAAACCCTTTAGGGGATCGTGGCTTTTTCCAATATATACTCATTCACTTAACTCAGAGAGTTTCATTATAAAGGGAAAATATCCCTCTAATTAGCCAATTATTGCTCGAAATCGGGAATTAGCGGGAATTTATCCCTATAAATTATGGAAATATCGCTATTTAGTAATTTATATCCCATATTAGAGGGAGTATTTCCCTCTATTGCGGTCTGGAGGCCTTTAAGGGCAGGATTAGCGGGAGGTTTTCCCTCTATATCCAAAGGTGTATCCCTAATCTTGAAAAGAAGGCCAACAATATTGTGGCTTAAGGGTCAACTTTTGAGTATTTGCACAGTACGGGAAAGCGCCGCAACATCTACTATAACTGGTTGCATCGTGATCGAGAACGCACGCTTCACTGCCTTCAGCAAATATGGCTCAAGCGTTGGCGCATAACCGCAGCTATGATTGCCGATTCCACTTTGGGCAGCATCCAGCTTCACAATCGTGCGGTCCAGCCGATTCAGCTTATGCACATGGGTGGCCGTGGACATATCCTGTGTTGAATAATGATGAGCGCTTATATCAAATAGGGCCTCACTTGTAAACATCAGCCCATTCCCCTGCCTATCACTGAGCACTCCCCAGCGGGTATCCGTTTTGTTGCCATTTTCCTGCGGCTTGATGTAGGGAACGAACTGCTCCTGTACCAAACCGCTGTAAATGCCCAGCTTCCCGCTCTCCTTGCGGTCGGAGTAGCACTCATGAGGCCCACGTCCGAACCAAGACATCGTTGTGAAATTCTCCGGCATGGCCAGCTCCATTCCAAAGCGCGGCAAAGGCGGCAGCTCCCTCAGGGGTTCGAAGTCAAGTTGCATATGGATACTCCCGGTCACTGATAGAGTGTAGATCATTGTTGAACGGCACACCAACGTTGCTCCCCTTGCCCCCATCATTTGATGGACCAAGATACGACAGCCCTTAGCGCCCAAATCCTGAACAGACACTTCCCTTACATCTGAATAAAGACGATCGTAGCCTGCTTTTACCCACTCTTTGGCCAGATGAACATCATTATCCACGGGAGCGCGCCATAAATTCACTATCGGACCAGAAGCCATGAGGCTAACACTTTTATGCTCCCACTCCACCAGTACCCCCGACTCTTTATTAAAAATCATCCGAAAGTCGCTCCCTCTCACGGTGATCGCCGTTCGGGATTCCTCCACTTGTAGGCGAGAATCAGCGGGCTCTGTGAGTTCTGTGGGTTCTGTGGGTTCTGTAGGTTCTGTGGGTTCTGTGGGTTCTGTGAGTTCTGTGGGTTCGCTGGGTTCAGCAGGTTCGACCACTTGGGTAGGTTCAGAAGCTCTAGCTTCCCCTAGCAGCAGATCCGCCCAGGCCACTTCATGCCCAGCCTTCGCCCAGAGTGTAGCACTGCGCAAGGTGAACGTGACATGCAGCCAAAATTCACCTTTTTCGTTCAGCATCACCTCATTTAGCAGGATCAGCACCTGCTCAAACTCCCCGGCTGGAGTGTAAAGAACGGGCAGTTCTCCCGTATCTACAATTACACCGTCCCTGAACAACTGCCATCCCCCACGCAGATGGGCCAGAGTAAGGAAATCGTAGCGGTTATGGATCTCCAGGATGCTTCTCGCCTTGTCTATCCACTTGATCTTGAGCGGCTCAATCACTTTCTTATATTCCAGCAGCGCTGCCTTCGGCGTGCTGTCGGGAAACAGCAGACCGTCGAGACAGAAGGTCCCGCCATGCGGCTCCTCACCAAAATCTCCGCCATAAGCATACCCTCCCTCTTCATCTTCCCTCCCCTTCATTTCCTCCTGTTCCTTCTTGTCCCCATCCTTCTGTCTGAGAATGGCCAGATCTCTCCACTCCCAGATCAGTCCTCCCAGCAACCGCGGATAGGCATAGATCGCCTCCCAATATTCGTGCAGATTGCCCGTCGAGTTGCCCATCGCGTGGCCGAACTCGCACATCAAATAGGGGCGGGGGTCTTGCTTCAAACCTTCCGCGATCAGCATCTCTACAGAAGGGTACATCGAGCTGACGATATCTATAATTTCGGCATCATAAGCCCGTTCATAATGTACAGGACGGGTCGGATCAGCCATACGCACCCACTCGGCCATGGCGTCATGATTCGACCCATAACCGGATTCATTGCCGAGGGACCAGACGATTACGCTAGGATGGTTCTTATCCCGCTCCACCATCCGTCGCGCGCGGTCAATATAGGCTTCGCGCCAATCAGGATGCTTGGACAGGAAGCTCTCGGCCGCCCCGCGCGCGAAGCCAGGAATCTCCTGATTCACCTTCTCCCCAGTCAGCGCGAAGCCATGCGTTTCCAGATCAGCCTCGTCGATCACATATAAGCCGAAGCGGTCACAGAGATCCAGCCAGCGGCTGTCGTTCGGATAATGCGAGAGGCGGACCGTATTGATATTATGCTGTTTCATCAAGACAATGTCCCGCTCCATATCCTCCACCGCAATTACGAAACCAGTCCTAGCATCGAATTCGTTCCGGTTCACCCCCTTGATGATCATCGGCTGACCGTTGACCAGCATGCGGCCTTCGGTAATGACCAGATCACGGAAGCCTACGGCGATCCTATACACCTCTTGCACCTTCATCTCACTGTCATACACAGTCAACAATAGGGAGTATAAATACGGAGTTTCTGCTGTCCATAGATTAGGTGCGTAGACAGTCCTATTGATAACAATGTTGATCTCCCGCTTCGACTCTGGCTGCAAGGCTTGTTCATACTCCTCCGCAAAAACAGTCTCGCCAGCCTCGTCCAATAAAATGGTCCGAATATAACAAGACTCCTCTAGCTGTCTGCCTCTGTTCGCCACACTTATAGTAGTCTCCAGCACTCCTACGGTGTAATTCTCCAGCAGCACCGTCTTCACCGCAGCATCTCTTAAACCAACCATCGGACGAGCCAGCAGATAGACATCACGAAAAATCCCGCTGAGCCGCCACTTGTCCTGACTCTCCAGATAGCTGCCCGAGCACCATTGATAGACCTCAACGGCTAATAGATTATTTCCCGGCTGCAGCAGGTCCGTCACTCTGAATTCAGAGGTATAGTGACTTCCCTCGCTGTAGCCCACAAGCTGTCCGTTCACCCATACCTGAAACGCAGAATCTACACCTTCAAATACCAGAGTAATATCCTTGCCCGTCCATTTCTCACTAATCTGAAACGCTGTCCGGTAGCAGCCAGTAGGATTCAGATGGGGAATATGCGGCGGATCTACGGGAAAAGGATACGGGCAGCTGCTATAATGCGGCTGTCCATATCCGTGCAGCTGCCAGTTGGCGGGGACCGGTATCCGGTCCCATTCTTCAGCAGCGAAGTCCGGCTGCTGGAAGCCCTGCGGCACACTACTAGGCGCTGCAGCATAATAGAAGCTCCATTCCCCGTTCAACAATTGATAGAAGGGCGATTGCTCTCTTTTGCCGATGATAGCGCTTTCTATATTCTCGAACGGAATCATATCGGCCCGCGGCAATTCACGGTTGACTCCCAATATACTTAAATCTTCCCATACAGGAAGCGACTCTGCCCCTATTGTCATTTCATTACTCTCCTCCGCCAAAAATGAACTAAAGACACACTGTGCCTTATTGTTAATCATAGTGAAGAAGCGCGGCCAGCGGCATTTATAAAACCGACTCCTTATGTTGAAATAACCTTTGTCGGTCAGACAAAAAAACTAGCAAGCCCCCAACGACCAGAGACTTGCTAGTTTCACTAACTTTTGAAATGAGGAAGGTTGTCTTAACTCCCTATCTTAATTCTTTAACTGAAAGCGACTAAGCAGAACTTCGCCTGCAAAGACCAGATAGACATTGGTGGTCGCGGCATTAATAGTAGCTTCAGCCACCACGCTTGCCCACTGCTGCACTCCACCCGATGGTACGCTCACTGTGCCCGCCAATTCTCCGGCAGGACTCTCCGTTCTGATCTCGATGCTGCCGCCCTTAACCGAAGATACCAATGCCTCAAATCCTACTGCACCTTTATCCAAAAGCACATCATTGAACGCAATCCAAGCGCCGTCTTTCGCCGGATGAATAGAAGCTCCGCCTGCCTTGCACTCATCCAGATATACACCTTCATAATCATCGTAGTTCTCAGCTTGGGTACTGACATACAGATTGCGGGCAGGGATGGTCTCACCATGAACGCTTACCTGCTCGGTAAGCTGAATATCCGCCGAGGAACGACCAATCAGGATGGCATATTCTCCGTTCTCGACACAATACTGATCACGGGTGACATCCCAGAATGCCAGCTCAGTCACCGGCAATGAGAATTCAATCGTCTGGGACTGGCCAGCAGCAATATGGACTTTCTCAAAGCCCTTCAGCTGCTTGATCGGACGTTTGACCCGGGAGGCTAAAGCTTGAACATACAACTGAACAACCTCGTCACCATCAACGTCTCCGGTATTCTCAACCTGAACAGAAATATTCAAGGTTCCATCCTGCTCCAGCTCCTTGGAGCTTAAGTTCAGACTGCTATATGACAGCTGCGTGTAACTCAGCCCGTGGCCGAAGGGATACAGCGGCTCGCCGTCAAAGTACATATAGGTTCTTTTACCCTTGATAATATCGTAATCCAATAGATCCGGCAGCTGCTCCACCGAACGGTACCAGGTCATATTGAGCTTACCGGATGGGCTATAGTCTCCGAACAACACATCGGCCACCGCATTGCCCAGCTCTTGTCCGCTGTGCGAGGTATATAATACTGCCGGAATATGCTCGTCGATCCATGAGGAGGAAATCGGATAGCTGCCAACGATAACTACAACCGTATTAGGGTTAGCTGCATAAACGGCTTTGACCAAGTTCTCCTGCTCCTCTGGCAGTACAATATCCGGTCTGTCGATCTCCTCTTTACCATTTATCAAAGGATGGTTACCCACGAATACTACCGCTACTTCAGCAGCCTTCGCCGCTTCAACTGCAGCTTGCAGACCATCAACAATAATGTTCTTGTGAAAAGAATGAGCACTCACAGCAGCATCCTGATCAGCAACCTGAAGTGTGCCATTGTCTGGATTGATGGAGATTAACTTGTCATTCCAAGTCCGCAGAGATACAGCACCCTCCGCGTCCGGCACCAGATTAAAGGTTTCCTTCACATACCAGCCATAAATTTCATCCGCAGATACCGTAAGCGTCTCCGCTTCACTCAGAGTTACATATTGTTCCCGACTGGTGGACTGTAACGTATGACTAGCCCAGCCCCAAGCCGTATGGCGCAACAATTCTCCATGCTCCAGCGTATCACTCAGCACGGCCAGCCTTCCATCTTCACCGGTAATCCCTAATACTTTGCCGTCTGCTGCGGAAGTCAGAATAATTTGGTCTGCCCCACTCGCAAAAGCAACCTGCTTGCCAGGCAGCTTCTTGATCACACCCTGCAAAGGTGTCACTCCGTAAGCCAATGTTCCAGAATACCAATCTCTGAAAGCTTCATCGCCCAAGGGTCCGATAACCGCTACCTTAGACAGTTTACTTTTGCTAAGTGGCAAGGTCTCATTGTCATTTTTCAGCATCACGATAGACTCTTTCGCCGCCGCAAGCGAGAGCTTTGCATGCTCTTTACTGAGCACAACGGAATCATCGATTCCGGCATAAGGATTCAATTCCGCAGGATCAAATTCACCCAGACGGAAGCGGACTCTGAAGGTATTCGCTAGCGCACGATCCAAATCTGCTTCATTCAGCAACCCTTGGTCCAAGGCTTCGTGGATTACTTTAATAGTTTCTTCCGTCTCCTCGGTCACGCTGTCGATCCCGTTCTTAATGGATTCTGCCATCGATTGGGCGAACGACTCATAATACTTGTGATCCTTCACAATCCCGAACAGATCGCCAGCATCGCTGACGATAAACCCGTCCATCTCCCATTCGCCTTTGACAATATCCATTACCGCCGGATGGAGAATAACAGGTACCCCATTCACCGAATTATAAGCGGTCATCATAGATTGAGCGCCACCCTCAAGAAAAGCAGGCTTAAAGGCTTCCAAATAGTACTCTCTCATATTACGCGGATCAATACTGGATGAGCCCACTCCGCGATCAATCTCATTGTTATTGCCCAGAAAATGCTTAAGCGTGGCTACCGCCTTCAAATACACAGGGTGATCACCTTGAATGCCCTGCACCAATGAGGTACTCAAGCGGCCGGTCAGCTCCGGGTCTTCACCATAAGCTTCCTCTGTTCTGCCCCAGCGTGGGTCACGTTCCATATCGACCGTTGGCGCCCATAACGTCAGGCCGTTTATCGTTGGGTTCTTCTTATAAAAGGCTCTGGCTTCATCTCCGATGGCCGCCCCGATTTCTTTCAGCAGCTCCGGATTCCAGGTGCAGGCTAGTCCGCTTGGCTGCGGAAAAGAAGTGGCTTTACCTAGCCAAGAAATCCCATGCGCCGCTTCTGTGCCGTGCTTGTAGCCCCCAACACCTAACCGTTCTATGGCAGCTTGATACTGAGGCATCAGGCTTACTTTTTCAGCAAGAGTTAATCTAGAGAGCAGATCCTGCACTCGTTCATTAAGGGGTACATCAATTTGTTGAAATGGATATGTAGCAGTTGACTTCATCTACAATCGCTCCTTCGGTCTATTTGATAGCGGTTTCATTAATCATAGAAGATTAGCGCTGCCAAGTACACCTGCACAATTGAAATAAAAATCAGGTCATAATTAGAGATTCTTAGGGGCTAAAGCTTAAAACATTAGCTTCGGCCGATGTTCACTTCATTATAAAATTTATTGAAATCCTCTAGATTCAGGGGCTTTGAGAAAAGAAATCCCTGCCCTTCCGTACATCCTAACTCTAGCAATGCTGCCTGCTGGATTTCGGACTCAATGCCTTCGGCAATAATATTCATCTCCATACTTTGGGCTAAGCGGATAATAGTGGTCAGTATTTTGTAATCGATATGATTTGTATCTGTCTCATTAATAAATGAGCGATCAATCTTCATAGTATCAATGGGAAGTTTCTTCAGATAACTTAGCGAGGAATAACCCGTCCCAAAATCATCCATGGAAATGATGAACCCCAATTGCTTGAGTTGACTTAATATTACGAGACCTTCATCCGCTCTTTCCATAATACTTTCAGTGATTTCGAGCTCCAAATCATGAGGATTCACACCGGTCTCTTCCAGAATACGTGTAATCGTTGAGATTAGGTTTTTATCATAGAACTGCCGTTTGGACAGATTAATAGAAAGAGGCAGCAACAATTCAAATTGTCTTTCCCATTGTTTCAATTGTTTGCATGCTTCATGAAGAACCCATTCTCCTATGGACACGATAAGACCTGTTTCTTCGGCGATGGGGATAAATTCGGCTGGGGAAATAATCCCTCTTTCTAAATGGTTCCAGCGGCTCAAGGCCTCCACACCTGTAATTCTGCCTGTAGTCAAATTATATTTGGGTTGAAAAAAAAGCTCTAATTCATTTCGTTCAATCGCGTAACTTAATGCGTTCTCAAGAATGCGTTTATGGTTAAGGATCTCGTTCATATCCGGGGTGAAGAATTGGTATAGATTTCTACCCTTTTCTTTGGAAAAGTACATCGCTGTGTCAGCATTCTTAATCAGCATTTCTAAATCCTCACCATCGAGTGGATACATGCTGATCCCGATACTCAACGTGAGGGTGATTTCTTCCACCTTATTGACAATTGAATGTGAAAATACACTGACAATCCTCTGGGCTATTTCGGCAACTTCTTCTTTCGTTATTTTTACCAGGATGATTGTAAATTCATCACCACCAATTCTTGAGACCATACCCCTTGTACTCACAATGGTTAATAGCTTATCCGCTGTATTCATCAGTAGGGTATCACCAACATCATGTCCTAGGGTATCATTCACAAATTTAAAACGGTCCAAATCAAGAAACAAGACGGCAATGCTCTCTTGATTATGCTGAGCATGAATAATGGCATTCGTTAGACAGTCTCTAAAAAGCCGGCGATTGGGCAACCCTGTTAACATGTCATGCAAAGCATTATATTTCAATTGTTCTTCGTAGCGTTTACGCTCAATCATGTCACGAAATACAAGAACAACGCCGATCACCTTATCATTACTATCCGTAATGGGTGCAGCACTATCATCTATTGGAATCTCTACACCATTTTTATTAATTAGAAGAGTATGGATATCAATCCCCACGCTCTTGCCTTGACGAAGGGCATTATATACAGGATTTTCTACTGGCTCTCTGGAATATTCATTAATGAGCATGAACAAATCAGAAATATCAAGGCCTTCCGCATCTTCGAAACTCCAACCTGTGATTGCTTTGGCAACCGGATTTAAAAAGGTCACTTTTCCCCATTGATCCGTCGTAATGATTCCGTCACCAATACAATTCAGCGTCGTCGACAATAATTCTTCTCGATCCCGATGCAATTCTTCATTCCGCTTCTGATCTGTAATATCTGTGCGAATAGCAATATATTGAAAAGGTTCTCCTTCTGTTACGAATGGAACAATCGTAGTTGTCACCCAATAGTGGCTGCCATCTTTCGCTTTATTCTTAACGTCTCCTCGCCAGATCTTCCCTTGAGCGATGGTCTGCCACATCTCGCGGAAAAATCCCTTAGGATGATGCCCAGAGTTAATGACTCGATGTGTCTTCCCAATCAATTCTTCTCGTGAGTATTTAGAGATCTCACAGAATCGATCATTCACATAAGTGATAATTCCTCTTCCATCTGTTTTGGCTACGATCGTTGATTCATCCAAGGCATATTGGATATCAGACAGCTCTTTTAGAGTCTGTTTTAATTCTCCCTCTACTTGCTTGCGTTCAGTAATATCAGAGCGAATGGCAATATATTGAAAAGGCTGGCCATTTCTCAGTGATGGAACTATGGTCGTATCTACCCAATAATACTCGCCATCTTTAGTCTTATTCTTAACTTCCCCTCGCCAAATGTTTCCTTGGGTAATGGTTTGCCACATCTCGCGGAAAAAATCCTTAGAATGATGCCCAGAGTTAATAATTCGATGAGTTTTTCCGATCAACTCTTCTTTGGTATATTTGGATATGGCACAGAATTTATCGTTGACATAGGTAATTACACCCTTAGCATCCGTTTTGGCTACGATTGAGGATTCATCTAATGCATACATAATATCATCAAGTTCATTTTGGCTATCGTGGTCAGAATACATGTTCATTATATTAGCTCCTCATATGAATACATGCGTTCTAAATCCCCTTGATTTTAACATATTAAATTTTAAATATATAGGCGAATTATACGTGAATAGTCTCTCTGAAATAGAATTCATTGAATTCTTTTTCATTTAACGGTTTAGAGAAGAAATATCCCTGTCCTTCCGTACATCCCAACTGTAAAAGTGCTATCTGTTGCTGTTCTGACTCAATTCCTTCAGCGATAATATTCATTTCCATATTTCGGGCTAACTGAATAATCGTATAAAGTATTTTATAATCTTTATGATTTGACTCAATTTCATTAATAAAAGAGCGGTCAATTTTCAAAGTATCAATAGGCAGTCTTTTGAGATAGCTTAGTGAAGAGTAACCTGTGCCAAAATCATCCATTGAAATAATAAATCCTAATTCTTTGAGTTGGGTTAATATCACTATGCTTTCATCGGCTCTTTCCATAATACTTTCAGTGATTTCCAACTCCAGATCCTGTGGCTCTACATCTGCTTCTTCCAAAATACGCATCAGTGTCGAGATAAAGTTCTTATCATAAAACTGCCTCATGGAAAGATTGATAGAAAGCGGCAGCATTAAATTGAATTTCAATTTCCATTGTTTCAATTGTTTGCACGCTTGCCGAATAACCCATTCTCCTATCGAAACAATAAGTCCCGTTTCTTCAGCAATAGGTATGAATTGGGCTGGGGGAATAGTGCCTCTTTCCGGATGATTCCAACGGCATAAAGCCTCTGCGCCTGTAATTTCATTAGTATTTAACTTGTATTTGGGCTGATAATAGAGTTCTAATTCATTCCGTTCGATCGCTTGACGTAAAGCACTTTCAATAATGCGTTTATGGTTAAGGGTCTGGTTCATATCCCATGTGAAGAATTGATAGACGTTTTTGCCATTTTCTTTGGCAAAATACATCGCTGTGTCTGAATTTTTAATTAACGTTTCTAAATCATCACCATCGAAGGGATAGATACTGATCCCAATACTCAAGGTTAGTATCGTTTCATATTCTTTATTAATAATGGAACGGGAAAATACATCCACTATTTTCTGTGCAGTATTAGCAACCTCCTCCTTCGTAATTCCCTCCAGGATAATTGTGAATTCGTCACCCCCAATTCTGGAGACTGTGCCTAATGTGCCCACTATACTTGTTAATAGATCTGCTGTACTTTTAAGTAACGAATCTCCAATATCATGTCCTAAAGTATCATTCACATATTTAAATCGATCTAAATCGAGAAACATTACGGCCAGGCACTCTTGATTACAACTAGCATGAATGATGTCACTAGTCAGACGATCTCTAAAAAGTCTACGATTGGGCAATCCGGTCAACATGTCATGCAAGGCATTATATTTCAATTGTTCCTCATAACGCTTACGTTCAATGATTTCACGGAACACGAGAACAACACCAGTGACATTATCATGATTATCTTTTATTGGAGCGGCGCTATCATCTATTGGAATCTCTATACCCTGTTTATTGATTAGAATGGTATTGATCACAATACTGACTGTTTGCCCCAGGCGAAGGACTTCATACACAGGATTTTCTACTTGTATTCTGGAATCCTCGTTGACTAATATGAATAACTCGGAAATGTCATGCCCTTCGGCATCCTCGAAGCTCCAGCCGGTTATGGATCTTGCAATAGGATTCAAGAAGGTTACTCTTCCTAAATGGTCTGTCGCAATAATCCCATCCCCAATACTGTCCAAAGTGGTTGTTAATAATTCTTCGCGAACTCGATATAATTCTTCATTACGTTTCTGCTCTGTGATATCTGAACGAATGGCTGTATATTGAACAGGCTTGCCTGCTTTTAGCGAGGGGACAATGGTCGAGGTTACCCAATAATAACTGCCATCTTTAGCCTTATTTTTAATGTCCCCCTTCCAGACTTCTCCTGAAGAAATGGTTTCCCACATCTCACGGAAAAAAGCTTTAGGATGATAGCCAGAGTTAATAATCTCAAGATCCCTTCCTAGCAATTCTTCCCGTGAATATTTGGAAATCTCACAGAACCGATCATTTACATAGATAATGATTCCTCGTTCATCTGTTTTAGCTACGATAGCTGATTCATCCAAAGCATTTTGAACATCGAATAGCTCTTTTAGGGTTTGATTTAATTCTTCCTTCACTTTTGCACATTCACAAACCGCACAAATATTCTGACTGGAAATTATGTCCATTAATTTAGCTCCTCGTGTAAACACATATGTTCTAAATATTCTGAATTTCCAGCAGCTATGTAGGGTTAAAATCAAGCATTCAATTGAGTTATGTTCTGAACTTATTCAAATTTTTTATTACAGCTTCACTTTTATAAGGCTTTACAATAAATCCTTTGGCACCATTCATTATTGCCTTCTGCACCGCCAATTCCTGTCCTAATGCAGAAATCATGATAACAACAGGGGAATAATCCATTTTATTGATCTCCAGCATACATTCAATTCCGTCCATTTCAGGCATAGTGATGTCAAGGGTGACGATATCCGGCCTCAGTTCTTGAATTTTCCCCAGAGCCTCTTTTCCATTTTCAGCTTCCCCAATTACCTCAAAGCCATTACTCTCCAGCAACAGCTTAAGATGTGACCTTATAAAAGCAGCATCATCCACGATCAATACTTTAGTCATATGAATCCTCCTTCAAAGATTTCAGTTTGAAATCAGTTTTAATATAGTTTATCCCCTCATTATGAGAGCGTCTAGGTCTTATTTCCTATCACCTTAACTTCCTATTTTCGACAATCCTTTCAAGACTCCAATAGGAGTAGATTCCTACAAAAGTGCTGGGCACGTTAAACAACAAAAAAGGCCCCGGACATTTTCCCGGAAACCTATATTTTTATAAGATATCCCTCTTATATATTCTGGGCATATCTTTCGTCAGGGATTTTACTTAGTACAACATAGAGACTTGTAGGAAGAGTTCCCGTATTCTTGAAAGAGAACTGCTCGTTGCCCTCGCAAGAAATAACATCATCCTTAACCAGGAGCGTTTCTGCTCCATTTACCGTGACCGTTCCGCCACCATCAAGCACAAGAATAAATACGGCAGTCCCTGGATGCTGATGTGTTGGCAGTTCCTGTCCTGGCATAAAGTTAAGTACAAATACAACACTTTCACCATTCTTGAACACAATCCGTTTCGTGAATTTGTCCTCATTATAGTCTTTGACTGCTTGTAGCCCTTGTTTTTCCATTAGAAAAACCTCCATTTCATCATTTGGTTGCAACAAAAGTAATATGTCCGTAAAAATCGTTGTTGTCTTCAAATGTACTTATAAGCTCGAATAATCGTTGCTTACTGTATTCGTTCTGGCTGGCATTGCCCAGCAGCTGGAGGGTACCCTCCCAGCCTTCATCCACAATAAGTCCCTTTAACGACAGCAGTGTCATACTGCCCGTATGAACGTCAATTTCACTGAATCCGGCCTCATTAAAAAGGCTGCTCCAAGCTGACTCTGTCATGGGCTGTGCGTTAACAAAAAGCGACTTCCGCAGATCATTCAACCGCGAACGGTTTCCTTCAGCCTCCGGGTCAAGGCGCAGCAGCAAGTCGTGGGTGGCCAACCGCCCCCCTGGCTTCAACACTCTCAGATATTCATTGATGGCTTGGCGTTTATGCTCCAGAGGAAGCATGGACAGCATGGCTTCATTAATAACGACATCGAACGAGTCATTGGCAAAGGGAAGCGATAGCGCATTGCCCATCTCAATATGAATAGAATTCTCCAAGCCATGTTGTTTGATATTCTCACGGGCTTTCAGAATGCTAGGTTCATGAATATCAATTCCCGTTACATCACAACCGTAGGTTTGAGCTATATGAATGGCGGTTGTTCCCATATTAGGGGCTACCTCAAGCAGCAACGTATCCGAAGTAATGTGGCAAGCCTCCAATATTCTTTCTGTTGCGGCTTTTCCACCGGGGCGTAATCTGGTTTTACCGAGAGAAGCTAGAAACAGATGCGCAGGCTTAATATCATTACTTGTTGTACTCATATATAAAGCATCTCCTTTTACTCGTTGATAATGATTATCACTACTTGAGTATAAGGTCTTTGAATGGTCAGTTATGTGTTTTGAGTCACTAGACTTGTGACTCTCTCTCAAGACTTAATCGATATATTCGTGCAACTTCTGCATATCGCGGATCGTAATTTCCCGTTGGCCATTGATCTCAATTACACCCATCTGCTCAAATTTGCTAAACTTCCGACTAATGGTTTCGCGGGTAACGCCGACGTAATTGGCCATTTCTTCACGCGACAAGGGCAGCTTTACCTTTATCCGTTCCTTGCCCGGTTTGCCGTATTTGTGACCAAGCTCCAGGATCATATAAGCGATGCGAATTTCAGGGTCCTTCGTAGCCAGACTTTGCGCCAAATTCTCAGTGTGGGCCAGTCTTTTCGTAATGGTCTTTAGCAGCTTCAGGGCGATATCCGGGTTCTGCTCGATGAGTTGCTCCATATCGTCTTTGGTCAGCATACAGATCTCCGTACTTTTTAGGGCATACGCACTGAAATTACTTAATTCATCACTATTGAAGATATTCAGTTCGCCGAAGAACTCACCTGTCGAAAGAATATGCAGAATCTGATCTTTGCCTTGCGGCGTAATCTTCAACAGCTTAACCTGACCTTGCTGAATAATGTATAACGTATCTGAAGGCTGCTCCTCCAATATCAATGCTTGTCCCTTACTGTATTTTCTGTGCTTGATCATTGCGCTAACCTTGGCCAGGTCCTCATTAGATAACGAAGCAAAGATTGGAACTTTGCGGGTACAGGGGTCCTTGGAATATTGGCAGGAACTTTCTGTCATCCTTCTCACCTCTTTCATGGTTTGCTGGGTTTACTATTTATCTTCAACAGGAGCAAAATGGCTGGTATCCTCACCGCAAACGGGGCAGACCCAATCCTCGGGCAGATCTTCAAAAGCAGTACCTGGCACTACGTCCTCATCGGGGTCTCCCAGTGCTGGATCGTAGATATATCCGCAGGGCTGGCATATATATTTGCTCATAGTTAGCTCTCCTTATTATTGAATGTATCGTACTTGATTCCTTGTTCAATCGCTGTCTTATAGGGTAGGGAAGCGGCCACACCTTGAAATGAAATCACTCCCACAATGAAGCTATCCTTAATAAATATACGAGTATACGGTTCACTATCCATAGAGACAACACTAGTGTCGCATTGCTGTTCATCCACTAGACCGATAGAGAACAGGTACATGTCAAAAGCATTAAACAAAGTGACAGGAACTGCACGCTCATAGGCAATAGAGCTGCCGGTCATATTGATTCCAGCAATTCTTCCTTGCTCCATTGCACCTCCCCATAATCCTTCCACCCGGCCCTGAAATTCAGCGGCATCGCCTGCAGCATACACAGAAGGATCACTCGTCTGCATATTCTCATTCACAAGAATACCACCCTGTACTCCAATACCAGCTTGGCCTGCAAGGGCCGTATTCGGTACAATCCCTATCGAGTATACGACATGCTCACAAGGCAACATGGAACCATCCTCCAGCTCCACGCCATGGACACAATCGTTTCCTTTAATGCATTTGACACCCTGTCCCAGCCGGACATTCGCGCCGGATTCGAGAATCTTGTGCAATAGTATAGTAGAAGCCTGCTCATCCAGCTGTCGGCCCATGAGTCGGGGGGCTGCTTCCACAATCGTTACCACATAACCAGCTTCGATAAAGGACCAGGCAGTCTCTACCCCTTGCACACCACCGCCGATTACGCAGATACGGTCTCCATTCACTAAGCTTTCTTTGAGCTGATCTGCATCGTTTAAATCCCTAATATTGTGGACATTGCGCAGCATGGCTCCGGCTATGGGCAGCTTCCGGTTACTTGCCCCTGTACACAGGAGCAGTCTATGGTAGGCAATATTCTGTCCGTCGGCAGTCACAGCTACTTTATCCAATGGAGCAATCGCAGTGATGGTTGTGCCGTGTTGGACCTTAATGTTGTTCGTCTGATACCATTTCTCTTTCTTGATTAATACCTTCTCGCTGTGCAAATCAGTGAACAATCCCTTGGATAGCTTGATTCTATTATAGGGAAGAGTATTCTCCTCCCCAAAAATAGAGATGGCCGCTTCCCCGTCGTGATCCCTGATGGCCTTGGCCGCATGTACGGCGGCAACCCCGCTGCCGACAATCACATAATGTTTCTCCGTCATCGATATCTCCTCTTTCTCTTCGGTAAGTTAAATGGCGCTGAGCAGGAGATCAGAAACGAATTCGGCAGCGTTTTTGATCTTGCGAATTTGTTCTTCCTCTTTAGGAGAGAAGCGAACACGGATAGGGAACTCCACATGGGTCATTCCTGTTGTTTTGATTACATGCGAAGTGCTTTGTACTGTCATCTTCGTTCCGTTCAGATAATCCTGCACGACTTCAATGGCTTCCCCGCTCCAACCATAGGAGCCAAAGGCTGCTGCCAGCTTTCCATCCAGATTCAGAGTCTCCAGCTTACGTAAAATGCTTTCCAAATTTCCGGTCATGTCGGCGTATTTGGTCGAACTTCCGATGAATACCGCGTCGGCGGCGGCTATGCTGTTCAGAATATCCTGCTCTTCAGCCTTGTCTGCATCCCATAGCTCAACCTCTATATTGTTTTCCAGAAAAGAATCCCGGAGGATATGCGCCATTTTCTTGGTATTATTCTTAATTGTTACATAGACAATCGCGACCTTCTTGCCTTCGGTCGTCTCGGAGCTGAGCGTAGCATAAAGGTCGATATACTTGGCTATATCATTCCGCAGAATAAATCCGTGGGAAGGGGCAATCATCTCTATCTCCAGATCCTTGACTGCATCCATCAATGTCCGTACATATCTTCTGTGAGGATGAATGATAGCCTGATAATAACCGATGTAATCCTCCGTGATATCATATCCGGCTTGATCCGCGAACAGCTGATTCACTGCCACATGTGTGCTGAAGATATCACAGGGAAATAATATTTTATCCTCCATGCAGTAGGTGATCATCGTTTCTTCCGTATGAAGATACGGAGTCTCTTTGAACAGCAGTGTCTTCCCACCAATATCAAGCTGGTCGCCATCCTTCACCACCAGAAAATCACGGTGCTGCAGCTTGTACATCTGTTGAATCTCGGGCACGGCAATTTCCGTGCAGACAATAGTAGCATTCGTAGCTTTGGAGGCAAGTGCAGCCAAACCGCCGGAGTGATCAGGTTCAGTATGGTTAATCACAATATACTGAATGTCCAACGGATCTATTAACTCAGCTAAACGCTCTGCATATTCTCTTCCAAATTCCATATCCACGGTATCAATGACTGTCGGCTTGCCAGTCTTGAGTAAATAGGAGTTGTACGTAGTGCCTTTAGTCAAGAGAAGGCGGTGAAAAGGCACCTCACGCTTATCTATTTTGCCAACCCAGTAAATATCCTTCGCGATTTCAAATCCTGCTTCCATCTTCATAACCTCCTGAAATAATGTGATCTACAAATTGATTGTATTCCTCTCTAGCTTTTGGAAAGAGGATTGAAATCAAATTTTTGAATTATTCATTTCGGATTATAAATGGAATGAGCTAGAATCAATAATGAAAGCGCTTTATATCAAGAGGGGTTACTGATATAATAGATATAGAAGGACATCTCTAACCATACGGCGAGAATAAATCGAGGGGGGACGGATATGAGACAACATATTATTGTACCGTTTGACAACTCTGACAGTGCGCGGGAAGCTTTGCACGTTGCCATCGAAATGGCGCAGAAATATCAGGAGAAGATTCTATTATTAAATGTCCAGTCAAAATTCACTACTCCCCATACCAAGGTTTTTTTCAACGATTCGGATATGAGGGACTACCAACAAACATTATATGAAGAAGCTATAGCTTCAGGCTTACGCCTTCTAGAAGAATCCGGTGTCGAATACGAAGCGAAGCTATTGATAGGTTTTGCCCAAGACGAAATCTTTAAAGAAGCTGAACATCAGCAGATCCGCTGCATCGTTATGGGATCACGCGGGCATAGCGCTTTCGTGGGCAGTGTACTTGGCAGTGTAAGTCAAGGCGTCCTTTACCGGTCGAACTGTCCAGTGATGGTTGTGCCTAGCAAGCAGAAATAAGAAATATGGATATCGCTTAACGAATATCTCTTGTGCGGATATTATTGCTGAATAATGCGGAATCGCTAACTAACTTATAGGATGGATAATTCTCATCAGCAACAAGCCGCATATATTCATCAAATAAATCCGCTTGCTGTCGGTCGACAAGAAATGAAAAAGGCTCTGTTTGTACTTCAATATCTGTAATGTCCGGCTTGCTAACTATCAAAATCACAATAACACCATTACAACCACAGCCTTCAGTGTCAAAAAACAGCTTGAAATATCCAGTTTGGCCGCCAAGACTCTCTCTTAATCTTCCTACGGTCAGTGTATTTAGTTCTATCTTCATTTAGCATTACGCTCCTTTCACTATTCCTCAATACATTCCAGATTGCTTGCGCCGGGGGGAACGATTGGATAGACGTTCGTTTCCTCAATCACTTCAAATTCCATGATAGCTGGCCCCTTCGTATTCAGGGCGCGCTCGATGACTGCTGTAGCCTCGTCTATGGTGCTTGCTCGATAGCCTTGGGCACCAAATGACGCGGCAAGAGCAGCAAAGTCCGGTGAGCTGATACGCACTGACGAGTATCTTCGATTCAAGAAAAGCTCCTGCCATTGCCGCACCATTCCTAAATACCCATTCTTTAGAATGGCTACCTTCACATTAAGCTGCAGATCAACGGCAGTCATGATCTCCTGCATATTCATCTGAAAGCTTCCATCCCCACTAATGCATACGATCTGTCTATCGGGAAAAGCCACAGCCGCACCGATTGCTGCCGGGAAACCATACCCCATGGTGCCAAGTCCGCCTGAGGTTAGAAAGGAGCGCGGCTCTTTAAAGTTGTAATGGTGGGCCGTCCAGATCTGATGCTGACCCACATCTGTAGAAATGATGGCATCCGAAACCGTTGCCTTATCAATGCAGTGGATAACCTCCTGAGGTGTGAGTTTCCCCCCGTGATTAACAGGCTGGGGCTGGACGGGGCGTCTGCTCCAACCACTAATCTGATCTTGCCATTCGGGATGGCTCGCCTTAGACAAACGGTCAAGCATTCCCTGTAGAACAGTGGCGATCGGACCATTCAGCGTAAGATCAACCTCGATATTTTTATCAAATTCGGCTTCATCTATATCCACCTGAATTTTATAGGATTGTGGTGAGTAAACCCCGCGTTTCCCTGTCACCCGATCACTGAATCTTACGCCAAGGCAGATTAGAACATCGGCCGCTTGCACAGCGCGGTTCGCCGCCACCGTTCCATGCATCCCTACCATACCTAACTGCAGCAAATGCCGTGATGGAAATGCTCCAATGCCCATTAGTGTAGAGGCCACCGGCAGATCGAAGCGGACAACAAGTTCATGCAGCAAGGCTGGGGTTGCTCCTGCCATACACCCTCCACCTATTAAGAACAGCGGACGCTGAGCACTGCGTAATTTCTCGGCCATTAGATCCAGCTTCTCTGCACTGAACTCCCATTCCACCTTATATCCGCGAATCGAGACAGACACTTTAACATCAGTAGGCATTGGCAACATCGGAGTGTTGTCCATCATGACATCTTTAGGCAAGTCGATCAGCACTGGACCGGGGCGTCCTGTCGTCGCCAGATGAAAGGCTTCATTAAGAATACGCGGCAGATCCGCCTTCTTCATAACCAAATAATTATGTTTGGTGATCGACATGGTCATTCCATATATATCTACCTCCTGGAAGCTGTCCAGGCCGATCATTCCGGTGGGTACCTGTCCTGTAAGAATGATCAAGGGTACAGAATCCATGAATGCCGTGGCGATGCCTGTTATGGCATTAGTAGCACCAGGGCCGCTGGTTACAAGTGATACTCCAACCCTGCCCGTTGCCCTTGCATATCCGTCCGCTGCATGCACCGCAGCCTGTTCGTGCCGGACCAGGATATGTCGGATGCTCTTGCAATCGAACAAAGCATCATACACTGGCAGCACTGCTCCCCCAGGATATCCGAATATCGTATCTACCTCTTGTTCCAGCAATAGTTCTACCAGCAATTCTGCTCCGGTCATGACACAATTCCTCCTCTACTACCCCTAATTCTCATGGGCAAAGTATAGATGGATTAACAGCACGGCCCATGTGACTGCCGTCACTTCTAATATGACATTCATGCAAATGTAAAAGATCATAACAAAAAAGAGCCTCCTTCTCAGGAAGCTCTACGTGATTTGGGCATTAGTATACAGGCTAGCGTTGTTTGCAGTAAATGTTATTTATAGTGTAACATGTTTCCAGGGGCTAACACTCTGAATGCTCTATTATATAAAGGTATGAAAATAACACATGTAGGAAAAAATGGATCAGACGGAGGGCAAGCATGCCAACTATTAATATGCTATCTTCAGCACACAAGGTAAAAGCTCAAGGGGTTTTGTCCGCGTATATCGAACAAGTGAATTTGATTGAAACCGAACTTCAGGAAAGTTATAAAGTGACTAAAAATCAGTTTAAATCAGGCGATATTAATCACTATCATACTATAGATCTCAAATTTTTTCTAAGCATTCCCCTCTTCAAACGTTCGGGTACAACCGTAGCTTATGTTCATTTTGTGCCTGAAACTATAGAAGAAAGTTTAAAACTGCCTACCTTTGCCAAGAAAATATTTTATACATACATGATTTGGTTCTATAAATCTGTTGATCATATTGTTGTGGTCAATCCCTATTTCATTGAGGTACTAAAAAAATATAACATTGATGAGAAAAAAGTAACGTACATACCCAATTATGTTTCTGAAGATCGTTTTTATAAATATCCTGAAGAACGAATTATTCCCATAAAGCAAAAATACGCTATTCCACTAGACAAATTTGTGGTCCTAGGCGTCGGTCAAGTTCAAACCAGAAAGGGCATATTGGATTTTGTCGAGGTTGCCAAAAGTCTTCCACAAGTTCAGTTTATTTGGGCAGGTGGTTTTTCTTTCGGTTCGATAACGGAAGGATATAAAGAACTGAAACTAGTTATTGAAAATCCACCTGAGAACGTTAAATTTATAGGGATTATTACGCGAGAAGAAATGAATGACATCTATAATGTGTGTGATTTAATGTTTTTGCCCTCTTTTAATGAACTATTCCCAATGTCTATTCTTGAAGCTATAGCCTTAAAAGTCCCAGTACTCTTAAGAGACTTGGATTTATATCACAATATTTTATTTGATTACTATTTAAAAGGTGAGAACATAACGGATTTCGTCCAAATCATAAATACTATGCAGCATAAAGGGGAAGACTATGAACTCTGGGCGAATAACTCCTGGCAATGTCACGAGTATTATTCCAAACAACATGTATTAGAATTATGGAAGCAGTTCTATGACGATATCTATCAACAGAAAAGAATTTAGGAGTTACGCAAATGA
>LIDZ01008015.1_pt1 | contig 34081 bp, 32 predicted proteins | sample 644651 | NCBI WGS metagenome assembly LIDZ01 (sample SAMN03856242, study PRJNA289617) | food metagenome | isolation source: wine grapes on drying loft during traditional withering process | host: Vitis vinifera cv. Corvina | place: Italy: Gargagnago di S. Ambrogio di Valpolicella | collected 2014-01 | reverse complement strand
TTGGACCGCAGGGTCCTGGGAGAGTAGGACGTCGCCAAGCAGCCAAGGACCACTGTTGATTTTGATCAACGGTGGTCCTTTTTTTGTTTTATGAATTTTTTTTCATGAGATGGGAAATGTATGGTGTCTTTTTTATGTCAGTTGATATTTTTATAGAAAAGTAGATATGTTTTTCATGGACTTGGCTATAATCGCTGTGTTAGTTGCCTAATAAATGGAATTTATCTACTTAAGTATATAGATGTAAACCCTTACATGTTAATGGACTGTCCTCTAGGAGTGGACAGTGTTAGTTGCACAAAGACTTGGGAATGATATATAAGGGAAACCTTACTGATATTCTTGACAGCCCCAACCCCCTTTGCTAAGATGGCAATAATATATTTTCAGGAAATGCGTTTTTAGCTTTATTTATAAGGGTTTATTTGGTTTATTTATGAAAATTAGGGGAGGCCACACAAGGTGCGTGAAGATAAGTTTGGTAAAGAAGGATTAACTTTTGATGATGTACTACTGGTACCACGTAAGTCAGAGGTACTGCCAAAGGAAGTAGACGTGTCCACAAGATTAAGTAAGCATGTGAAGTTGAATATACCCCTTATTAGTGCGGGTATGGATACGGTGACGGAGGCTGCTCTAGCTATAGCGATCGCTAGAGAAGGCGGAATCGGCATCATCCATAAGAATATGTCCATCGAACAACAGGCTGAGGAAGTAGATCGTGTTAAGCGTTCTGAGAGTGGGGTTATTACAAATCCGTTCTCACTAAGACCCGACAATCTAGTATCTGATGCTGAAGCAGTGATGTCTAAGTTCCGTATTTCCGGCGTACCTATCGTGGATGAGGATCATAAACTAGTGGGTATTTTGACGAATCGTGATTTAAGATTCATACATGATTATACGATTAAGATTAGCGATGTGATGACACAGGAGAATCTGGTTACTGCACCAGTAGGAACGACGCTTCAAGAAGCAGAAGTTCTATTGCAGAAACATAAGATCGAGAAACTTCCGTTAGTGGATTCCAACAACATTCTTAAGGGACTTATCACAATTAAGGATATTGAGAAAGCAATTCAGTTCCCTAACGCCGCTAAGGATGCTCAAGGTCGCCTTTTGGTTGGTGCAGCGATTGGTATCTCCAAAGACACATTAGAACGTACAGAGGCTCTGGTTAAAGCTGGTGTAGATGTGATTACGATTGATTCTGCCCATGGACATCACATTAATATTATTGATGCTGTACGCGAACTGCGTGGCAATCATCCAGAACTCACGATCATTGCTGGTAATGTAGCAACAGGTGATGCAACACGTGATCTGATTGAAGCTGGTGCATCGGTTGTTAAGGTAGGGATCGGCCCAGGCTCTATCTGTACTACACGAGTAATTGCTGGAATTGGTGTTCCACAAATTACGGCAATTTATGATTGTGCTCTAGTAGCTAAGGAGTATGGTATTCCGATTATTGCCGATGGTGGTATTAAATACTCAGGGGAAATAACGAAGGCCATTGCTGCTGGTGGACATGCGGTGATGTTAGGTAGCTTGTTTGCGGGTACTAAAGAAAGTCCTGGTGAATCAGAGATTTATCAAGGACGTAAATATAAAGTGTATCGCGGAATGGGATCGATCAGTGCCATGAAACAAGGCAGTAAAGATCGTTATTTCCAAGATGATGATAAAAAGCTAGTTCCTGAGGGTATTGAAGGCCGTGTAGCTTACAAAGGACCACTTTCTGATACGATACTGCAACTTATCGGAGGTCTTCGCTCCGGTATGGGATATTGCGGTGTTCAAACACTGGACGAACTACGGAATGATACGCAATTCATTCGCATTACAGGTGCTGGACTACGTGAGAGTCATCCACATGATGTGCAAATCACTAAAGAAGCACCGAATTACTCGGTTTAATTTAGAAGTTCGGATAATAAAATACAATTATCTTACAAGAGGCAGGGCGATTTTCGCTCTGCCTGTCTTTTTTTGATGAATATGCTGTGGTAGAATAGAATAAGCAATGGATTGTTAAGGATAGAGAGGAGCTTGTAAGCTTTGAAACACAAGGTTGTAAGAATAAGTAGACGCAAATTTCTTAAGAAAAGTATAGCTTCGGTTATGCTTATAAATATGTTATGTATGTCCTCATTACCACTCGTGGTGTTAGCAGAAGGGGAAGCAACAACGAAGAAGGAGGTAACAGCAACTGATGCTACGAAGGCGGTTACCCCATCTAAGGCAGTAAAAATTCCGGATGTAAAGAGTTTAGGATTACAAGTGAAGTCAGCTGTGCTCATCGAACCAACAACGGGGGAAATTCTGTTATCCGTTAATAGTGACGTTGCATTGCCACCTGCTAGTATGACGAAGATGATGACAGAGTACATTGTGGCAGACCAAGTGAAGCAAGGGAAGCTTAAATGGGATGACATCGTTACAGTTAGGCAAAATGCAGAAGAAACAGTAGGATCACGTATCTTCTTGGCAGCAGGAGATCAACATACGGTTGAGGAATTATACATAGCTATGGCTGTTGGGTCAGCTAATGATGCTACTGTAGCTTTAGCTGAACATGTAGCAGGTTCTGAAGCAGCCTTTGTTCAAATGATGAATGAACAGGCGAAACGTATGGGGATGAAGACAGCCTTCTTCATTAATTCCTCGGGACTGAGCCGGGCAGACATGCCAGCTGACTTCAGACCTAATGAAGATCGGGAGACGGTAATGTCTGCGATGGACGCGGCCTTACTCGCGAAGTTCATCGTGCAGGATCATCCTGACTTTGCAAGATTTACGGCGATACAATCTTATCCATTCCGTAAACGCGATAGTAAGCCAATCATTAACTATAACTGGATGTTGGAAGCCAATAAAGATATTACGAACTTTAAGGCTTACGCCTATCCAGGGTTAGATGGTTTGAAAACAGGTCATACGCTTGCTGCCGGGAATTGTTTCGCCGGTACTGCAGAAAGAGATGGCATGCGCTTGATCAGTGTCGTTATGGGAGCTAAGACGAATGCCGCACGTTTCGTTGAGACGAAGAAAGTGCTTGACTACGGATATAATAACTTCGAGATCAAACAGGTAGTCGCACCTAAGACCGTCGTAGTGGGAACTGAAACTGTACCCGTGAAGAAGGGTGTGGAAACAACTGTAGGCGTGGTATCGGACTTAGATGTTAAGTTCATGGTTCCAAAAGGAACACAAAATCCTGCAATCACATCCAAGGTTACTCTTCTGAATAAAGACGAGCTTGTAGCTCCACTAGCTAAAGGTACCAAAGTAGGTACCATCACTTATACCTATAAAGCAGAGGGCATGAGTGAAGCTCAGGAGAAGACGGTTAATCTGGTAACAGCTGATGAAGTGGAAAAAGGTGGATGGTTCCGTTTATTGTTCCGAGCGATTAAAGATTTATTCGTCGATTTGTTTGACGGAATCAAGAATCTTTTTTAATATCAATATAGATTAGGGTCCAATCGTGTTGGAGTTACCGTCCATCCCCTTCATTAAACGAAGCTTGTATTATGAAGGGAATGGACTGACCATATATATTTCAGGAGGCGTAAACATGGAAACAGGAACATCTCGGGTTAAAAGAGGTATGGCAGAAATGCAAAAGGGTGGCGTCATTATGGACGTCATGAATGCAGAACAAGCTAAAATTGCAGAAGCAGCAGGTGCGACAGCTGTCATGGCTTTGGAACGAGTTCCCTCTGATATTCGGGCAGCTGGTGGTGTTGCTCGTATGGCAGATCCTACTATAGTGGAAGAAGTTATGAAAGTTGTATCTATTCCAGTTATGGCAAAATCACGCATTGGTCATTTTGTAGAAGCGAAAGTATTAGAGTCACTTGGTGTAGATTATCTTGACGAGAGTGAAGTGCTAACACCAGCGGATGAAGTATTCCATATTGATAAATGGGATTTCACGGTTCCTTTTGTATGTGGAGCGAAAGATCTAGGAGAAGCTTTACGTCGTATTGGCGAAGGTGCTTCCATGATTCGTACTAAAGGTGAACCAGGAACAGGGAATATTGTTGAAGCTGTACGTCATATGCGTCAGATTAATGGTCAAATTCGTAGAGTACAGAACATGTCGAAGGATGAGTTGTATGCTGAAGCTAAGAACTTGGGTGTTGCCCATGACTTATTGCTTGAAGTTCAACAACTAGGTAAATTACCTGTCGTGAACTTTGCAGCAGGTGGTGTTGCTACGCCAGCTGATGCAGCGTTAATGATGCATTTAGGTGCAGACGGCGTATTTGTAGGATCTGGTATTTTCAAATCCGAATATCCAGAGCGATTCGCACGTGCAATTGTTGAAGCTACAACACATTTCCGTGATTATAAATTAATTGCTGAAGTATCCAAGAATTTAGGTGCCCCAATGAAAGGTATCGAGATTTCATCTTTAAAACCTTCCGAGCGTATGTCAGATCGCGGCTGGTAAGAGAGAAGGTTTAAAGGGATATGAAAGTTGGAGTACTAGCATTACAGGGAGCTGTCACAGAGCATATTCGTAGTATTGAACTTGCTGGCGTTGAGGCAGTGGCCGTGAAAAAGATTGAAGAATTAGCAGATGTCCAGGGACTTATTATTCCTGGTGGGGAGAGTACAACGATCGGTAAACTCATGCGTAAGTATGGTTTTATTGAAGCTATTCGTGCTTTCTCAGCAGCTGGCAAGCCTATATTTGGGACCTGTGCAGGCCTCATTGTCCTCGCTGAGAGAATTGAAGGTCAAGATGAGGCACACTTAGAGCTGATGGATATTACGGTTGCTCGTAATGCATTTGGTCGTCAACGTGAGAGTTTTGAGACAGACTTGAGTATCAAAGGTATTGATGAACCTGTTAGAGCGGTGTTTATTAGGGCACCGCTAATAACGAGTGTGGGTAACCAAGTGGAAGTACTATCCACATATCAAGATGAGATCGTTACGGCAAGGCAAGGACACTTGTTAGTTTCTTCGTATCACCCAGAGTTGACGGATGACTATCGTCTCCATCAATATTTTGTGGATATGGTCAGAGCACATCAAGTTTCAATTAGTTAAATTTAGAGAGTGTAAATAAGAACACCTTGACCTTTAATGGATATCAGTTATCGTTCTTTGATGAATATGACTGATGGACATCAGATAAATCTTCTCCGGGTATGAGGATCCGTTTACAAGTGAATGCTGGGGGAAGTTTCTATCTGACCAAGGGGCGAGGTTGTTTTTCTTGAGGAGGGTATATCCGTGTTAGATGTAAAAATATTGCGTGGCGATTTTGCTAGGGTAGAAGAAGCACTAAAGAATCGGAATAAATCACCGGAGCTGATTGCAGATTTCCCTAGACTAGATGGACACCGTAGAGAATTGTTACAAGAAAGCGAAACCCTAAAGAGCCGTAGAAACACGGTATCGGGTGAAGTGGCTAAGCTTAAAAAGAATGGCGAAGACGCAGAGTCGTTAATTATAGAAATGCGTGAAGTGTCAGATCGGATTAAAGCGTTGGATGAAGAAGTTCGAGAACTGGAAGTCAGTATTGCTGACTTGACGATGGCTCTCCCTAACATCCCTCATGAATCCGTGCCTTTGGGTAAGTCAGAAGCTGATAATGTAGAAGTACGTCGTTGGTCGGAACCTACAGCATTTGATTTCACACCTAAAGCACATTGGGACATTGCGCAGGACCTAGGGATTCTTGATTTTGAAGCAGCAGCTAAAGTAACCGGTTCACGCTTTACCTTCTATAAAGGGTTGGGAGCACGTTTAGAACGAGCGCTTATTAACTTCATGATGGATTTGCACAGTAGTGAACACGGCTATGAAGAAATGCTTCCTCCTTATATCGTAAATGGGGATAGTCTACGTGGCACAGGGCAGCTTCCGAAATTTGAAGAGGATCTTTTCAAAATTCAAGATTCCGAATATTATCTTATTCCAACAGCTGAAGTTCCAGTGACCAACTATTACCGCGATGAGATTTTGACTATGGATGATTTACCAAAGAGTTTCGTGGCATATAGTTCATGTTTCCGTTCAGAAGCTGGATCCGCAGGTAGAGATACGCGAGGACTCATTCGTCAACATCAATTCAACAAAGTTGAACTTGTCAAAATCGTACACCCAGATTCTTCATATGAAGAATTGGAGAAAATGACTGGGAACGCCGAACGGGTACTAGAGCTTCTAAAGCTTCCGTATCGTGTCCTAGCTCTTAGTACAGGAGATATGGGCTTCTCTGCTGCGAAGACCTATGACATTGAAGTATGGCTTCCAGAGAGCGACATGTACCGTGAGATCTCCTCATGCTCCAATACGGAGGACTTTCAAGCTCGTCGTGCTAACATTCGATTCCGTCCGGAAGCGAAGTCTAAGCCAGAATTTGTTCATACATTGAATGGTTCTGCATTAGCAGTTGGGCGTACTTTTGCTGCTATTCTTGAGAATTATCAGCAAGAAGATGGCAGTGTTCTCATCCCTGAGGTACTTCAACCGTACATGGGAAACATAAAAGTAATTTCTCTAAAAAAATAAATTTTGAAAAAGGCTTGCCTTTTGGCATTCAGTTGTGATAAGATAGTTTTTGTTGTTACAGATTAATTATCTATCAAGTAAACAACTGAATCACCTTTTGGAGAGGTACCGAAGCGGTCATAACGGGGCGGTCTTGAAAACCGTTAGAGCGAAAGTTCACGTGGGTTCGAATCCCACCCTCTCCGCCATTATAATAAAACTTACTAACCATTCTCAGTAATTGAGAGTGGTTTTTTTGAAATATAAGCAAGTATAAGTTTCACCTGATACTCTATTCCTTATATTTCCGCTGAAACGGGTGCCGTCCTTGAAAAAGGACGGCATTGCCGTTTCTACTTGTATAAAACGATGCCACTTTTCACAACTTATAGTGAAGGGGAGGTGTTGTTTATGAACCAAGATTTTCAATTGAATCAAAATCAGCTTGTAGATGCGTGGCAGTCTAAATTGCCGAGCGTTCTTCACCCATCTGATCAGACCAAGGTAGTGGCCGATGAGGCCGACTCTAACAGCATTAGAATCCATATAGGTACTGTTGGCAGGCAAGCGTACTCTTTTGACTTCCAATGTACGTATAAGGATACACGCGAGGTCGGTGTTGAACTTGTGGATGTAGAGCGTGACGGCCGTTCGGTAGATGAGCATACCCATGTCATTCAGAACTTAGCAGGAGATTATATACGACACATTCATGAATGTGCCCAATCACTGCATGATGTAACAGACCCTTCTTAAGCATGAGGGAATCCTTCAAATGGGGTGAACAAGATGAGTAAGCCAAAAGCAATTCCGGTTCCAGAAGCACAAGAGAAACAACAGCGTCGAAACAATAATGAATCTAATGCAATGCAAGAACCCCTTTCAGGGTCTAAGAAAGTGAAGAATCACAATCATGTGAGTCACTTGAACAAAGAGGGCTAGACTTGCAGGTGTAATGAAAGATGGATAAATTGGATAACACCTTAGTTCTACTACTAAGGTGTTATTTGCGTTAAAATGGGATAGGAACAATTAATCAGCTATATTATGAGAATTTCATAAAATATGATGATATTTCAGTTATTATTTCCCATAATGTGTTTCGCGTAAGCGAGAATTAGTTTATGATAATGAAAGTGACTATGGTTACAGACTGAGGGGAGAGAAATAAATGAATAAGAAATTTACAGTTATCATGCTAACATTGCTCTTAGCAATGACAGTCGTACTATCTGGCTGTGGCAGCAAGCAAGGCCCGAAAGAGGCATTACAAACCGCTGCGGGAAATGCTATGACGATGACTTCGTATGAAATGAAAAGTAAGGTCGTTATTGAGGATTTGAAAGTTAATGCACCGGATTTAACGGGGAGTGCTAGTACTGCTGGGTCGATTATGAGTATGCTCAAGAATGCCGAGATAACAATTGATGGGATATATCAATTGGACCCAATGCAAACAGAATTAACGTTGGCTCTGAACCTTAAAGGTGACATGGCTATGACTTTTACTATTCCGATGGTGATGACTAAGGAAAAGCTATTTATTAAAGTTCCTAGTATTCCTATGCTACCGATACCAGAGACTGTAATAAATAAGTTTATAGAATTCGATCTGAAAGAACTTGCAGCACAAGAAGGTGCTAATTTCAATCTGGATGCTATCGATCCTAAGAAAACACAGAAACTAACAAATGAAATAACGAATGCACTCTTCACGGAGTTTGATGAAGCTAAGTATTTTAAAGATATCCCAGTTAAGGATGCGAAGCTTCCTGATGGTGTAGACGCTAAACAAGTCGCACAATTTTATGTTACAAATGATAATGTAAAAGAAGCGATCACGACCTTAGTAGAGAAGGTATTGCCTAATATTCTTACTATTATTGAAAAAGACGAATATAAAGAAATGCTTGGAGTGACTACTGAAGATATCAAAACATTCAAGGATGAACTGAACATTGCTAATAAAGATGAGTTCAATAAAAGCCTTGAGGAATTGAAGAGTTACTTGAAGGTTAACACCTTTAACGTAAATACAGCGATAAACAAAAAAGGATTTCCAACATACCAGGATGTCGTGATGAATATTGAACTCAATGATCCTGAAACCAAACAAGATGTTAAACTTGCGCTGAAGAGTTCATTTCAATACAGTAAGATTAATGAAAAGCAAACGTTCATAATTGGTATTCCTGCTGTGGGTGACGTTCTCACGTTGGAAGAGTTTCAAAAAGCGTTTGGAAATTAGTCATATTTCTAGTTTTTAGTTAGAGAAATAGGCCCCGCACATCAACCATGTGTGGGGCCTATTTTATATAGTAGAGAATGGATGCTTTTTATTTCGGGGTATTGGCTACTGCATATTCATCAACAAGAATAGCAAATGTTTGATGATCCTGCCATTGATCGTTTATTTTAATAAAATGACGTGCGATGCCTTCGGGCTGAAATCCAGTTTTCTCTAGCACGCGACGCGAAGACTGATTGTGAAGTAGGATAGCAGCTTGGATTCGATGAAGCCCCAGAGCCTGAAAGCTATACTTGAGGATCAATTTTAACGCGGCAGTCATATATCCTTTATTCTTTTCTTCAGGATCAATGAAATAACCAACATCGGCAAACTGACCTACACCACGAACGACATTAGAAATGGTTATTTGTCCGATGAGCTTGCCATTCAGATTAAAAACACCAAACATATAGGCGCGATCATGCTCGGCATCATGTATACGACGGAGAATGAGCTGCTGTTGTTCGTGGATCGTATAGAAGCTTTCATATTGTCGGGGCTCAAAGGCGGCATACACACTGCGTGTACGTATTCTTAGGTCTAATAAGGAATGACTATCGTCCATTTGTAATGGACGTATATAAATGCCGGAAATCGTATCATAAAAAGTAAGGTTCACAGGGAAAGCCTCCTATTGCGATAAGAGTGATGCGTAAATATTTTATTTATTACGAAGTCGACGGAAGAAATTAGTAAGTAATTGAGCACACTCTTCTTGTAATACATCATAGATTACTTCTGTTCTGTGGTTAAAGCGTGGTTCTTGAAGAAGGTTCATTAATGTACCAGCACATCCTGCTTTGGGGTCTGTTGTGCCATAGATAACTTGTGGAATGCGGGATTGAACGATCGCTCCTGCACACATTGGGCAAGGCTCAAGCGTAACGTACAATCTACACTCTAGAAGACGCCAGGCATCAAGGTGTTGGCTAGCATCACGTATTGCAATCATTTCTGCGTGCGCAGTAGGATCCATTGTCTGTTCTCTTAAATTATATCCGCGTCCGATGACTTCATCACCACGGACAATAATGGCTCCGATCGGAACCTCACCAAGGTTTTCAGCCTCTTTTGCTAAGAGGATGGCCTGGCGCATCCAATATTCATGTACGCTTTGATCTATAGAAAAATTGGATGGGGGATCATTTTGTGGATAACTCATTATGGGGTTGGCCTCCTTACATAAAAAATGGGTTATTCATCGAACAAATATTCGGTTGTTAACATGTTGTGCATAACATTGTGTATAAGATATATAATATCAACAAAGTTATGCACATAAAAAAATAAGAGTTGTTAATATGTGCATAACTAAGCAAAGATTCTTCACGCTTTTCAAAGTCTTGGGTTAGGGGTATGATATATGTGATCATTAGCTTGACCATTTTCGGATCAGGCATTTGATTATTCTTCCTCAAATCCGGATAACATGAATAAATGGGGATATCTGCTGATGACCGCAAACGAAATTATATCATAAACCCATATATGTATAATACGTTTATCAAAGATTATCTAAAAGCCATCGATTAGAATAACTAGACATAGAGGTGAATGGAACCGTGCGGATAAATAAATACATCAGTGAGACTGGGTTCTGCTCTCGCAGAGAAGCGGACAAAAAGGTAGAGAACGGCGAAGTTACCATTAATGGAGAATTAGCAGTACTCGGCAGTCAGGCCGAGGAAGGCGATGATGTGCGTATTAACGGCCAGCCATTGGCAGCTAAGAAGGGTCATCTGTATATTGCCCTAAATAAGCCTATTGGTATTACTTGTACAACTGAACTACATATTCGAGGCAACATTGTCGATTTCATAGACCATCCGGAGCGTATTTTCCCAATAGGTAGATTAGATAAGGATTCTGAAGGTTTAATTCTCATGACGAATGATGGAGATATCGTGAATAAAATTTTACGAGCAGAAGGCAAACATGAGAAAGAATATTTAGTGAGCGTAGATCGACCGGTTACGGAGTCCTTTCTAAGAGGGATGTCATCTGGTGTAAGAATAATAGGCGAGATGACTCAACCTTGCGAAGTAACTCAAATTTCAGAGCGTAGATTTCGTATCATATTAACAGAGGGCAAGAATAGACAGATTCGTCGGATGTGCCAAGCGTTCGGGTATGAGGTCACGGATCTGCAACGTGTGCGAATTATGAATATTGAACTAGGTGATCACCCCGTGGGAACTTGGTGGGACTTAACAGTTGAAGAGAAGCAGGGTCTAGGAACTTTGCTGAATTATAAGCTTGAATAAGTGATTAATGATATAGGATGTCAGATTATCAATCCAAGTATGACAGGATCGAACAATCCATCATAGAACAAGAAAAACGCCCATGAGAATGGGCGTTTTTCTTGTTGTTACTTCGTAGCATCCGTAATATTCAGGAGTTGGGTACTATCTTGGTATTTACGAATAAGAGATACTTCCACACGGCGATTCTTAGCTCGGTTCAAGGCTGTACTATTATCTACGATCGGATGATATTCACCATATCCAACAGGCGTGAACTTCTTAGGATCCAGATGAGTGTTCAACAGCAGTATTTTTAAAAATTGTAGTGCACGAGCAGAGCTTAGATCCCAGTTCGATTCATAATCCATGTTATAGATCGGAATATTATCCGTATGTCCTGAGACGACGATATTATAGTCAGGGAACTTCTGTAGCATGCCTGATATGGCTGTGGCTAATTGTTTAGATTCAGGCTTTACGTTAGCCTTACCAGAAGCAAATAGCGCAGTGTCACTAATAGTGATCATTAACTGAGACTGATTAAGCTTGGTTTCGAGTTGAGTTGTAAGTCCACTCTTTTGAATATATTGATCAATTTGTTTTTTTAGTTTTTCTAAATCGATCTGTTCCTGCTCTATAAGGAGTGCCTTCTGATTTTTCTTCTTGTCCTTCTTGGAAGTCGTATCTTCACTATTCTCAGTTGTCGTAGCTTGAGAAGTAGGTTGAGTAGGGGAAATGGGTGACTTGTAGTCTAGGACACCCGTTCCAGAAGTGAAGGCAGCATTGAAGGCTTCACTCATCTCCTCAAACTTCTTGGCATCGGATGCGCTCATTGAATAAAGAACAATAAAAAGAGCTAGAAGTAGAGTGAGAAGGTCCGCATAAGGGAGTAGCCATGACTCGTCCGCATGTTCTTCGTGCTCATGACGTCTAGTCTTCTTACTCACCTGAACCATCCTCCTTCTGTTTCATTTTTGCACGTTCGGAAGGGGTTAAGAAGACGGACAGTTTCTGGTTTATAGCAATGGTAGATACACCAGATTGAATGGACAATAGACCTTCAAGCATCATAAGTCTAAGTTCTACTTCGGTCTTAGACAGACGTTTAAGCTTGTTAGAAATAGGGTGAAATAATACATAACCAGAAAAGATACCAAGCATAGTCGCAATAAAGGCTGCCCCAATGGCATGAGCAAGTTCTCCCATGTCTTCCATATGGGTCAATGCAGCGATAAGACCAACAACAGCACCCAATACCCCAAGTGATGGTGCGTACATCCCTGCTTGGGAGAATATAAGGGCTCCGGCCTTGTGGCGATCTTCCGTTGCGTTGATATCTTCCATTAGAACATCACGAACGAAATCTTGATCATTACCGTCAATAATCATCCGCATACCATTACGTAAGAAATCATCGTTGATTTCCTCTACCTTGGATTCTAATGCAAGTAATCCCTCACGTCTTGTAATGGAAGCCCATTCCATAAAAAGAGTGATCATTTCTGTTCTATTCATGAGTTTCTGCTTTACAAAAATCATTTTAAGCAGTTTAGGAATTTTTTTGAGCTCCGCCATGGGGAACCCAATGAAGAGCGTTGCTGCGGTACCACCGAAAATAATTAAATAAGCAGCGGGCACTTTAAGGCTCTCTATTGGAGCTCCCTTGAGAATCATACCTACCAGTACAGAGACAATACCTAAAATTAATCCAATAATCGTTGAAATTTCCATTGTACACCTCATCCATGAGAAATAGAATTGAATCCTTTCATGCTACCAGATGAAAATTAAAGATGGACTGTCGCACAAGAGAAGCATTATAGTATTTATCGTCAGATTGGGCTTTTTATTTAAGGGCTATTTTCCTGTATAATGAAATGAATCGTAAAAGTTCACTTAACATAAGAAATGGAGGGGTACAAGATGGGTGTAAAACATGGTCGTGAGTATAGTGAAATTCATAAAGAGTTAACGGTGGCTGTAGGTCAAATTCAAGATAGTTATGTGTTTTTTGAGATGGAAGAAGAGGAATGGGTACAGTTACCGGAAGAGGATAAGAACGAGGTTATGGAAGCCTTAGCGGAGGATGTGTTCTACGGACTGGGTACAAATCCTGTTATAACGGTTGGAAGTGGGATTGTCATGCATGATCCTGAAACTCACCGTATCAATATTCTTATTGGAGATACAGAACTTGCATGTGTAGCGTTAGTCTAAAAGAGAAACGTTGCGCATGAATATATTATTGTAAGAATAGAATGAGTCATATCAGTGAATCCAGAGGAAAGACGATGTAGTTTTGGAAAAGGGGGCAGCAATACAGAGTGACATATACAAAAGAGCAAGTGGATAAACATTTGATTCAGCTTAAGGGTTGGACTTTGGTTGAGGAGCGCTTTATTGAACGTAAATATATTTTTTATAGTTTTATGAAAGGTATTTCTTTCGTAGATGAAGTTGCAACGATTTCTGAAGCCTTTAACCATCATCCCCTGATCACCATTAACTATAAGACTGTTACTCTCCGTCTCACTTCATGGGATAAGGGATACCTTACTGCGATTGATATGAAAGAAGCACAACAATATAATGATGCCTTTGAGAAGATGGGCAAATGATAGCGTACGTGAATGAAGCAAAGGTAATGAAGAACAAATAGAGGAATGGATAGATGACGTATTTCCTCGCAGAAACGGGTACCTTCCATATGGAGGGTACCCGTTTCCATTTGAATATGGAATTATTTTTTTAGCGCCAACCATTGTGCTACATTAGCAATTTCTTCATCTTTTAATGTCCCTTTAAAAGCAGGCATGATTCCTTTACCCTTACTTACAAGTGCATAGATCTCTTCAGGGGACTTGGAGCTACCTATCTTTTGTAGATTTGGACCTGCTCCACCTTGCAACTGATCACCGTGACAAGTGATACAACTCGCTTTAACTAGTGTCTCGGCTGAGGCAGCATCTAATACAACTTCTGGCATACTAGGCTTTGCTTCTTTTGCCACTTCTTCTTTACCAGGTAGTGTAAAAATAAGTACAAGCGCTAAAATACACGCAGTAAAAAAGAAACCGCTCATAATATATTTTTGCATCTTATTCTTCCTTTCTATGTAAGCTGTTGATTATATTATAACGGAAGCCGAACGCACAGCATAGTATTTGTGTCAAAAAAAAGACCTGAATTCCAATATTTGTTCAGAAAAATATCTAATAATATGCTATTTATCATGGAAACCAGGGATTTGTCTAAAAACCATACAATAAAATGGCCTGTTACCATCAGGAGTCATTCGCTCATAGCTGTCTGTGATCTCAAATCCTGCCTTGTGGTAAACCTGAATAGCACGTTCGTTCCATGTTAGAACCTCAAGATCGATTTCATTCTGTGGTTTTCGTCTTACTGCTTCACAAATAATAGATTGCACAAAAGATTTACCCAACCCTTGTCCGCATAAATCAGGACGCATACCGATGCCGAGTCGAGTTACACCTATTAACGGGAAAAATTGTGTGAACCCACATAACTCCCCTTGCTCATTGGTGATAGAGGCATACTGTTCAACACGAAGAGCGGGATCGCCAAATTCAACACGAAGGTCCTCCATCTGTTTCCAAGGCATCCATCCGTATATGTTGTAGGGAGCGGGATAGTCCCATTCAGATATAGCACGTGCATGTTCAAGTGTCATAGGGGTAACGATAAAGCGCGGAGTTATCATATAGATGTTCCTTTCTATTTTGTTAAATCTTCAAATAATTGATTACTTCTCAGCAAGGAGGGTAATGATGAGTATAGACGATCACACACATGAAAAAAACCTGCATCTGAGATTTATAAAATCTCAGATGCAGGTCGGTAGTGAATAGTCTATTTATCGATAGCGACAGATTCATATGTATCGTTACTCATAATTCTTTTAGCGCCAACGTAGCGGGTAACATAATAAGATTCACTAAGGGAGTTAACTTTGACACCATTAGAGGAAGAGGAATGTGCAAACTTCCCATTGCCTACAAATATCCCAACGTGAGAAACACCTCTACCATTGGTATTGAAAAAAACTAAATCGCCTGCTCTTAAATCATCATGACTAACAGCTGTTCCCATACTGTACTGTGAACTAGATTGACGTGGTAAATCAATACTAAGTTTGTTGAACACGTAAGTTGTAAATCCAGAACAGTCGAATCCATTCGTATCGTTTCCTGCTGCCTCATATGGAGTACCAATTGTAGGAGCGATGGCCTTGTCCAGTGCTGAGTCTGCGAAAGCGCTTCCAGTTCCAATGCTAAACAATAATGCTAATCCTAGTACTGTAGTTGTTAATTTCTTTTTCAAAAAAGTTAACTCCTTCCGTTGCCTGCGAGGTTAGCTTAAGGATTCGGTTGAAGGTTCCCTATGATCCCTCTGTTGCAAGATCAATTCACCCAAGACTGGTTCCCCCACTTCCCTTTCGGGAATTCGGCAGATATGATTAACGTAATAGTTACAAAGTTTATGACAAAGTTGTTACTAAGAACTCACTGGTGTTAATTGTAGCAAAGGGATGGCGATTTGGCAATTGTTTCTATCATTTTTTATGCGAAATAGTTATTTTTTTTAGAAATATTGCTAGAATCATAGAATGATTGACTATATTTGCTTGATTTTGCGAATGGAAATATATTTTTTTGATAAAGTGTCAACTTTTTTATGATTTTGTACGTCTTAGTATATAAGAAACCCGCAGTGAGATTTCGGCTCAATTACGGGTTAAAGATTTAATGCCATATGTTGTTTTAGTTGTAAGCTGCAGCTTGATATTTCGAAGTACTCATAACTCGTTTAGCACCAATGTAGCGGTTTGCGTAGTAGCTTTCTGAAAGTGAGCTAACAGTAACACCACGTGAAGAAGATGCATGTGCAAATTTTCCACCACCGACGAATATTCCAACGTGAGATACGCCTTTACCAAATGTGTTAAAGAACACTAGGTCTCCAGGTCTCATCTGACTTTTGGATACGGCAGTACCCATCTTGTACTGAGATCCAGACTGATGTGGTAAAGTTAAGCCTAATTTCAAGAATACATACCGAGTGAATCCAGAACAATCAAACCCATTCGTGGTTGTGCCACCCGTCTTATATGTAACTCCAATGGTACGGTCAATCACGGAATCCATTTTTGAGTCGGCAAATACGCTACCTGTTCCTATGGTCAGCGCAAGAGCCATGCTCAAGGCTGTAGCAGTTAGTTTCTTCTTCAAATACGTTTTCCCCTTCCAATGCCTGCGAGGTTAGCTTAAGGATTCGGTTGAAGGTCCCCTATGATCTCTTTGTTGCGAGATCAATTCACCCGTAAAATGGATCCCCCGCTTCCTGGTGTTTAGGAATTAGGCCGTTTCGTACACCTGAAAGTGACAATCGACAATGCTTTACAAAAAGAGTAAGTAATAAATATTACAAAGTTGTTACTAAATGATTTTAACAGAGGATTTACACTTTGGCAATCGGCAAAAGCATAGTAGGACAAGAAGAACCCCACCCTTTTCGCTCGAAAAGGGTGGGGTTCTTCTTATATCAAGGGGCTTAAGAGATAACAAAATAGTAATTATTTATTTAAATATAAGAAAGTATTAGTTTCACTTGACACTCTATTCCTTATATTTCCGCTGAAACGGGTGCCCTCCTTGGAGAAGGACGGCGCAGCCGTTTCTACTTGTTTGATAGCTTGTCAGACCACAAATGATATTGTGATGTGATGTTCCACATTTTGAATAGACAAGTGATTAGTGGATATGCCTGTTGAAGGATGAGGGCAAGTAGTCCGGTCCAGAAGAGAGAGAGACCAGTAAATAGACAGAATAGCAGTAGACTTAAGGTACCCAAGATGAGAGAGATGCCAATAACAGATAGAACATGGCGTAAACATATCCAAGTAGAAGAAAAGATGGATATTTCCCCAGTTGTGCCAAACTGCATGTAAAGAATGATCTGATGGATGATATAGCGGTATATGCACCATCCAGCTACCCATGGAATAGCTTGTATTAATATAGAAGGAGACATGAATCCGGTCATGGCAATCTTATATAGCTTAGGTATTAGCCAATAGCTGGGAACGAGAACCAAGAGTGTTTCGATCCAGTACAATAGCGTGACTGGTTTCCAACAACGTGTTATTCCTTGGAAGAAGAAAGCACCCATTTCTCCCTTACGTTCTTGGTGAAGCCCGTAGAATATACCTGAATGAATAAATGGGGTAAGAAACATACGGAAAAGTAACATGCCGAGCAAAATCCATAGGTAATTGTGAACCGTGCTACTTTGGGTTAGATCTAGTTGTCCTTCAACATAGAATAGGATCTGACTTAATTCAGTGGGAGGTGGATCAGGATAGCGCTGAAGTAACGGCACTACCGCTGAATTCACCAAGCGGTATAGAAAGTATCCAAACAGTAGGTGGTACAGAAATAGAATGATGACGACATATAATTGATTTTTTAGACTTTTCCAACCATGGGCGATATTGCTCCTCATTCGTCTCTCACCTCACCAGGATAGACTTCCAAGCAGTGTTTCCATCAGCTTGGTGACACTTATATTCCAGCGGGATACCTTCTTGACGTCGAGATCCGCCTTTAAATAGTTGTTGATATATTTGTTCTCTAACACCAGGGTGTATTGTGGATCAATCATGACCCAGGATAGTGGAGATTTGTACTGAAGTCTGAACTGGGTGCTATCTCCCATACCATTCCATACTTTTTGAAGGGTATGACCGTCCGCAAATGTAAATAGCAGTGGAATATTAGGGTAATTACCGTCTTGTCGACTCACGGTTACGTTCGATTCATATAGTGTCCCTGGACTGCTAATTTTTTTCTCTATAGTGATATTATCAATGGCGAAGTCGGTCATCTGCTTTCCATATACATATTGATTGAAATACGTTTTCCATGAGGTGTTTGTAACTTGCTCCACAACTTTTTGGAAATCACGTGTAGTAGGATGGTCGAATCGATATTTCTTCGTATAAGCAGCCATGATTTTGTTCATCATCTGGTTACCTACTTGTCGCTCAATGCCTTTCAACACCAGTTTGCCACGGTAATAAACATTCTGGGCATAATGATCCTGAGAACCATATTTCCATGCTTCTTGTGTGAGTGTAGCGGGTGAGATGATCGCTGCTTGTATGGGTAGGTTGGGAATGATTCCAAATTCCTGCTCCATTAACTTATCTTCGGCGTAAGAAGTGAATCCTTCATCAAGCCAAGCCTCTTCGAACTCATTACTAGCGATCATGCCATAGAAATATTGGTGACCAATTTCATGAATGACGGTTCGTTCCAGTTCATAACCAGGTGAATCGTTCTTAGCTCCAAAGGCTGTAATCAGGGTTGGATACTCCATTCCTCCCGCCCCGTTTCCTGCTTCAGGAGGAACAACGATTGAAAGAGTGGAGTAAGGATAGGGACCATACCATTTACTGAAGTTTTTTAGTGCAACCTCAGCGGCATAGAAATACCTTTCCTTCATATCCTTATGGGCAGGATCTAGATATAGCTTGATTCGCACGCCAGGTACTTCCGAAGAGGAGAATGGCTTCTCAGCTACAATGAAGTCAGGCGATGCCGACCAAGCGAAATCATGTACATCATCAGCGTAGAACTGATAGATTTTCTGACCTTTGAGAATCTGCGCAGATTTAATTGGAAACCCTGTCGCAGCGACAATGTAGTTCTCTGGAACATGAATACGAACATTGTAGATACCGAAATCAGCGTAGAACTCGGAATTACCATGGTATTGATGAAGATTCCACCCCTCCGTCGTTCTACCTCTTAAGCCAGCGGGTTCATAGACACTGATCTTGGGAAACCATTGTCCAGCCATAACGAAGTTACCAGCGGAGCCCATTCGGGCAAATATTTGAGGGAGCTTCACTTCGAACTTCATATTAAGCGTGATGCTCTCGCCACCTTTGACAGGTCGTGGGAGGCGTACTTTGACAAGACTTGTGTCCTTGCTATTGCCATCATCAGGTTGTACATATTGAATGCGGTGCATAAGGGAAAGTCCTTCGGTTGTCTCAAGTTCGGTGAGGGTCATGGACCCAAACCCATCCGTAGGCATAACGTCGTTCCGCAGTCTACCACCAGACTCTTTCATAAAGGTGGTGTCCGTGGAGGAAAATGCATTCGGATATAGGTGGAAATAGAGTTCTGTGACTGTGTTTTTTCCAGGATGTGTCCAGGTTAGCGTCTCGGTACCTTTCAGTACCTTCTCATCAGGATCTAATGAGACATCAAGATGATACTCCACGACTCGTTTACTTAGCACTTCTGCAGTGGGGTTCTGCACACTTTCTTTCTGCGGGAGTTGAACGATGCTGTCTGAAGGCTTGGCCTTATTAGGCGCATAAGCTGAATCTGATTCTGGCGATTCCCTGAGAAGTGTCCACCAGGTTCCACTAAGAAGGAATAGAGCGACAATCGTTATTACAATCATTTTTGAGCGAGATGGGGCCATACATGAATACCTCCCGTTGACAAGCATCTACAGCATGTATATGTTTGCAATTCCGCAATTATTAGTTAAAATAAAATGAATAACAGTTATTCATAGCTGGAGTCAGAAATATGGGTTTTATTTCTGTTTTGTAGTGGGAGGAAATAATAAAATGGATAACAAAGAACAAGGCGGCAAGAAACAAATTGCCCTGAATATTGTAAGTAGTAAGAGTAAACATACGGGTTTTGGTTCGGGTTCTATCGACCTGAACAATGTATCACCGATCATCGTCGATCAAGGGGAAGCTAAGGTTGACGTTGGCGCGATGCATGCGAAGAGTAAAGTAGAGAAGGGTATTAAGTTCTCTGCGAATCGCGAAGATGTGCCGAATGGCCGTCAAGTATGGGTTGTATGGGTAGCCGTGGATCGCACAGCGGAAGGGCAATTCTACGGAGGAGCTACGGCATGTGAGATGTGGATTGATACGGAAGCTCGTAGAGGGTATAAGATTCTAGCGGAACATGTAAATAAGCTGGATGGTGCATTGAAGCGTAAAATTATGTTAGATGGAATGAACGCTGAGGACAAAACAGCCCTTAAGAATCTACTCATGGCTCGTAATGAGGAATGGTGGGCAGCTACACCTGAGGAACTGAAGAAGGCGTTAGAAGTTTAAGGCAATTCGAAATTCATCGCTCATGAAAAAAGGCATTCTAAGATCTCAATGAGAGGTCTCGGGATGCCTTTTTCAAAATATAAGAATCGTCTATTTATGATTTATCTTTGCCTATTAGAATGGACATTCCAAGCAATGTAACGAGTATGGTGGCACCCATGTCGGACAATATTGCGATCCAAAGGGTCAACCAGCCTGGAATAGTAAGTAGAAGTGCAATGGCTTTGAGCGTAAGGGATATCCCAATATTCCAGCCAATGATACGATTAACTCGACGTGCCATATGAATAGCGCTAGGTAACTTGCCGAGATGGTCTTGCATGAGAACGATGTCAGCCGTCTCCATAGCGCTGTCCGTGCCTTTACCCATCGCTATTCCTAATTGAGCGGTAGCAAGCGCAGGGGCATCGTTGATGCCGTCACCGACCATGGCGACATTCCACTGAGAGGCTAGGTTTTTAATCTGGTCTACTTTCTGTTCTGGTAGCAGACCCGCATAATAACTAGAAACACCTGCTTCAGCAGCAATCAATCGTGCTGATTGTTCATGATCGCCTGTAAGCATGACCGTTTGTGTGATGCCTGCTTGATGAAGCTGTTGGATGACTTCTTTTGTCTCTGGTCGTATTTTATCTGCAAGTCCGAGTACACCAAGTATATGAGTCTCGTCTACGGTAATGATCAGTGTGAGGCCTTGCTCCTTCATCCGGAGAATATCACGGTGTACGGTATCCATATGTTCTGAATGGGATGCAATCACACGTGTTAATATATCTTCGTTACCCATCCAAAAGGTCGTTCCTTGGACTACGCCTTGTATTCCTGACCCAGGTAAGGTTGTTAAATGAAGTGAATCTGGAAAGATATTCGATGAACGTTGATTCGTGATGTGACGAACGACCGCTTTAGCCAACGGATGGAGAGAGGATTGCTCTAAAGAGCCTGCAACATCATAGAATCGATCCTCATCATAAATGACTTCCTCCATGACAGAAGGTACGCCTTGGGTTAAGGTACCGGTCTTGTCAAAGGCAATAGCATCAATCTTGCCTAACTGCTCCAGATGCACGCCACCTTTGATTAGAATGCCATTGCGAGCACTACGTGTCATTCCGCTTACCAATGCAATCGGAGAGGAGAGCACGAGTGAGCAGGGGCATCCAACAATAAGAATGGCGAGTCCTTGGTATACCCATTTCATCCATGGCTGCCCGAATAGTAATGGAGGTACAATGATGACTAAGAGAGCAACAATCATAATGGCTGGGGTATAATATTTAGCGAATTTATCTATAAATAACTCTGTAGGTGTTTTGCTTTCTTGGGCTTCCTGTACCAAATGCATGATTTTAGATAATGAAGAATCCTCGTAAGCTTTCTCGATCTGAATATCCAGTAATCCTTCTGCATTTACACTGCCTCCGAAGACAGTATCCCCTTTTTTCTTGGTTACCGGTAAGGATTCGCCTGTGATGGCCGCCTCGTTCACCGCACTACTACCTTCATATATAACGCCATCGGAGGGGATTTTTTCTCCTGATCTAACACGTACGAGATCTCCTACACGAAGACTGGCAATAGGAACGCTTATAACCTCCCCATTACGTAGTAATGAAGCTTCTTTAGGAGCATTGGCTAGCAGTGCTTCCATCGATTTACGGGCACGTCCCATACCGTAACCTTCGAGCAATTCATTCACACCGAACAGAATGGCAACGAGCGTGGCTTCCTTCCATTCACCAATAACAACGGCACCTGTTAGTGCTACGGTCATCAGTGTATCCATGTTGAACTTCAGATGTATAAGATTGTTCAGTCCACGCCAAAAGGTAGAGTAACCACTAAGCACGATAGCAATGACATATAAGGTAATAAGGATCGGTTGAGGTATGATGCCAATCAAGACGAAAGTGAATAAATAGACTACAGCTGCTATTCCGAGTAGCCATTTGATAAGACGGTTGCCTTCATGACTATGTTCGTGCTGATGGCCATCTCCATCTCCATGTTCGTGATCCTGTCCGTGAGGTGCACTCTTCTTCTGCACGAGCCGTGCTCCATCGTTCTTCAGAATACGCTCGACGCGTAACATATCCACATCTGGATTAAGGGTTAATTTGCTACTTACAAAGCTTAACTTGGCATCGGAACCATACGCTAATTTCTGAATCTCTTCTTGCATTTCTCGCGTGCAGTTGGCACAAGACAAGCCTTCAACGGGGTATTCAACGTAAGATGTATCGGAAACTTTAAGATTAATGTTATTTTTGCTCATCGTCTATCTTCTCCCTCTGATGTTCTAAAGTCATCTGAATAAGAGTTCTGATATGATCGTCTTTTAATGAATAGATCACATTTTTACCGTCTTTACGTGACGAAGCGATATTCATGGTCTTCAAAGAGCGTAAATGATGGGAGGTTGTTGCCATGCTACTTCCGAGAACGGCAGCTACGTCACATACACATAGTTCATGTGCTCGATCTAACATGAAGGCAATTTTCATACGTGTTGGATCGGCGAGCGCTTTAAAAATATCAACCATCCCAAGGATTTCATCTTCTTGTATTACGGTTTGAAGGTGAGTGATTTTGTCTAGATTGACGCAGGTAACTTCGCATACATCTTCATTAAGTGTAGGTTTTACTTTTAATTGCTTCATGCGTACTCTCCTCTTTTACAGGATTTGATGAGGGTATAACCATTTATATTCAAACATCGGTTTGATTGTTACTAAAATATACACCCACATACTATAATAATCAAACGAATATTTGATTGTTTAACTCGAAAAATAACTGAGGGTGTAAAAGGTAACATGATCTCATAAAAAAAGAGCTGATGATCAGCTCTTTTTATGTTTGCTTCTTTAATGTGATCAAGTACGTTCAGTTCAATACCGTTACTCCATCCACCATTGTCTAAGATTGGACCACCAGGATTTATCCTTGATCTGAACTTCTTTAGGAACCTCTTCAGGGCCACCGCCATGAAGTGTGCAATATACTGTGGGTTCTGTACCTTTAATGAACACTTCTAGGGTTTTATTCGGGCAGTCCTTCGTTGCCAGTAGTCCTGATTCTGGATTAATATAGGCGCTGACGACACCCTCTGGAATCCGGAAAATTTTAGGCGGAACGTTCTCTAACGCCTTCTCTGTATACTGGGCAAAAATAGGTGCGGCCCGACGTCCATCAGCGTTCTCGATATTACGCCCTTTATCGTAGCCGACCCAGACTGCGGTAGCTAACTCGGGTGTGAAGCCTACGAGCCATGCATCCGTATTGGTGGTGCCTGTCTTACCAGCGACGGGCCGTTTGATCACAGAGGATACCCGGTTACCCGTACCACCGGTCTCAAAGACACTTTCCATAAGATGTGTAAGGACATAGGCAGCGGCGGGGTCTACGACTTGTTCGCCTGGGCTTGGCTCCGCTTCATATATTAACTCACCTGAGGCATCGGTTATTTTTAACACGGCTACAGGAGTCATTCGCAGACCCGCATTGCTTATTACACCAAAGGCAGAGGCCATTTCAAATGGACTAATTGGAGATGTACCTAGGGCGAGTGAGGGAACCGCTTGAAGTGGACTCAGAATACCCATTTTTCGTGCCGTCTCCAGAACCTGTTCAGGTCCTACGGTCATCATTGTATTGACCGCATAAATGTTATCACTCGCTGCAATGGCTTGTCGCATATCAATTTCACCTAAATATTTATCACCAAAGTTACTCGGCTGATAGGTTTTGCGGTTATTATCATAGTGAAACAACGTCGGTTCGCTTTTGAAAGTGCTGAGCGCAGTCATCTTTAGAGAAGAAAGAGCGCTCAGATACATAATAGGCTTAAAGGCAGAGCCTGGTTGTCGTGTCGTAGCCAGTGCATGGTTATATTGATTGTTCTGATAATTTTTGCCGCCTACCATGGCTTTAATATATCCTGTCCGTGGATCGACAGAGATGAGAGCTGTCTCAAGATCACTGTTCGGGTCCATTCCCTTTGCTACGGCTTCTTCGGCAGCTTGTTGGGCATGAGGATCTAATGTGGTATAAATGTTCAACCCACCATGATCTAATTGCTCCTCAGTAATGCCAAGTTCACTGGTAACGATATGGCGAACATAGTCTCGGAAGTAGGGAGCAACAGCGGTCGTTTTTTGTTCACCTTGAGGTTGGAATATAAGTGTTTCTCGTGCGGCGGCATTTGCTTCCTGCTTCGAAATATTTCCTGTCTCAACCATGGATGAGAGCACAATTTTTTGCCGCTTTATAGCGCTATCCATATGGTTATAGGGTGAGTAATAGGTCGGTCCTTTGGGAATCCCAGCGAGGATGCTGCTCTCAGCTAGATCTAGATCTTTGGCAGATTTACCGAAATACATATGGGATGCAGCTTCGATGCCGTAGGCTCCATGCCCGTAGTAAATCTCATTAAGGTACATTTGGAGAATTTCCTGTTTGGTGTATTTCATTTCTAATTGCGTCGTGTAAAAGGCTTCCTGTACTTTACGTGTCCAAGTTTTAGCATGAGAGAGATACAAGTTCCGTGCTAGTTGTTGCGTGAGTGTGCTGGCACCTTGTGATCGATTCATTTTCTCGATATTAACGAGTATCGCTCGTCCCATACCTTTGATATCAAATCCCAAATGGTCGTAGAACTTCCGATCCTCCACCGACAGCGTAGCTTCGATCAGGTAGGGTGAGATTTGGTCTAAGGTCACAGGCTCATAACTACGTCCGCTAACTGAAAAAGTAGCCATAAAGTCCTCTTGACTGTCGAGAATACGTGAATTATGGTCAGTGTCGGCTACAGGTAAGTTTGTATTATATAAGTATATGAGCAGGGTAGCGCCAGCCAGAAGGCCGAGAGTTGTCATGCCGAATAGTAGCTTGACGATCAAAATGAGGCGTTTTTTTCGCTTAGGTGATTTGTGAGTTGTATGCGACATGACAGAGGAGCTCCCTTTCATTTATGTTTCTTTTCTTCTCATTATGGGAATAGAAGGGATTAGATATTCACGGTCATGGGGTAGGAATATTGAAAAAAGGGTAATGTATTATGAAAATGGTTGCATTTTCATGTCGATTTATTATAATGTGATTTGTCTGTTACAATAGATCGAAATATGTAACTGCTTCATGTTATGATTTGAAAATGATAGGATTCACATATAATTTTAGCGAAAGAAGGGATAACCCCATGGAATTATGGTATACAGAGAAACAGACTCCTGTATTTGGGATTACAGCAAAAATAAAGCAAACGTACGTGACAGAAAAGACTGAGTTTCAAGATCTAGCAATGATCGAAACAGAAGAATTCGGAAATATGCTCGTGCTTGACGGTATGGTTATGACAACCGTGAAGGATGAATTCGTATATCATGAAATGGTTGCCCATCCGGCATTGAATACACATCCCAATCCTAAGCATGTATTAGTTGTAGGTGGTGGAGATGGTGGTGTAATCCGGGAAGTACTTAAGCACCCGGCAGTAGAAAAGGCTGTGTTGGTTGAAATCGACGGTAAAGTTATCGAATACTCTAAAAAGTATTTGCCATCCATTGCAGGGAAATTAGAAGACCCTCGTGTGGAAGTCTTAGTGAACGATGGATACATGCATATTCTGGAACACAAGAATGAATATGATGTGATCATGGTTGATTCCACAGAACCTGTAGGTCCTGCTGCGCCATTGTTTGAACGTGGATTCTACCAAGGGATCTTTGAAGCTTTGAAAGACGATGGAATCTTTGTCGCTCAGACAGATAATCCTTGGTTTAAGGCAGATCTTATCCAACAAGTAAACCGTGACGTAAAAGAAATTTTCCCGATTGTCCGCGTGTATGTAGCGAACATTCCAACCTACCCAAGTGGTCTTTGGACATTTACATTGGGAAGTAAAGTTCACGACCCTCTAGAAGTAGACGAAACGACCATTCCTGAAATGGATACGAAGTATTATTCTTCCCGTCTGCATAAGGCTGCATTTGCGCTTCCGAAATTCGTGGAAGATCTTACGAAGTAAAGGGGATATCAATAGACGATGAAACTGGATCAATCTTACTCAGGAAATGTATTTATTTGTAGCTCTGAAGATTACGAAGGTTCTAAGGCAGTTATCTACGGGATGCCTATGGATTACACCGTCAGTTACCGTCCGGGTTCACGCTTCGGCCCTTCCCATATCCGTCAAGCATCGGTTGGATTGGAAGAGTACAGTCCCTATCTTGATAAAAGCATTGAGGACATGACCTATTTTGATGCTGGTGATCTTATGCTACCTTTCGGAAACGCAGGACGTAGCCTTGAAGTCATCAGTGAATATGTGGGCAAGTTGCTAGCAGATGATAAATTTCCAATTGGTCTTGGCGGGGAACATTTAGTGACGTGGCCAGTTATTCAGCAGGTATTTGCCAAATACCCTGATCTTATACTCATTCATATTGATGCACATGCTGACCTTAGAGAGCATTATGAGGGAGAACCTCTTTCTCACTCCACACCTGTACGTAAGGCAGCAGCTCTAATGGGCGGAAGTAACATTTATCAATTCGGTATCCGTTCTGGATCACGCGAAGAATTCCAATTCGGTCATAAGAATATTAACTTTTATCCATTTGAAGTAGCGGCTCCTCTAAAGGAAGCCCTGCCTAAGATGGGCAATCGTCCTGTCTATGTCACAATAGACATTGATGTATTGGATCCTTCAGCAGCGCCAGGTACAGGTACAGCAGAAGCGGGAGGAATTACTTCCAAGGAACTGCTGGAAGCCGTACACCTTATCGCAAATTCCGAAGTCAACGTTGTTGGATGTGATTTGGTAGAAGTCGCACCTATTTATGATCACTCCGAACAGACACAGATTGTAGCCGCTAAGCTGATTCGTGAAATGCTACTAGGGTTTGTGAAATAACAAAAGTATAACGCATAGAAACCTTTAGAACTGCTTCAAGAGCATATGCCTCTTTAGAGCCTCTAGAGGTTTTTTTCTCTATAGAAATAGGGCATGTGGGTGCACCATACATTAAGAATATATAACTTATGGAAGGAGGAATGATCTATGATTTTGAAGAAGTGTTGTAGTCGTTCACTACTTATCTTTACCATATTGGTATTCATGCTTCCGTTAGCGGGTGCTGCCGGTCTAGGGTCTATGGCAACGGCGGAAGCTACATCTGCCACACCTTGTGGAAAAGGGAACCATGAATTGCTACAGAAGTTGCAGAAGCAGCATGAGGGAGAAGCTCAGGGTCAACTCCATTTCACAGATATTGAATTTCTGAATGATCGTATGGGAAGGGTTGCTGGTAATGGCTTTATGATCGGCACCTCCGATGCGGGATGCCACTGGCAGGAAATATATACAGGGCAATGGCAAATTTCTCAGATCGATTTTCCTAACAATAAGAATGGTTGGGCGCTGGCAACGTTCCCCTCACAACGGACTAACCATTTGATTCAGACCTCCGATGGAGGAGCTCATTGGAAGAACATCAATACCTCCATTACATTTGATCGGATAGATCTACTGAATGAAAAGGAAGGGTTCGGATATACAGCTACTTCGGCATACAAAACAGTAGATGGAGGTAAAAAATTCACCCAAATTTCAACGCCCGTGAATAACCGATATGCCTCTTTTAGCAATATGAAGACGGGATGGTCTATCGTAGTTATTCCAAGCGGAGGATATAGACTCATGAAGACGATAGATGGAGGTAAACAATGGTCGCTTAAGTTGAAGGTGGCTGCGGACAATAACAATGGCGGAGAGATATACAGTAACGGTAATCAAGTCTGGGCTGTACTTTATGGAGATTCAGGCATGTCACAAGTATCCTATTCGCTCTATGGTAGTACAGATGGAGGATCGCATTGGAATCGTGTTGTCGCTCAAGATACGGCGGGAAGCGGGCCTGCCCCAGGTAGTGGCAAGGCAATAGTTCATGAAGGCCCGGCATCTCCAGGTGGACATCCAGCAAATATGCAACTTATCGGTAAAAATACTGCATTCTTAGCTGGAGGCTCACCCGCTGGAGAAGTTGTATCTGTAGGGCGTTCTTATAATGGAGAAAAGACATGGACCAACATTACGCCATCTATTGAAGGATATGATGCGAGAATTTCTTTTGCGGATAATAAAAAAGGCTGGCTAGCTGTCGTAAATAGTTCCACCAAATCAGCAGTCTATATGACTAAAGATGGTGGCATTAGCTGGAACGTTAAGTTCTCATTGATGAAGTAGCGATGACTTTAAGATGGGTACCCCTATACAGGGAGCGGGACAATCCGTTATCGTAGCGTCATCCGTAGTCATTTTTTTTATTTGAATTGAATGGGCGAACTGGCTATAGTAGTACAATAGGAATGTACAGATTGGAGATTGTTAGATATATGTCAGACAATACACAAGCCCAGATACGGCTAGTCAGCCGCGTTGATGGGGAAGAAGTGGTACAGGAATTGCCTGCTGAACTGATATTGAAGGGCACGGTACTGTATGTGCGATATGAGGAACCAGAGGCAAGTCCACAGGGCGGAGCCACTAGAACCACAGTCAAGATCACACCCAATGAAGTCAAAATAATTCGTCACGGCGAAGTTCAGTCAGAACACTCTTTCCAACAGGAGAAGAGATTGCCTGGCTTTTATCGCTCGCCATATACCACATTTAATCTTTCAACCTATACCACGGATATGGATATGAAGATCGAGGGAATGTACGGGCATGTGAGATTTGCATATGATTTATATGTTTTCGACGATCTATCAGGACAATTTGCAATAGATTTACATATACAGGAGGAATTTTAAATTATGATACAAAACCCATTAGAGCAGATCAACGAATTGGTGTCGGAGTCGATTGCTGATGCTGTAGTTGCTGCTGGATTAGTTACCCTGGAAGAACTTCCAGCGATTACACTTGAAGTGCCAAAGGATAAGACTCACGGAGATCTAGCTACGAACATCGCGATGCAACTCACAAAGATTGCGAAGAAGAACCCACGCCAAATTGCGGAGGCCATTATAGGCCACCTGGATTTGAAGAAAGCGAACATAGAGAAGGCAGAAATTGCCGGACCAGGATTTATTAACTTCTCCTTGGTTAAGACTTACTTATATCCTGTATTGCAGCAGGTTCAGGATCATGGCAGTGACTATGGTCGGAGTAACGTAGGCCAAGGGAAAAGAGTGCAAATCGAGTTCGTTAGTGCTAATCCAACAGGAACGCTACATTTAGGACATGCTCGTGGAGCAGCGGTGGGGGATTCATTGTGTAATGTACTAGATTTTGCAGGATACCAAGTGACTCGTGAATATTATATTAATGATGCTGGTAATCAGATCGTTAATCTGTGCAGATCGATTGAGGCTCGATATCTTCAAGAATTGGGTCAGGCCGTAGAAATGCCTGAGGATGGCTATCACGGTGCAGATATTAAGGGCTTTGCTAAAGAACTGGTAGCAGAAAAGGGCGAAGCGTTACTGTCTATGAGCTCAGAGGAGCGCACAGCTTTCTTGCGTACTTATGGTTTGGAGAAAGAATTGGCCAAAATCAAACGTGATCTTTCCCGCTTTAGAGTGCACTTCGATGAATGGTTTAGCGAAACGTCACTTTATGAGAACGGTCAAGTAGAAGTTGCGCTTTCTGAATTGAAAGCTAGGGGAGAAGTCTACGAGTTGGATGAAGCGACATGGCTTCGTACAACCGATTATGGGGATGACAAGGACCGCGTTTTGGTGAAAAATGACGGAACGTATACTTACCTTACACCTGATATCGCCTACCACCGCAACAAGTATAGCAGAGGCTTTGATCAGATGATCAACATTTGGGGTGCGGATCATCATGGATATATTCCACGTGTGAAGGCTGCTATGGATTCATTAGGATATGATTCCGGGAAATTGACCGTATTGATTGCTCAAATGGTGAGCTTATTCCAAGACGGTGAAAAGGTGAAAATGTCCAAGCGAACGGGTAAAGCGGTCACGATGATAGATCTGATGGACGAGGTTGGCGTGGATGCCATTCGCTATTTCTTTACGATGCGTAGCATGGATTCGCATCTAGATTTCGACATGGATCTAGCTATTTCAACGTCTAATGAGAATCCTGTATTCTATGTTCAATATGCGCATGCTCGTATTTGTAGCATTTTCCGCCAAGCAGAAGAACAGAACATTACGTTGTTGGCACTGTCAGACATTGATTTGACTAAGCTTAATCATGAGCGTGAGTATGAACTCCTTCGTAAAATAGGGGAGTTGCCTGAAGAGATTGCTGCTGCAGCGGATAACTATGCACCGCACCGAATGGTACGTTATGTCTATGAACTCTCTTCTATGTTGCATAGTTACTACAAAGCAGAGCGTGTTATCACTGAGGATGGTATGCAAACACAAGCTCGTCTTGCCTTGCTAGGTGCAGTCCGTGTGGTTATTGTTAACGTTCTGAAGATGATTGGTGTAACTGCTCCAGAAAAAATGTAAGGACAACTAAAACCTTTGAATAACAACAAAAACTGCCCTTCTATATTTTTGAAGGGCGGTTTTTCTTTGTTTTTATACTAGCTGTAACAGGTTCGGAAACCGTGGAAGTGAACTTCATACCTACTCTTAGTAAACGGAGTGCGTTAACTTCACCTGAGTCGCGATCAAGACGTTGGTCTTTTCGTAATCGTAAAGGTGTAGAAGTACGCTGAAGTAGCATTTTGATGTCTGCTGGCTGAAGGGTACTGTTCTGTGCAAGTAAAAGCGCAATAGCTCCACTAACATGAGAGGTTGCCATAGAGGTGCCACTCATTTCATGATATTTACCTTGCGTCCAGGAGGATATAATTTTGTCTCCAGGAGCATAGATATCAATATACTGACCTCGATTACTGAATGGTGCAATCCGTCTGTTCTGATCTGTAGCTCCTACAGAGATGGTCTGCGAATAGCGGGCAGGATAGTCGATGGTTCGCCGTTTGCCGTCGTTTCCCGAAGAAGCGACAATTGAAATGCCAGAGAGATAGGCTTTATTGACGATTTCCTGCAAGGCACGACTTCGTGTCTTCATGCCAAAGCTCATATTAATCAGATGGACATGATTACGAACGCACCAATCAATACCTAGTATGATATCGGATACATAAGCTGAGCCATTGTGGTCAAATGCCTTGACGGGATAGATAATAGCTCTTGGAGCGACACCCATCATGCCTTCTGTGCTATTTGCTGCTGAAATGGTTCCGGCAATATGTGTTCCATGACCGTTGTCATCAAGAGGTAACATATTACGGTTTAATAGGTTAATCCCTCCGGCCAGTGAATATCGAATATCAGGATGTTGGAAATCTACGCCAGTATCGATGACTCCGATTTTAATACGATACCCTGTGGAGGTGGACCAAGCTCGGGGAGCATGAATCTGTTTTACGCCATAGGGAATTCCCGGATTAGTCTCGACTTTACTCTGAACAGCGTGGACCTTCATTGACATATTGTCTTCCAGTAGCAGAACATCCTTATATCTAATGGCAAACTTACTGCGAGATGAGACGGGAGCGATAATAGCTTTAATTAAATGGGAAGACTGCACATGGGGGAATTTGATGCCGTTTGCTTTTAGCCTATTTAATTCGCGGTGGTAGGCAAAATAGAGTCGGGGATTGAGAAAGGTCATAATTCGTTTCTCTTCGACTGGGTTGCGACGATCGGTTTCTTCGAGCAACATCTGAATAAATCGAGTGTAGTCCATGCTGAGCCTTCCCCCTCTTGATGAACCATGCTGAGATATTCTATGAACATGGAGTCCGGCGGGAGTGGGAACTTGCCCTTATTTATGGAAATAGGCTCTGATTTGTTGTCAAAGTGGAGCGGCGTACATAATATAGACAGAAGAGACCATGATGGCTCTTACGACACTCCCATTTAGGAGTTTCTTCCTCGGGGAATGGATACAGTCATAAAGGCAGGGAACCCCCTGCCTTTTTTATCGTGCGAATTCGTGAAGACCATTTATTAAACCCTGTTGTACCTGGCTTAACAATCGGAGAACATAAAAACTTGCAATTTAATCCCAAATAGGTTTTACTTATTTGTGTTAATGGATATTTTGATTGATATTACGTGTAAAAATGCACATTGCGTGAGAGGAAGTGTTCATAAGTGAGTGCCCCACTCCATTTAAAACTTGATCCTGAAAGAATCAAGGAAATGCCTATGGTTGATCTTGCTTTTGCTATTTTAAAGACCGTGAATACGCCGTACTATTATCTTGATCTAATGTCAGAGGTAGCGAAACAGCGTGGTCTAAATGAAAAAGAAATGAATGATTTGATTGCACAGCTATATACCGAGATTAATATCGACGGACGGTTTGCTTGTGTAGGAACCAATCTGTGGGGATTGAAACGGTGGTATCCTGTAGATCGTGCTGAAGATCCAATTTCTAATGCCAAACGTCCGCGCATTATTAATGATGAAGATGACGATTTGGAAGATGATGACTTCGCTGATGAAGAAGAAACATATGTTGGCGATGAAGCAGAAGAATTCGACAGAATTGATGAAGACCATGACGATGCTTATAGTGATGATGATTCTGAGGAAGAAGCTGAAGAAGAAGAAGTTGTGCTAGAAGAAGATGATTTGGATGACGCAGATGATGATTCGACAGACGATGAAGACGCAGATGACTCCGATGATACCGACGAAAAGTAAAAACTTATCTAATTTTAGAGAACTGATCGGAGTTAATGTGTTGAAGTTGAGAATAATGTTTTCCTGACTTGACACAGAACATGGCACAGAGTAAACTATTGCATGGGCTTATGATTGAACTTGAATAATTTTGAATTGATAAAAAGTGCCCCCGTACTACGGGTGTCACTTTTTTGTTTTTTAAAATATAAGAAAGTATTAGTTTCAATTGATACTCTATTCCTTATATTTCCGCTGAAACGGGTGCCGCCTTTGAAAAAGGACGGCATAGCGGTTTCTACTTGAATAGGGTTAAAAACTGTGCCATTTGGATAAGAATCGCATAATGTTATTTGCCATCAAGAGTAAGGAAACGTTAATAGGTTACGATAACATCATATGTCGCCTGCATTTCTGGACTTTATAATAGGAGGTTTTTTTACAGTGACAAAGTATATTTTTGTGACGGGCGGAGTTGTGTCTTCTTTAGGCAAAGGGATTACCGCCGCTTCACTCGGCAGACTGCTCAAAAATAGAGGACTAAAAGTAACGATCCAGAAGTTCGATCCTTATTTGAATGTGGATCCCGGAACCATGAGTCCGTACCAGCACGGTGAAGTATTTGTGACGGACGATGGCGCTGAGACCGATTTGGACCTTGGCCATTACGAAAGATTTATTGATATCAATTTGTCTAAGAACAGTAACGTTACAACAGGGAAGATCTATTCATCGGTTATCAGCAAAGAACGTCGCGGTGAGTATTTAGGGGGGACCGTTCAGGTTATTCCTCATATTACAAATGAAATTAAAGAACGCGTATACCGTGCTGGCCGTGAAGCTGGTTCGGATGTTGTTATAACGGAGATTGGTGGAACAGTTGGGGATATCGAAAGCCTTCCATTCCTTGAAGCTATTCGCCAAATCAAAAGTGAGATCGGTCGCGATAATGTCATGTACATTCACGTGACGCTCATTCCATACATTAAGGCAGCCGGTGAAGTGAAGACGAAGCCGACCCAACATAGTGTGAAGGAATTGCGTAGCATCGGTATTCAACCGAATGTGATTGTATGTCGTACGGAGTATGAACTATCCGCGGATATGAAAGCTAAGATTGCGTTATTCTGCGATATTGATGAGAATGCAGTCGTT
>LIDZ01013479.1_pt1 | contig 34085 bp, 15 predicted proteins | sample 644651 | NCBI WGS metagenome assembly LIDZ01 (sample SAMN03856242, study PRJNA289617) | food metagenome | isolation source: wine grapes on drying loft during traditional withering process | host: Vitis vinifera cv. Corvina | place: Italy: Gargagnago di S. Ambrogio di Valpolicella | collected 2014-01 | reverse complement strand
TCCTTGATCGCGGTAGGAAGACCGAAGCCGTTGTAGGCGTATTCGGTAACGTTCTCTAGCGGATCGATCGCCTCAACCAAGTTTCCGCGAAGGTCATAGTCCCGTTTCCACAGCCCACCCTCGCCATCGCTGATCTTGATCAGATGACTTTTATCGTCGTACGCGTAATTGATGACGCTGTGATCAGCGCGGGTGTGCTCGGTCAGATTGCTCAGTTTGTCGTAGCGATAACGGTCGGTGCTGCCGTCGGTGTGAACGTGGCGAATGATGTTCTTCGCGGCGTCACGGAAGAACCATTCGGAACGGCCGTCCGCATGGCAGATGCGGTACGTGTAACCCAAGCTATCGTAGTAATGCCGGGTTTCGTGGCCCAAAGCGTCAGTGACGTAGGTCAGGCGGATGTTTTCATCCCATGCCAGTCGCGTGTCAAAACTGCCGTCGTCGGCCCATTCGCGAATAGCCTTGGCGTCGGAACCTGTTCCCTGCCACTGCAGATTCAAACCACGATTGGTGCGGTCGGTGTAGCGGGTAATCAGGTGGTTCTGATACTGGTAGCGCCAGGCAGCGCCGTTCTCGTCCTGGGCCATAACAAGGTCACCAAAATCATCGTACTGATAAGCGCACAGTTGCCGTTTGACGTCGCCGTTACGAACTTCCCAAAGCCCCGTCAACCGTCCCTGATCATCAATCAACGTGCCGATTCGCAAGTGGACTTTACGGGCGTCCTTTTCCCGATAAGTCACCAATTCAGAGAGCACCGAATGCCCATCATGCCGATGCTCGTGATGCAGCATCACCCCGGCACCATTGGGCAGCACCTTGTTGATCAAAACAAAACGCAGACCCCGCCTGATGTAGGTTTCCCTGTGCTCCAGGCCGCGCATCAGCACTAACCGATCTTTGCTGAGGCGAATAACGGTCAGGTTTTCAATGGCGTTGAAGTGGAACAGCTTGACCTTGGGCAGAGGGAATTCATGGCTGCGGCCATCGGCATCATGAAACACCAAGCCCTCATCCACACAATCAAAGCGCGTGGTAAACGGCGTAATCCACCGCGCACCAATAACGTCCTGATCGTAGGCATCCAGACTCGAGCAGTAGGTGCGCGTCCACTCAATCGGAAACGGCCCCGGCAGACTGAAATCGGTATGACTGACCGACTCCGAACCCATCGCAAAGCTGATGCTCTTGATGGTCGCCGCACAGGCACAATTCTTCAGCTCGTTAGGCCACCCCTTGGCAGGCGTCTCCCGCTGAACCTTCTCAAGTTTGCCTTCACCCGCCCTGCGCTTGGCCTGATTAACCACCCCCGGCTTGATATTGAAAGACTGCCCCTGCCCATTGCGCGCACGCCAACTGACAACGGCGCCCGCCAGCGTCAGCAGCAGCGAACCGATGGAGTTCTGAACCCCGGGGTCCGCCAGACCAGTAATTCGGGTCCGAAGCTCCGGTCCCATGGAGCGCAACAATTTGGCCTGTCTGACCACCTCCGCCTTAACCGCGTCAGGCACCAAATGCTCGACGGCGCCGTTAACCGCGCCCTTACCCGCAGCAACACAAACATCCGCAGCCGCCGCAAAAATATTGCCAATCGCCGCCTGAGGATCGTAGGCCCAGAGATCCCCAGCGGCCTGAACCAGCTGCTCCGCCTCCAGCAAATCACCCTTGGCGTTCAGCTCCGGGTTGACCAGCTTTTCAAGACCAGCAGCGATCTCAAGCAGCACGCCTTCCCCCAGCTTCCCGGCGTCCTCAAGAATCCCTGGCAGCTTCCCCTGCGCCTGCGTCACAAAGTCATCAAGCGTCCCGACGATGTCGGCATTGAGGTGCCCGATCAGCACCTCAATCAGTGAATCCCCAAGCACCAACTTGCCCGCCTGCCGCATCTCCTGACGCACCAGAAACAGCGTCGGCCGCAGGCTCATTCGCGCTGCCGCCATGGTCGGCGGCGTCGGCAAGACGCCAATCAGATTGATGCCCAGACTCACCCAATCCAGCGGATCGCGCGTCTCACTCGTCGCCAGCCGAACGATGTCATTCAGCGCATCAACCAGCGCCATGATGTTGCCCACCACCGGTAGAAAACCGGCAGCGCTCTTGATCCGCTCAAGCGAAACAACCCCGCCGCTGATGTCCTGCAGCCAGGCATCGACATTGGCCGCGCCAGCCCCAACGTCCTCAAGCTGAATCAGATCAAGCGGAACGATCGCCACCTGAGCATCGCGCTCCCCAACGCCCGTACTCATGACAACTTCTCGCCGGCCAGCAGGCCCGACACTTCAAGCAAGTCCTCATCCACCGTCGGCACTGGCAGGCTCGGAAGCTTCCCGCTTTTGATCACCCCGCTCAGAAGGCCTGAAGCGATCGGCAGAGCCGCGGTCGCAAGCGGCGGCAAGCCCAATCCCGCCGCCCCGGCGTCAACTGCAGCCGTCATGACGTGCGCAACATCCCAGTTCTTGGTCGGCAGCCCTTCACCAACCGCCGCGTCTAACGGCGCCGGAGCCTCGCCCGCACTCGGCGGCATGACCGGCCATTCGGGCGTGCCGATAAAACTGCCGTCTGCCCAGGTGTCGGCCGGGTCCTTGCCGAAGGCCACCCTTCCAGGCCCGGGTGCAGCGCCGGGAACCGCCGCGAAGCCCTTCGCATCAAGCGAGCCTTTGAGCCGCTGGCCCAGAGCATCGATCACCTCGAAGCCGCCACCCTGAATGCCTTGCTGACCCGCGTACTGGTTGAACAACTGAAGGTCGCCCTCGCCCGGCTTCGGTGGCTCGGGGAACACGCCGGCGAGGTTTTTCGCCGCGGTGTAGGCAAAGTTGGCGGCGTGGGCGGTATACGGGCCGGTGGTGACATGGGTGATGCCGGCTGCGTTGTAGGTGGTGGCGCTGCCGCCGCCCTGAATCACCAGCTCGGTTTTGGCGGTGAGGGTGATGCGCTCGGCGTTGGCGGTGATGTTGAGCTTGGCGAGCAGGTTGATGCTGTCCTTCAGGGCGCGCACGTCGATGTCACCGGAGGCGGCCACCAGACGCCAGCCGAGGCTTTGCACGAACAGGCGCATGCCCTGGCTGGCGCTGGCCAGCAGGCGTTTACCCACGGAAAAGCTGGTGTGTCCCGTGCTGCTCAGCGCCAGGTGTTCGCCGGTGGCGATGTGGCTTGAACGCGGCGTGGTCAGGGCGATGCCGGCCGGGCTGGCGAGGACCAGATGGGGTTCGGTGAACTCGGGAAACTCATTGGCACTCGTGTTCGCCGGACCGCTGCCGAGCACGCCCTGGTGCTGGGCGTGCAGGGCTTTGGCGACGTCATCCTGGTCGCCGGGTTCCTGGGCCTGCACCGCCTTGGCTTGCAGCGCGAAGCCGTCCTGCTGATCGGCGGCAGTGGCCAGGCGTTCCGCGGTTTCCGGCAAGTCCTTGTGGTGCCTGGATTCGTTGGGACGCGGCTCGGTGGTGATCAACAAGCCCGCAGCGGCCCGGACCGCACCATGGCGGTCGGTGCGCAGCTCGAAACCTTCGCCTCTGGGCTGGCCGCCGGCGGGCCGTGGATGGGTCAGGTAGCCGAGGTTGATGGCACTGGCGCCGTGATCGCTGCGCAGGGCAATGCTGATCTCGCTGGTGGTGTCGTCGATGCGCAATTCGTTGGCGCGGCTGCCCTTGTATTCCTTGCTCTTGACCGTGGTCACGGTCTTGAAATCGGGCAGCTTGTACGGCGGCAAGTGAGCGCCGTGGTACAGACAACCGGTGATGAGGGGCTGGTCGGGGTCGCCTTCGAGGAAGGTGATCAGGACTTCCATGCCGACCCGCGGCAGGTTGATCGCACCGAAGTTCTGGCTGGCCCAGTTCGAGGCCACGCGCATCCAGCAGCTGGTTTTGTCGTTGTGCTGGCCTTCGCGGTCCCAGAAAAACTGCACCTTCACCCGGCCGTGCTGATCGCAGTAAATCTCTTCGCCTTCGGGGCCGGTGACAACCGCGCTTTGGGTGCCCAGCGCCTTCGGTTTCGGGTGCTCCAGCGGCGGCCGGTAGTGCACGTCCCAGGGCGTCGCGCTGAAACGGTTGCGGTAGCCCTGATGGAAGTCACTTTTCAGGTCGGTGACGTCGCTGGTGATGACTTCTTCCAGCACCTGCGGCTGTTTGCCCTCGTGGAATATCTCGGTGAGCAGCCACAGGTCATTCCACAACGGATTGGCGTGCCCGGTCAGGGCAAGAAAATGGCCGCTGACCAGGCGTGGCTGATCGCTGCTGCCCTCAGCCACCCGATAGTCGCTGCGGTGGCGCTCCAGGGCGCGATGGGCCAGATGGCGGCCACGTTCGCGATCGGCGAAGCGGCCGGGGTAGTCGTAATCTTCGAGGTCCGGGATGGCTGCACTTTTGGCGCTGCTTTCCAGCTGGAACTTCGGTTTGGTGAAGTCGTAGTCACGCCGCGCAGTGCGGCTGGTGCGGGTGTTCATGCGCAGACCGAAGCGCTTGATCACCTGGGCGTCGGCGACCAGTCCGGTGTCCTGCTGGTAGAGCACCGGCGCCAGTTTCGGGAATACCGTCTGGTCATCGCCGAACACCAGCAGATGGCCCTTGGCGCTGTGCTGAAAATGAAAGTGAATCCCTTCCTCTTCGCACAGGCGCTGGATGAAATGCAGGTCAGACTCGTCGTACTGCACGCAGTAGACGCGTTCGGGATAGGTCGCACCGAGCTGAAACCGGTAATCGATGGAGAGAATGCCGTGCTCTTCCAGCACCTGGCTGATGATCTGCTGCACCGTCATCTGCTGGAAAATGCGCTGGTTGATCCGGTGCGCCAGGTAAGCCAACTGTGGTCGCAGGTAAATCCGGTAGCGGGTCAGCCGCTTGCCGGCAGCACCCTGGGCGATGCTGTACGCCAGTCCGTGAATCCCGGTGCCGTCGTCGGCCAATTGCAGAAACGTCTGCCCGTGAAGCAGGCTTTCAAGATCGAGCGCGGCCTTTTCGCTGACCAGCTCCAGCTCGAATTCGAACGGTTGGTTGAGGCGCTCCCGGCCGGTGAAAGACAGCACTTGAAACAGCGTGTCCTGCCCATTGAGGGTCAGGCTGAATGGGGCTTGGTTGGCCGGTGCGAACATCCCTTGTTCCTTGTGCGCTGAGGCGGCAGACGTCGATGCAAAGGAGGCGATCAGCGGCTGCGAATGCGTGGAAGGACAGCGAGCCGCCAGGGGTCGGCGGTGCTCTCCGCGGTCTGGGAATCGCGATCAATCAGGGTTGTTCGCGTAACCAGAGGACGACGGAGATATCAAGGGCCGTGCCACAAGGAGCGCCGCCCTTATGCCACAAGGGTTTGCGGGGGATTTTTGCGGGCTTGGGGTGACGTCGGGTTAAACGTCCCGGGGAATGTGCGCAATAAGTTGCGCACCCCTGCGCAACTTCTTGCGCATTCCTCTGCACGCGACAAACGACGCGCCATGCAGGGCGCTAAGCAGGCAGTCAGGGGCGGCCGACTGCGCAACTTCTTGCGCATGATGGCGATGGGGAATGACCGGGAAGTTCAAGGTGCGACAGGGTGTTCGTAGATGTGGCAGAGATCGGCAACATTGCGCCGCCGATCCCCATGGCGCCAGATCAGTACTCGGCGTCGGCGTCCACCGTATGGGTATTGAACGCAGGCCGTGTCCCGCCCACTCGCGCAAGGAAATACAGCGCCACCCCCACCAGCATCAGTGCCCCGGCGCGCAGCCAGGTTTCGGCGCTTTGCTGGGTCAGCAAAATCAGGCATGACACGATCGCCAGAACCGGCACCCAGGTCGGCACGCGGAAGTGGTCAGCCTCGACGGTGTCCTTGCGCAGGACCAGCACGGCCAGGTTGGTACTGATGAACACGAATAACAGCAGCAGGACCACGGTTTCCGCCAGTGTTGCCAGCGAGCCGGTCAGGGTGAGGATGATCGCGACCACTGTCGTCGCGACGATGGCCACCCACGGCGTCCGCCGCTCAGGCAGCACATTCGACAGCGCGTTGGGCAGCAGGCCCTGGCGAGACATGCCATATGCCAGGCGGCTGGACATGATCATGGTCAACAACGCGCCATTGGCCACGGCCACCAGCGCAATAACGGCGAACAGCCGCGGAGGAATGCCGAGGTTCGACGCTTTGACCACTTCCAGCAACGGTGCCGAAGAATGCACCAACTGCTCGATGGGCATGACGGTGGCGGCCGCGATGCCGACGCCCATGTAGATCGCGCCGGCGATCAGCAGCGCACCGAACAACGCGCGGGGGTAGACCGTGCGCACGTTGCGCACTTCCTCCGCCAGATTGGCCGAGGTCTCGAAGCCGACGAACGAATAAAACGCCAGCAACGCCGCGCCGAGCACCGCAAACGCGGGGTTGACGCCCTCCTTGAATTGCACGGCGCGGGACAAATCACCGTTGCCTGAGCGGAAGAACCAGACCGCCGCGATGATCACCAACAGCAGGCCCGAGACTTCGATCACCGTCATCACCAGGTTGGCGGACAGCGATTCTTTAATGCCGCGGGCGTTGAGCAAGGCGATGACCACCAGGAAGATCAACGCGACAATATGGGGTGGCAGGTCGATGAAGGGCGCCATGTAATCGCCGGCGAACGCCAGAGACAACCCTGCGGCGCTGGTCACGCCCGCTGCCAGCATGCAGAAGCCCACCAGAAACGAGATCAAGGGCGATTTGAACGCCTTGCCGGCAAACACGGCTGAAGCACCGGCGTGAGGGTATTTGGTGACCAGTTCGGCGTAAGAGCCTGCGGTGAGCATGGCGAAGCACAGGGCGATGAGCAGCGGCACCCAGATCGCCCCGCCCACTTCACCGGCGATGGTCCCGGCCAGGGCGTACACCCCGGCGCCCAGCACGTCGCCGAGGATGAACAGCAAGAGCATCGGCCCGGTAATCGCGCGTTTCAGTGCTGGGCTCGGTTGTGGCGGCTGCGATGTCATGGGCTGGCTCCGGCGGTGTGGCGGGGTTCGGGATTTGAGTCTAAGGCTGACCCGATTGGACGCCGGAAGTTTTGGCTGTGCAAATGTCGGAACGATCAGCGGTGATCTTAAAGCGGTGAAAGATTCAGACCCCTCATCTCTTCCCGACTAACGCCGGTCATGCACGGGAATTTTCCACAGAGGACCGGCTATTAGCCTGGAACAGGCAGGCAAGTTTTAACGGGATCTAACAAGGTTCAAGGGGCGGCTTTAGTTAGATCGCGCGCCCTTCAATCAACACGTACCCCATGGAGAAAACGTCTGAATCAAGCCGACTTCCAACTCACCGCATCGATGCCCAATCGCTCGGCCTTGGGCTTGGAGAGTTTGATGGCTCTGTCACTCCGGTATTTGGGGATGTCGGCCACTCCAGCGTCCACTGCAGCCCAGTGCCACGCCTCAGCGTTATCCATTTGCCTGGCGCACACGTAGAACCATCGTGGCTTGCCATGGAAAAGGTATTCAATGCGGTAGTGTTGGGTATGTTGCATGGTCTTGATCTCGTTCACAGGGTCGATTTCGTTGTTTGGGTTCCATCTGGGTGGACGACTGACTCACCGCGCAGGGTGGAGCTGCAGACCAGGGATCAGTCTGTGGCAGCTTCTTCTAAGGGGATGACCGCATTGAAAGTCTCCATTATCGAGGCCTCAGGCTTTCAAGGGCGGCTGCAGGCCGCGTTATAACCGGGACGCTAAGAACATTGATTCAATGCCAATAAAACAGGCCATACAACGGCCCGTTAAAAAGTTGACCGTAGTTGGCTGAAGGATGTTCATCGCGAATTTCAAATTTCGAGACGAGCGGTTTAATGGCTGTTTCAACGCGTTAGTTGATCTAGCGCACCCACCAAAAAGATGTATTAAGTGCGTCGGCGGACGCTAATCATTCATTCGAATAGTTTCGGATATCAGCAATTAACGGCAGGCCGTCGGAGTCACCTGCGGCAATACGCTCGGCCTGGTCACGTCCCCTGACAAGCCCTTGCTCGACGGTCCACCCGGACGCCGGAAGACTCTCCAGATGTTCCACCACCCTTTCGCCATCAGCGGCATAAACGCAAACCATAACGTCAAGGGTGTCGCCATTGGCCCGCGCCCGGACCTCCAGCTGACAGCCATTCTCCGCCGCTTCGGTATAGTTCTCATCACTCGCTGGTGATTGCGTCCACTCGTTATAAACATCGCCGCGCGCAAACATGAACGTGTCCCTTTTCCTGATCGTTATAGAAGATGGTCAATAGCATTGACTGGGGCGGCAGCGAATGATTCAGCGACCCCGTCAGATCGGCGCCCCGTTGATACAGGCCCTGTCGTCGCTTCGTTCGTTGCGCCGTTCGTCAGCCGAGCCCTGGTCAGGCTGAACCCATCCACGCGGACATCCGTTCCAATGGGTAGGCCGTAGCAACGCAACTCGCCCCGTAGCAAGATGCCTCCCCCTACGCCCCACTCTTCAACGCAGGCCCGGCAGCCAAGAGCCCACGGTGATAAAACGCCCGGGTGGCAAGCACCACGCTGTTACAGAATCTCACCGCGCCGCCGATAGCCCGGGACAGTCATAACGTTTTGCAGCGCTGCAAGTTGTGGGGTGGTCGTTCTTTTGAAATTGCGCGCGTTGGGTCCCTATTTATGAAATTCCCGTCTTTAGATCGATTGAAAGCGCTGGTCTGCGTCCAGCGAGACAATACGCGACTGATGGAAGCGCAATACATCGCGCTGTCCAGGCAGCTGCCGATGATGTACGTCATTCTGCTGATCAACACCCTGGCCCTGGCCGCCACCCATTACGGCGTCGCGCCGCTGTGGCTGACGGCGTACATCCCGCTGTTGCTGACCCTGGTGGGTACCGTACGCGCGGTCCTCTGGTGGCAGAGCCGCAGTCAGACCCTGACCACCGAGCAGATCTTCAAGAAACTGACCCGCACCAATCAGGTCACTGTGGTCATTGCGTTCGGCTTTACGATCTGGGCGCTGTTGCTGTTTCCCTACGGTGACACCTACACCAAGTCCCATGTGGCCTTCTATATGGCGATCACGGTGATCGTCTGCATCTTCTGCCTGATGCACCTGCCCTCCTCGGCGATGATGACCACGGCGGTGGTCAACATCGCCTTCGTGGCGTTTTTTGCCAATGCCGGCAACGCTACCTACACCGCCATGGCCGCCAACGTTTTCCTCGTCTCGCTGGCGATGATCGTGGTGCTGCAGAACCACTACGGCGAGTTCACCCGGCTGGTGAACATGCAGATCCGCACGGAAAAGCTCAGCGACGACAATCAACGGCTGGCTAACGAAGACAGCCTGACCGGCCTGCCCAACCGACGGCAGTTTTTCACCTTGCTCGATCGTGCGCTCAAACAGGCGCGGCACGGCGACACGCGGCTGGCGGTGGGGATGATCGATCTGGACGGTTTCAAGCCGATCAACGACTCTTATGGCCACGGCATAGGCGACAAGCTGTTGCGTCAGGTCGGCCAGCGATTGCGGGCGTTTGCCAGCGAGCAACTGCACGTGGCTCGACTGGGCGGCGATGAGTTCGGGCTCATCATCGTCAGGGCCGGTGACGAAAGTGAGTTGATCAAACAGGGTGAGTCGCTGTGCCGCGCCATGCGTCAGCCCTTCGTGATCGGCGATATTCACGTCAGCATCAGCGCCTCCATGGGTCTGGTGGTGTTTCCGGACCTGGCGAGCAACTCGACCGAGGCGTATGAATTCGCCGATTACGCGCTCTATACCAGCAAGCGCGAAACACCTGGCGAGCTGTGCATTTTCTCGCCGAGTCAGCATCAGCGCCTCAAGCGCGACATGCTGACCGAGCAGGGCCTGCGCCAGGCCAATGTTGCGGAAGAATTCACCCTGGTGTTTCAGCCGATCGTCGACATCCGCACCTCCAAAACGGTGGCGTTCGAAGCGCTGGCCCGGTGGGTGAGTCCAAAGCTGGGCAGCGTCGCGCCGGGGCACTTCATCGGCGTGGCCGAGCGAATTGGCCTGATCAACCGACTGACGCCGCCGCTGCTTGAAAAAGCGCTGCACGCGGCGCAGTTGTGGCCGGCCGATGTCCGGCTGGCGTTCAACCTGTCGGCCCACGATTGCTCGTCGATGGACGCTGTCGAACAGTTGATCAAGGTGATCCGCCAGAGCGGATTCGACGCCTCGCGGCTGGACCTGGAAATCACTGAAACCGCCGTCATCAAAGACCTCGTTCAGGCACAACGGGCGATCAATGCCTTTCGTGAACTGGGTTGCGGCATTTCCCTGGACGACTTCGGCACCGGCTACTCAAGCCTGAGCCAGCTCCACGCCTTGCCGCTGACCAAGCTGAAGATCGATCGCTCGTTCATCACCGACATTCACCAGAACGCCGCCAGTTTCAAGATCGTCAAATCATTGCTGGCCCTGAGTCAGGACATGGAATTGCAGTGCGTCAGCGAAGGTGTGGAAACCGAGGCGGAGCTGGAGGCGTTGCGGACCCTCGGCTGCACGCTGGTTCAGGGCTACCTGTTCTCCAAGCCGATGCCCCTTGAGCAGACGCTGGAGTGGATCGGCTCAACGCCCAGCATGCCCGTGGCGGCGGTTGTTCTGTGAAATCGGCCTGGGAGGGCAACAGCGGCGCTCATCGCTGCTGACAGGAAGGCACCGGGCGTTGCAGATCAGGCGCTTTGCTGGACTTTCATCATGGCCAGGCCGATGAAGCGGCGTGAGTCTTCCTGGAAGTCCCGCACATGGGCGGCAAATTGCTCTTCGCGGGTGTCAACGTGGCGCGTGCTGAAAGAGGTGGCGACGTCGGCGATGACCTGGGTCGTGTCGTTGAGGGTCTGGTGCAGCGTGCCCAGAATGCCCACCGCATTGCGATTTGAAATGATCACTTCGCGGTTATTGCTGGGGAGCGTTCTGCCTGAAGACGTCTGATCCTCGGCATCCAGTCTGTCCGCAGTGCCCAGCAAGGTGTTGCCGGAGAACAGATAATGCATGTCGACGCCAGCATCACATACGCGCTGAAGGTAATCGGCCTTGGGTGAGCGATGGCCACTTTCGTAGTGGCCCTGGGCGTTGGGTTCGACGCCGCCAATTCTGGCGAACGCGATTTGCGTCAGCCCCAACCGTTTGCGTTCTTTTCTCAAACGCGATCCAAGCTTTTCCATGAGCAAACTCCTGCTGAATTCACGCCACGCGAGGGAGCGGTGGGTGCAATGGGGGGCTGGAGTGCGAGCTTCCTGAATGAGCGAAATAGCCTCGTACGGTGTTAACTCACCACCTTACAGCCTTTGCAACATCAGCGAACAAGTATTTGGCCGGCACCTCGATCATCGGGTGCCGAGAGTGAGCCTGTCCCCTGCCCGCCGTCGTGAAATATAAAACGCAGCACGTCCTTCAGCGTTTGCACATTCAGGTGAATATGCGCAAGGAGATCCACCCAGTCCCGACAGCGACAGTGGCGCTTCAACTAATCGACTGTAACGCGCAAACGTTTTCCACTCGTACGAGCACATTTGCGCAAACCCGCCGACGATCGGTAGATCGACATCTAATTCACACTTTTTGCCGACAGAGCAATGGCTTACGTCATATCCATTTCTTCAGATAGATAAACGTCAAAGTATTTTCCATTGATCTCGAATAGATCCGATCTAAATTATTGGCAAACAGCGTCACGCCTAACAAGAAACAAAGCTGCGCCTGACTCGATGAATCAGGTGGCTGGTATGACACGCCATTACCCGCGTTGTTGTAGTGCTAAAAGCGAAGAAAAGGACTGTCAGAATGGACAATATTGTTGTAGCCAATAAAGCAACCTCCGAACTTACTGCCAACACGTGGGGCGATCTTTCACTCAATTCACCCTCCGTTGTTCAAATGCCCGTTCCACCCAGCCAAGTCGCTTCGGTCTCCCGAAATGGGCAAGACCTGGTGGTTAATTTGAAGAATGGCGAACAAGTCAAAGTTGCCAACTTCTTTAGTACCGCGCCGGAAGGCCCCACCAGCGACATGGTGTTTCAGGGCGAAGACGGCACCCTGTGGCAGGCGCAGTACGACACTCAGTCCTTCACCGGCTTTACCTTCGACGAAGTCAGCTCTCTGGATGAGCTCATCGCCGGAGCCGGCGTGGTGGGGGGGACGACCCCCACCTTTGCGATTGCCGGGCTGGGTCTGTTGGGCGCGGGCGGTGCGGCGGCAGCAGCGGGCGGGGTCGCAGGTGGAGGTGGTGGTGGCGGCGGTGGCGGCGGTGGAAATGCCGCTGACACGTCAGCTCCCGTGGCCCCGGGCAATCTGCTGGTCAGTGCAGACGGGACGTCCCTGACCGGCATCAGTGAAGCCGGCGCGACCGTTCGGGTTCGCAACAACGCTGGCACCTTGCTCGGCAGCGGTACCGCGGCGGCAGACGGAACATTCAGCCTGTCGCTCAACCCACCGCAAACCGACGGCCAATCACTGACCGTTGATGCGGTCGACGCGGCTGGAAACGTCTCCCCGCCGGCTCAAGCGCTGGCGCCGGACATCGATATCACCCCGCCTGGCGACACCACGCCACCCGATGCGCCGGCCAACCTTGCCGTCAGCGCTGATGGCACGCGCATTACCGGTTCCGGCGAAGTCGGCGCGACCATTCAGGTGCGCGCGGCCGACGGCACCCTGCTGGGCAGCGGCATCGTTGCGGCAGACGGCACTTTTAACCTCGGGCTCAACCCCGCGCAAACCGACGGCCAGTCGCTGACCGTGAGTGCGGTCGACGCCGCCGGCAACGTCTCCCCGCCGGCTCAAGCGCTGGCACCGGACATCGATATCACCCCGCCTGGCGACACTACGCCACCCGATGCGCCGGCCAACCTTGCCGTCAGCGCCGATGGCACGCGCATTACCGGTTCCGGCGAAGTCGGCGCCACCATCCAAGTGCGCGCCGCCGACGGGACCCTGCTGGGCAGCGGCATCGTTGCGGCAGACGGCACTTTCAGCCTCGGGCTCAACCCACCGCAAACCGACGGCCAATCACTGACCGTTGATGCGGTCGACGCCGCCGGCAACGTCTCCCCGCCGGCTCAAGCGCTGGCGCCGGACATCGACGTCACCCCGCCTGGCGACACCACGCCACCCGATGCGCCGGCCAACCTCGCCGTCAGCGCTAATGGCACGCGCATCACAGGCTCCGGCGAAGTCGGCGCCACCATCCAAGTGCGCGCCGCCGACGGCACCCTGCTGGGCAGCGGCATCGTCGCAGCGGACGGCACTTTCAGCCTCGGGCTCAACCCTGCGCAAACCGACGGCCAGTCGCTGACCGTGAATGCGGTCGACGCCGCCGGCAACGTCTCCCCGACGGCTCAGGCGCTGGCGCCGGACATCGACGTCACGCCCCCCAGCGGGGACGTGACGCCGCCGGATGCGCCGACCGGCATCGCGATCAGCGGCAATGGCTTGATCGTCAGTGGCCGTGGCGAAGCCGGCAGTATCGCCAGCGTCATCGATGCAATCGGCAACGTACTCGGCACGGCCGTCGTGGGCACTGACGGGCTGTTCAACATCACCCTGAACGCGTCACAAATCGCCGGTCAGTTGCTGCAGCTCACCCTGGTCGATGCCGCCGGCAACATCTCCGCCAACGTGGCACTGCAAGCACCGGACACCACCGCGCCGGTGACGCCTTCGAATTTCGTCCTGTCGGCTGACGGCCTGATCCTTACAGGTGTTGCCGAAGCGGGCGCTCGCATCCTCGTGCGCACTGCGTCGGGGGCAGTCATTGGCGTCGCCCGCGCCGGTCTCGACGGCACCTTCAGCGTGACCCTCGACATCGCGCAACTCAATGGCGAAAAACTCAACGTCAGCGCCACGGACTCGGCGGGCAACTCCGCCTCCGCCGAGCTGACCGTCGCCGACACCACGCCACCCGCCCAGGTCACCGATGTGGTGATCAGCGCGGACGGCACGCAGGTCTCGGGTAAAGGAGAAGCCGGCGCGACAGTGACCCTCGTGGCCAACGGCACGCCAATCGGCACGGTGGTCGTCGGCGCCAATGGCACCTTCGCCACCCCCCTGACTCCACCGGTCAACCCCGGCGATCTGGTGCAAGTCATCCAGACCGACAGCGCAGGCCTGCCGTCCACCGTGCTGGCGGTCACGGCGCCCGACGCCATCGGCCCGACCACGCCTTCCGGTCTGGTCATCAGTGGCGACGGCACCCAGCTGACCGGCACCGCGAGTGCGGGTTCGGTGGTCCAGGTGCGCGATGCCAACGGCGTGCTGCTCGGCAGTGCGACCGTGGGCGGCAATGGCAGCTTCACCGTGGTGCTCAACCCGGGCCTGGCCAACGGCGAAGTGCTCGACGTGGTCGCGGTCGACGGTCAGGGCGAAAGCTCGGTCACCGTTCCCGTCACCGCGCCCGACGTCACCGGTCCTTCCGCTGCCACCGATCTCAGCATCGCCAATAACGGCCTGATCCTGACCGGCCGTGGCGAACCCGGTGCGACCGTTTCGGTACGGGACGCCCTTGGCATTGTCATCGGCACCGGCGTGACGTCCGCAACCGGCAACTTCACCGTCACACTCGCTTCTGCTCAAACCAATGGCCAGGCACTGCAGGTGGTGCTGAGCGACGCTGCCGGAAATCCGTCCGTTGCCACCCCCGTCAGCGCACCAGACCTCGACGGCCCGCTGCAGCCCGCTGCGATCAGCATCGACGCCAGCGGCACAACGCTGACCGGCACCGGCGAGGCCGGGGCAACGATCACCGTCACCACCCTCGACGGCACGGTGCTCGGCACGGCGATCGCTGCCGCCGACGGTCGCTTCAGCGTGACATTGAACAGCCCGCAGAACAACGGCCAGACCCTGCTGATCGGCGCCAGTGACGGCACCGGCAACCTGGCACCGTCGGTAAGCTTCATCACCCCCGACACCCAGGCGCCTGCGTCGCTGACCGGCGTTGTCCTCGACGGCACGGGCCTGGTCCTCACCGGTACCGGTGAAGCCGGCGCAAGCCTCACGGTGCGAGATGCGGCCGGCAACGTCATTGGCAGCGGCCAGGCCGGCCCCGACGGCAGCTTCTCCCTGACCCTGACGACCGCTCAAACCGACGGTCAGTTGTTGCAAGTCACCCAGATCGACGCTGCAGGCAACCAGTCGGTAGCCGCTCCGGTCACGGCGCCCGACGTCATCGCACCGGGAGCTGTGACCAACCTCAATCTGTCGGCCAACGGTTTGATCGTCACCGGTAACGGCCAGAGCGGCGCCACCGTCACCGTCAAGGATGACCTCGGCGCAACGCTGGGCAGCGCCGTGGTCGGCAGTGACGGGCGCTTTGAGGTGACGCTTTCCAGCGCGCAGATCAACAATCAGCCCCTGAGCGTCACGCAAGTCGACGGCTCGGCCCTGGCCTCTCCCGCCACGCCATTGCTGGCGGCGGACATCCAGGCCCCCGACGCGCCCACCGGCCTCATTCTTGGCACCGATGGCCTGACGCTCAGCGGCCAGGGCGAGCCCGGCGCCACCGTCAACGTGCTCGACGTCAATGGCAACGTGCTGGGCACCGCCACGGCCGACCCGCTGAACGGCCGCTTCGACGTCCTCCTCAACGCGATCCAGGCCGACGGCCAGGTGCTGCTGGTCAAGCAGACCGACGCCGCCGGCAACATCTCCCCCGCCTCCTCGCTCAACGCGCCAGACACCACTGCGCCGGGCGCGCCCGCCGGGATTACCATCAGCAACGACGGCCTGACCGTTTCCGGAACAGGCGTTGCGGGCGATACCGTTCAAGTGCGGGATGTCAGCGGGACCCTGCTGGGCTCGGCCATCGTGGGAACCAACGGCATTTTCGCGGTGACCCTGAGCCCGCCGCAGCTGGACGGTCAGGTGTTGAGCGTGACCCAGACCGACGCCAGCACCCTGCCCTCGCTGGCCGGTTCCGTCACGGCACCCGACCTCACCGCGCCGCCCGTGCCAAGCGGCCTGACGCTGGATGCCGCCGGGCTTTTGACCGGCACCACCGTGCCCGGTGGCTCGGTGAGAATTCTCGATGCCGCTGGCGTTGAGATCGGCACTGCCGTTGCCGGGGCGGACGGGATTTTCATCTTTAACGTTGCGCCGATCCTGAGCAACGGCGAGACGGTGCAAGTGGTCGCCACCGACGGTGCCAACGATTCGCTGGCGACCCCGGTGCTCGCACCGGACACCACACCACCGGTCGATGTGACGAATCTGGCGATCAGTCCGGACGGCGCGAACGTTTCCGGGGTCGGCGAACCCGGCACCACTGTCACCGTTCGCGGGCCGGGCAATGTCGTGCTGGGCACCGGCACGGTTGGCCAGGACGGTACGTTTGTTATCGGCCTTATTCCGCCTGCTGCAAACAACACCAACGTCGACGTCATCAGCACCGACGCCATCGGCAACGCCTCCAACGCGGTCACCCTCCCAGGGCCGGACGGCACCCAGCTGGCGACCCCCAGCGACCTCGCCGTCAGCAGCGACGGCTACATTCTCACCGGCGCCGCAACCCCGGGCAGCACGGTGAACATCCTCGACAGCAACGGCGTCAGCCTGGGCAGCGGCAGGGTCAACAGCTTCGGCCGCTTCAGCATCCTGATGCGTTTCGCTCAATTGAACGCGCAGAGCTTGCACGTCGTCTCGACCGATGACGCTGGCCACACCTCGGTCACCGCGCTGGTGGTCGCCAATGACCTCACGGCACCCGACGCGCCGGCAGGTCTGACCATCAATGGCGATGGCAGCGCCGTCACCGGGCGCGGTGAAGCCGGCGCGACGGTGACCATTACAAACAGTGGCGGCACCGTGCTGGGCGCCGGCACGGTTGCGCCCAATGGCACGTTCGTCATCGCACTGACGCCGCCCCAACTGGATGCCCAGCCGCTCACCGCCACGCAAACCGACCTGGCGGGCAACGTGTCGCAAACCGGCAGCATCATTGCGCCGGACCTGAAGGCGCCCGATGCCGCCACCGGTGTGACCATCAACAACGTCGGCACCGTGGTCAACGGCGTTGGTGAAGCCGGCGCGACCGTAACCATTCGTGATGCCGCCGGCAACGTTCTCGCCACCGGCATCGTCAACCAGAGCGGCCAGTTCCAGGTCACGCTGCCGAACGCCGTGACCACCGGTGAACCGCTGTCCGTCACCCTGACCGACGTGGCGGGCAACGTCTCGGGCGTCGCAAGCCTGACCACGGTGGACACCACCCCGCCGTCGCTGCTGCAGAACCTGCTGATCAGCGCCAACGGCAGCACACTGACCGGCACCGGTGAGGCCGGTGCGACTGTTAGCGTCCTCGACATCACCGGCACGTTGCTTGGCACCGCCCTTGTGGCCAGTGACGGCACCTTTACCGTGACCCTCGCCCCTGCGCCGACTAACGGCCAGGCCCTGGACATCAGCCAGACCGACCCGAGCGGCAATGTCTCGCCGTCGATCAACCTCACAGCGCCGGACATCAGCCCGCCCGCCGCCCTCACCCAAGTGGCGGTGAACGCCGACGGCCTGACCGTGACCGGCCGGGGCGAACCTGGCGCAACGGCGTCGGTGCGCACGGCCGGCGGTGCCCTGTTGGGCACGGCGCTGGTGGCCGCGAATGGCGCGTTCAGCGTCACGCTGACGACCGCGCAGCTCAATGCCGAAGTGCTGACCGTCACCCAGGAAGACCCGCCCGGCAACGTCTCGACGGCGGTCAACGTGACGTCCGTCGACCTCACGGCACCGGACAGTCCGACCGCTCTGCTGCTGAGCGGCAGCGGCGCGCAACTGGCAGGTAACGCCGAAGCCGGCAGCACTGTCACCGTGCGCGACGCGGCCGGCAACGTGCTGGGCTCAGGCGTCGCCGGGGCCAATGGTGTGTTCCAGGTCACCCTGTCCAGCCCCCAACTCAACGGCCAGAGCCTCAGTGTCACGGCCACTGATGCGGCCGGCAATGTCTCGGTGGCGGCGCCCTACCAAGCCGCCGACACCGTCGCGCCCGCCGCCGTCAGCAACCTCGCGGTCAGCGCCGATGGCCTGACCCTGGGCGGTATCGGCGAGCCCGGTGCGACAGTGGTGGTGCGCGATGCCAATGGCAACGCGCTGGGCACCGCGACCGTGGCCGCCAATGGCAGCTTCACCCTCGGTCTGACCCCGGCGGCAGTGGCCGGCGGCACGTTGACCGTGGTCCAGACCGACGCCGCCGGCAATGCTTCCGACGCCAGCACGGTGGTTGCGCCCGGCAATCTCGCCGAACCGGCGCCGGTGAATCTGGCCCTCAGCGCAGACGGCCTGACGCTGACCGGTACCGCCAACGCCGGCAGCACCGTCAGCATCCGCACCGCCTCGGGTGTGCTGCTGGGCACGGCGCTGGTCAACGGCGACGGCACGTTCAGCGCGCCCCTCAATGCCGCGCAGCTCAACGGTGAATCGCTTGCGGCCATCGCCACGTCCAGCGACGGCATCAACTCGCTGGCCACCGGTTACCTGGCGGCGGATGTCACCGCGCCCGGGCAGCTCACCGAGCTGGTGCTCAATACCAACGGTGTCACCCTGACCGGCCACGGCGAAGCGGGCGCAACGGTGACGGTGCTCGGCGCTGGCGGGGTCATCCTGGGTACCGGGCAAGTGGGCCTCGACGGCAACTTCTCGCTGACGCTGAACCCGCCGCAGATTGCCGGCCAGTCCCTGAGCATCAGCCAGACCGACCTCGCCGGTAATGAATCGGCCAGCCTCGCGCTGACCGCCAGAGACCTGATCGCCCCGAATGCGCCGCTCGCCCTGTCGGTGACGGCAGACGGCGCGATGCTCTCGGGCACCGGTGAGCCTGGCGCCACGGTCAATGTGTTCAACGCCAGCGGCGCGCTGGTGGGCTCCGGCAGCGTGCGCATCGACGGCACCTTCCAGCTCGCCCTCACCACCCCGCAAGCCAACGGCGAACTGCTGGCGGTGACCCTGACTGACGCGGCCGGGAATATTTCCCTGCCTGCCAGCCTGACCTCGGTCGACACCACGGCGCCGTTGGCCCTGACCCAGCTGAGCATTTCCAGCGATGGCGCAACGCTGACCGGCCGCGGTGAAGCCGGGGCAATTGTCACAGTGACCAACGACCTCGGCACCGTGCTCGGCACGGCAACGGTGGGCAGCACCGGGGCCTTTACCCTGGTGCTGGTCCCGGCGCTGTCCAACGCCGAAGTGCTGACGCTGGTGCAACGCGATGCCGTCGGCAATGTGTCACCCCAAGCCAGCCTGACCACCCCGGACTTCACCCCGCCCGACCCGCTGGACAACGTGCGCATCAACGCCGCCGGTGCGGTGGTCACCGGGACCGGTGAAACCGGCGCCACCGTCACCGTCCGCGACGCCGGCGGCACGCTGCTCGGCACCACCCTGGTTCTGGCCGACGGCACGTTCAGCGTCACCCTCACCACCCCGCAGATCAACAGCCAGGTGCTGAGCGTTCAGCAGGCCGACCCACCCGGCAACGTCAGTGTGCCAGCCACGGTCACCGCGCCGGATTTGACCCCGCCAGCCGTCGCCATCGATCTGCAGTTCAATGCTTCCGGCAGCGTGCTCAGTGGGAGCGGCGAAGTCGGTGCGGGGGTGCGCATCACTCTGGCCGATGGCACGCTAGTCGGCACCGGCACCGTGGGCGTCGATGGCACGTTCCTGATCAACCTGTCACAGACGCAAAACGCCGGTCAGCCGGTGTTTGTCGTGCTCACCGACGCCGCCAACAATGCGTCCGCTGCGGGCTCCCTGGCTTCACCCGACCTGACGCCGCCCGCACCCGTCACCAACGTGCAAATCGATGACACCGGCGCAGTGGTCAGCGGCCGCGGTGAGGCAGGTGCCAGCCTGTTGATCACCGATGGGGCAGGTAACCTCGTCGGCACCGGCGTGGTGGGTGTGGATGGCAATTTCGCGGTCTCGCTGTCGGTGCCGCAAATCAACGGCGAACTGCTGTCGATCGTGCAACGTGATGCTGCGGGCAATCCGTCCGTTGGCGCGCCCGTTACCGCGCCCGACAACACCCCGCCCGCGCTGCCGGTCCTGGCGCCGCTGAGTGGCGACGGCCTGATCCTGACCGGCACCGGTGAAGCAGGCGCCACGGTCAAAGTGACCAGTGCCACCGGCGCCAGCCTCGGCACCACCACGGTGTTGGCCGACGGCTCGTTCAGCGTCACGCTGTCATCTGCCCAGCTCAACGGCGAGACGCTCAACGTCACCCAGACCGATGCGGCCAACAACGTGTCCGGCACGGTGGTTTACCGGGCCGACGACGTCACCGATCCGCTCGCCGTGACCAACCTCTCCGTCAGCCAGGACGGCCTGACCCTCAGCGGCCGCGGGGAACCCGGGGCCACGGTCACGGTGTCGGTGGCGGGCACGCCGTTGCCCGGCACCGCCATCGTGCGCGCGGACGGCACGTTCAGCTTTGCGCTGGCGCCCGCGCAGCTTGATGGCCAGTCGCTGTCGGTGGTGCAGGTTGATGCAGCACTTAACGATTCGACGCCGGTTGTGGTCACCGCACCTGACATCACGCCGCCAGTGATTCCGACGTTCATCTCGCTGACCGGCAATGGCACGATTCTGCAAGGAACTGCCGAAGCCAACAGCACGGTGACCGTAAGGTCCGCCGACGGCACGTTGCTGGGCTCCACGCGGACCGACGCCGGGGGACGTTACGAAGTCGGGCTGAATCCTGCGCAGACCAACGGGCAAGTCATTTCCGTGACTGCAACGGACGCGGCCAACAATGCTTCCGCGCCGCTGGTTTACACAGTGCCGGACACTCAGGCGCCTGATCCTGTCAGCAACCTGACCATCAGCGCCGATTACCTGCTGTTGGCAGGCCGCGGTGAAGCGGGCGCGATCGTGACCGTCAAAGACTCCCTCGGCGTCACGCTCGGCACCGGGCAAGTGGCGGCCAACGGCACCTTCGTGGTCACCCTGGCCCCTGGCGTCACGGCCAACAACGTGCTCACGGTCGGTCAGGTGGACGCCAGCAACAATGTGTCCGGGACGCTCAACCTCACCGTGCCCGTGACCCCGCCACCGAATGCGCCGACCAATCTGCAGGTCAGCGCCGACGGTCTGAGCGTGACCGGCAGCGCCGCAACGGGCACCACCATCACGGTGTACAGCGCAACAGGCGCCGTGCTCGGGACGGCGGCCACCAATGCTGGCGGTACGTTCACGGTGACCCTCAACACCGCACAAACCAACGGCGAAAGCCTTGGCGTGACGGCAAGTACCGGAGCAGGTGGCGCATCGTTGCCGGCTGCGGTGGTGGCGGCTGACACAACGCCACCGGCTGCGCTCAGCGACCTCGCGGTCAGCGCCACCGGTACGCTGGTGACGGGACGTGGCGAAGCCGGGGCGACGGTGACCGTTACCACCGCCGCGGGCGTTACGCTCGGCACCGCCGTGGTCAATGCCGGCGGTACGTTTGGCGTCTTGTTGAACCCGGCGCAAGCCAACGGTCAGGTGCTCAACGCGTATCAGACCGACAGCGTGGGTTTGCAGTCCGGCATATTGCCGGTCACCGCCCCCGACATCACCGCGCCGAATGCAGCCGCAGCGCTGGTGCTTAATGGCGCCGGCACAGTCCTGACCGGGATTGGCGAAGCCGGCGCGACGGTCACGGTGCGCAGCAGCCTCGGCGTCGTACTCGGCACGGCAACCGTTGCACTGGACGGCAGCTTCACGGCTAACCTTTCGACGGCGCAGCTCAATGGCCAGGTGCTGACGGTGAGTCAGCGTGACGTCGCCGGTAACGTCTCGTTGCTGGCAAACCTCAGCGCCGTCGACACCACGCCACCCGCTGCGCTGACCAACGTCGCCCTGAATGGCGCGGGCCTGCAAGTCAGCGGTAACGGCGAGGCAGGCGCGACCGTACGGGTCACCAATGCGGCCGGCGCAGTGCTCGGCAGCGCAGTGGTCAATGCCGCGGGCGGGTTTGTCGTCTTGCTCTCCACAGCCCAGTTGAACGGTCAGGTGCTGAGCGTCCAGCAAGCGGACGTGACGGGCAACGCCTCGGCCGTGGCGACGGTCACCGCTGCGGATATTCAGGCGCCTAATCCCCCTTCCGCCCTGGTGCTGGCCGCCAACGGACTGACCCTCAGCGGCAGCGGTGAAGTGGGCGCGACGGTCAACGTGGTCAATGCCGGCGGCACGCTGCTGGGCACCACCACGGTCGGCGCGGGCGGAACGTTCAGCCTCACCCTCAATGCCGCTCAGCTGGATGGCCAGGCGCTGACGGTGCGTCAGTTGGACGTCGCCGGTAACGTGTCGGCCGCCGGCAGCCTGGTGGCACCTGATACCACGGCCCCCGTCGCACCGACGGCGGTGAGCATCAACGCCAGCGGCTCGGTGGTCACGGGCACCGGCGTCGCGGGGTCGACCGTGACCGTGCGCAACGCACTCGGGGTTGTGCTTGGCAGCGCGACAGTCGCCGCCAACGGCAGCTTCTCGGTGGCGCTGAACACCGCGCAGATCAACAACCAGGTGCTGAGCATCACCCAGGCCGATGCCGCGGGGAACGTGTCGCTTTCGGCGAGCGCCATTGCGCCTGACCTGACACCCCCCGCTGCACCCACTGCGCTGCTGGTCAGCGTCGATGGCCTGACCGTCAGCGGCACGGGCGAAGTCGGTTCGACGGTACAAATCAAATCCACCGGCGGCGCGGTAATCGGGACGGGCACCGTCGGGGCCACGGGAATCTTCAGCGTCACCCTCGCCCCCGCGCAAATCAACGGCGAAACCCTGCTGGTCAGCCTCACTGACATCAAGGGCAACCTGTCGGTGGTGGCCAACGTCACCGCGCCGGACATCGACGTCAACACGCCGGTGATCGCCAGCGATAACCTGGCCACCGCCACCGTCAGCCTCGTGCCGGTGAAGACCACGCAGAACGTTGCGGACTCCTTCACCACCTTGTTGGCCGGTTTCTCCAAGGCGTTCGTGTTTACGGTCAACAGCGGCACCACCCTTGATCCGACCCTGACACTGACCACCGGTAGTGCCGTGTCCTTGCTCGACGGCGTGGTCTATACGCTGCAGGTGAAGAACGCCAGCGGCAACTGGGTGACCCTGGACGTCAATGGCAACGGCGGCCTGCTCGATCTGGTGGCGCTGACCGGCCAGGGCGTGCGGGTGAACATCGGCGATCTGCTGGGCGGCGATTACCGGCTGGTCGTGTCGAGCACCGGGATTGGCGTGGTGACCAACGTCACTACCCAGCTGCAGCTGGACGTCACCAGCCTGACCCAGTTCAACGGGGTGGCCGGTGCCCCCGTGATCGGCAACGTCATCACCAACCCTGGCATTGATGGCCAGGCAGACGTGACCGGCCCGGACAACGGCGCTGTGTTGCAGGTGCTGAAAAACGGCAGCTACGTCACCGCCAGCGCGGGCACCACAGTGCAAGGCCTGTACGGCACGTTGACCATCGACGCCAGCGGCAACTACAGCTACCGGCCCGACGGCGCGGTCACCAGCGTCGGCAAAGTGGATGTCTTCAGCTATCAGCTGGTGCACCCCAATGGCCTCAGCGACACCGCCAATCTGTACGTGCGCATCGACAGCCCACAGGCCACCGAGGTGTGGAGCGATACCAGCCTGGCCAGCCCGGCCCTGGTGGTCGATGCCACCAACGACATCGCAGTCAGTGACATCACGCTGGTCAACAAGGAGGTCATCACTACCACGGCGCTGGGCCCGTTCATCGTGCCGGTGCTGGGCGGCAGTGGTTCATGGGCCACCAGCGTGGCGGCCGGTGCGATCAGTGACCTGACGGTAGTGGTCAACTCCTCCAACCTGCTCAGCCTGCTCGGGTCCCTGACCCTGGGCCTGTACAAGCTCAACACCGCCACCGGCCAGTACGTGCTGGTCAAGAACTACAGTGGTGCTTCGCTCGCCAATCTGGGCGGCGGCAATTACGCCGCACGCTTCGATGACCAGGGACCTGGCAGCTATCAGGTCAAACTCGCCGCCGGGGGCGTCGGTGTCGCCAGTACGGTCAACATCAGCCTGACCAACGACGCCACCTACACCAACCAGTTCGTGGTCAGCAGCTACACCCCGGTGGCGGGCAATCTGCTCACCGACACAGCCGGCGGCGCCGCTGATGTGCTGGGCTCGGCGTACACCGTGCTCAATGTGCTGGCGGCCGGCAGTTACGTGACGCCGGGCTACAACGGCACCACCATTGTCGGCACCTACGGTTCGCTGCTGGTGCAGGCCGACGGGCGCTACACCTACACCCTGACGCCGGGCCAGACCGATGCGGTCATCGGCCGTGAGGAGGTCTTTACCTACCAACTCAAGCACCCCAACGGCACCACCGACACGGCGACGCTGACCATTGATCTGGAACAGGCCGGTGCCGTCGCCACTACCTCGTTTGCCGCGCTGTCCACCGTAGCGAGCGGCGATGATCACAGCGCCACGGCCATTGCCACCACCGGTGCCGAGCTGATCCAGGGCACCGCCGGCAATGACACGCTGGACGGGTCCCATGGTGGGGCGGTCACCCTGCAGGGCGGCGCCGGCAACGACACGCTGATCATCGCCGACCAGCATTTCGCCTCGGTCGATGGCGGCAGGGGCACCGACACCCTGCTGTGGGCCGGGGGCGACGCGACCATTAACCTGGGCGATCTGCAGAGCCGGATCCACAACATCGAGGTGCTGGACCTGAACCACACCAGCGCCGTCGCGCTGACCATCAGCCTGGCGGACCTGGTGTCCATTACCTCGGCCGACAGCAACACATTGATCATCAAGGGAGGCAGCGGAGACAGCGTTCACATGACCAACACCTGGGTCGCCGGCGGCGCGCAACAGGCCGATGGCGTCGATTACACCCAGTACACGCCGCAAGAAGATCCAACCCATCATCTGTGGGTGCAGAACGGTATTCACGTCGTCTGATCAGCCCGCCCTCTGGCGCTGCCGGAGGCGGGGTTCAACCGGCCGATCAATGCGCTCGGCCGGTTGATTCAACAAAAGGGAAGCTCTGTATTCGTACAGTAAGGAAGCCATGTGGAGCGCGTTCGCAAGCAGAAATGGACGGCGGTCGTCCTGACCGTCGGCCTGTGTCACCCGATTTTTTCCGTTGCGCTGGCAGAGGATCAAATCGATCCCGGCCTGCGCAGCATCAGCCCTTCCCGCCTGCAGGCGAAGCCCGCGGATCAGCGGAGCAAGGGCGATGGTCGTGAAGGCAGTCACAAAAGCAATGCCAAAGGCAGTTCCGGGCCCGGAGCGGTCGGGGTCAAGGAAGACAGTCAGACCCTGGGCCTCGAACAGGCCGTCCGGCTCGCCGTTGACTGGCACCCCAGCATCAGCGAAGCGATCGGCACCTTGTATCAACAGGCCGAGGGCATCAACGTGGCCGAAGCCGGTTACTACCCGCAGATCTCCGGCGGGATAAAAGGCGGCTACACCAGCGGCTATGGCAGCGACGACGGCAGCCAGTCGGTGAGCATCTCCCTGAAACAGATGCTCTACGATTTCGGCAAGGTCTCGAACGCAGTCGAGGCGGCCCGTGCCAAGGCCGCCCGCAGTCAGGCAAGCATTCTGCTGGCGATCGATCAGGTCAGCCGCGACACCGCGTTCGCCTACATCGAAGTCCAGCGCTATCAGCGGCTGGTGGACATTGCCCGGGAGCAGATTCGCGGCATCGGCGATATCGTCGAGCTGGCCAGGCAGCGCAGCGACATGGGCGCGAGCACCCGCTCCGACGTGGTTCAGGCGCAGTCCCGCGCCGAGGGCGGCATGGCAACGCTGCAAGAGTACAAAGCGTTGTATGCACGCTGGCAGTCGACGCTGACCAACCTGCTCGGTCGGCAGACCCCGCCCCAGGTCAGCAGCACCTTCAGCGCCTCGATGACCGACGCCTGCACCGCCCCCATCAGCACAGACGCCCTCCCCGCCGTGCTGCAAGCCGCCGCCCAGCGCACCCAGGCCCAGGCCGAACTGGCCCAGGCCAAGGCCGAAGCCTACCCGACGCTGTCACTGCAGCCCTCGGTCAACCAGTTTCTGGACGATCATTACGACGACCAGAACTCAACGATCAATCGGACCCAGGCGGGGATTTTTCTCAATCTGGAAGTGCCGATCTATCAGGGTGGCGCCACCAGCGCCCGCAGCCGCGCCGCCAACTACGCCCTGACCGCCGCTGACTCCGCCGAGGACGCCGCACGCCTGCAGGCGCGGCAAGGGCTGGGCGAGGCGCAGGCGCAGACGTCCGGCCTGACGCGCCGGCTCAGCTCGCTGGAATCCCGGCAGACCAGCATCACCGAAGCCCGCGAGCTGTACGGCCGGCAGTACCTGGAACTGGGCACCCGGCCGCTGCTCGACCTGCTCAACGCCGAGCAGGAAATCCACCAGTCGCGCTTCGACCTGGCCAACACCCAGGCTGACCTGCGCCGTCTGCAGATCGATTGCCTGTACAACAGCGGTGCGCTGCGCCGCGCGTTCGGCATCGATCACAGCACCATCCAGCACGTGGAGATCCTGCCATGACCGAGACCGTCGTCATTCCTGAAGCGCCCGCGGCAGGCCCTGATCGTCCGGACTACGCGCCGTGGCTGGAGGCCATCCTCACCGTCGCCCGGCATTACCGCCTCGACGTGTCACCGGAAAGCATCCGCCTGGCCTCGGCCAATAGCGAGGGCCGAGTCGAAGAATTGGTCCGCTACATGGCGCGGCAGGCGGGATTGAGCGTCAAGTTCGCCCGTTACGACCGCAAAAGCCTGTCCCGCTGGCGCACGCCGCTGCTGGTGCAACTGCGCGACGGCCAGGTCGGCGTGATCGAAAGCGTCAGCGAGCAAGGCGAACTGGGCATCGCCTACAGCGGCGACCAGGGCCTGCAGAGCCGCATCGACCCGGCCGTCCTCGCCGAGCACGCCCTGCGAACGGTGGTCCTGCGGCCGATTCAGCCCCTCAGCGACGTGCGCACCGACGACTACATCAAGCCCTACGACGAGCATTGGTTCCGGCGCATCGTGCTCAGCGACCTGCGCCCCTACCGCCAGGTCATGCTGGCGTCGCTGGTCGCCAACCTGCTGGGCATGGCGGGCGTGCTGTTCTCCATGCAGGTCTACGACCGGGTGATTCCGGCCGAATCCCTGCCGACCCTGTACGTGCTGTTTGGCGGCGTGATGCTGGCGCTGGTGTTCGACTTCGTCATGCGCATCATGCGTCTGCGCATCACCGACGTGATGGGCAAGCGCGCCGACCTGCGGGTCTCGGACCTGATCTTCGGCCACGCCCTGCGCTTGCGTAACTCGGCGCGGCCGAAATCCACCGGCTCGTTCATTTCGCAGCTGCGCGAGCTGGAGCAGATCCGCGACCTGATCACCTCCAGCACTGCGACGGCGCTGGCGGACATGCCGTTTTTCTTTCTGTTTTTGCTGGTGTTCTACCTGATCGGCGGGCCACTGGTGTTGATCCCGTTGGTCGCGCTGGTGGCGATGGTGCTGCCCGGCGTCCTCGCCCAACGCAAGCTGGCGCGGCTGGCCAATGCCTCAATGCGCGAAGCCGCACTGCGCAACGCCATGCTAGTGGAAACCGTGCAGGGCATGGACGACATCAAGGCGCTGCAGGCCGAGCAGCGTTTCCAGCAGCAGTGGAATCACTACAACGCCGCGTCGGCCGACAGCAGCCTGAAACTGCGCTCGCTGACCAACAGCCTGGTGGCCTGGACCCAGAACGTGCAGGGCGCGGTGTTTGCCGTGGTCATCGTGTTCGGTGCGCCCATGGTGATTGCCGGCGACCTCACCACCGGCAGCCTGGTGGCCGCCTCGATGCTGGCCTCGCGGATGATGGCGCCAATGGCGCAGCTGACCCACGTGCTGACCCGCTGGCAGCAGGCGAAGGTTGCGCTGCAAGGGCTCAACCGGCTGATGCAGATGCCGGTCGATCACCCCGAAGGCAGTCAGCGCGTGCATGTGCCGGCCATTCGTGGTGACTACGTGTTGCGTCAGGCCGGCTTCAAGCACAGCGAAGAGGCCGCGCCTGCCCTGAGCGGCATCAACCTGAACATTCGGCCGGGCGAGCGCGTCGCCATTCTCGGGCGCAATGGCGCAGGCAAGTCCACGCTGCTGCAGGCGCTGGCAGGCTCGATGGATTTGTCCAGTGGCGAAACCACCCTGGACGGCATTGCGCTGGCCCACCTTGATCCGGCCGACCTGCGCCGGGACGTCGGCCTGATGTCCCAGCAGGCGCGGCTGTTTCACGGCACGCTGCGGGACAACCTCACCCTCGGCGCCGGCCAAGCCAGCGATCAGGAAATCATCGCCGCCCTGTCGGTGACCGGCGCGCTGGAATTTGTCCGCCAGTTGCCCAAGGGCATGGACCACCTGATTCTTGAAGGCGGCCTGGGGTTGTCCGGCGGTCAGCGTCAGAGCCTGCTGCTCTCACGCCTGTTGATTCGTCAGCCCCAGGTGCTGCTGCTGGACGAACCCACCGCCTCGCTGGACGACATCACAGAACGCCAGCTGCTGGAAAAACTCTCGACCTGGTGTCAGGGCCGCACCCTGATCGTCGCCACCCACCGGGTCAGCCTGCTGCAACTGGTGGAACGGATCATCGTGCTGGACAACGGCCGCATCGTCATCGATGACCACCGCGACGCCGCCCTCACCCGACTCAGACAGCCGCAAGGAGCGCAGGCATGAACGCACTGACCACGGAGCAAACCCCACGGCTTGGCGATCAAGTCACCTACCTCGACGGCCAGGATGAACGCAGCATCACCGGGAGCGTGCGGGTGATCTGGACGTGCGCGCTGATGCTCGCGTGTTTCCTTGCCTGGGCGGCCTGGTTTCAGGTGGTGGAAGTGTCCACCGGCACCGGCAAGGTGGTGCCCAGTTCCAGGGAGCAGCTGATTCAGTCCATGGAGGGCGGGATCATCAAGGAGCTGAACGTCAGCGAAGGCACGCTGGTGGAGCGCGGCCAGGTGCTGGCGCAGCTCGATGCGGTGAAGAGTGAGTCGAACGTCGGCGAGAGCGAGGCGAAGTACCGGGCGGCGCTGGCCAGCGTCAACCGGCTGCAGGCCGAAGTCAGCGAGAAGCCGCTGACGTTCGATGCGTCGCTGGACAAGTACCCGGAGCTGCGTCGCGCCGAAACCGACTTGTTCAACGCCCGGCGCAGGGGCCTCGGCGAAACCCTTACCGGCATCGAGAGCTCGCTGAAGCTGGTGCGCAGCGAACTGGCGATCACCGAGAATCTGGCGAAAATCGGAGCGTCGAGTCGGGTCGAAGTGCTGCGCCTGAACCGCCAGCGCTCCGAGCTTGAGCTCAAGGCCACCGAGGCGCGTTCTGAATACATGGTGCATGCCCGCGAGGACTTGGCCAAAGCCAATGCCGAGGCGCAGATGCTGTCAGCGGTGATCCGCGGCCGCAGCGATTCGCTGTCTCGCCTGACCTTGCGCTCGCCGGTGCGCGGCATCGTCAAGGACATCGAAGTCAGCACCATCGGCGGGGTCGTGCCGCCCAACGGACAGCTGATGCAGATCGTCCCGCTGGATGAGCAACTGCTGATCGAAACGCGCATCTCGCCCCGGGACATCGCGTTCATCCACCCCGAGCAGCAGGCCAAGGTGAAAATCACGGCCTATGACTATTCGATCTACGGCAGCCTCGACGGCAAGGTGGTGACCATCTCGCCGGATACGATTCAGGATGAGGTGAAGCCGGAAATCTTCTACTACCGCGTGTACATCCGCACGGACTCGGACGTGCTGCGCAACAAGGCCGGCAAGAGCTTTGCCATCGTCCCCGGGATGATCGCCACGGTGGACATCCGCACCGGTGAAAAAACCGTGCTGGATTACCTCATCAAACCCCTCAACCGCGCCCGCGAAGCTTTGCGTGAGCGTTGATCAGTTGACCGCGAGGTGGGTCGGCGCTGGCGTGGCCGGCTTGGCCTGAGCCATGTAACGGGTCCACTCGCGGTTGATTTCGTTGTACGGCATGAAAATACTGATCTGTGGCTGGTTGGCCAGGTCCGGGCGCTTGATCTTGGCCAGGTCGCTGGAGGTCAGCAATGCCACGGTGATCCCCACCACCTTGCCGTCTGCCGCGAACACCGGGCCGCCCGACATGCCCTTGGCCACCGGGCCATCATGGGTGCCGTACATCACGTTGCCTTCTTTGGCGTCCAGGCGAATCATCGCCGGCAGCGCGCGGCCTGTGCCTTTCACCGACATGTAGGCGGAGTTGTAGCCCACTGAGGTGAGTTCTTCACCCGGCTGGTACGAGCGCCACATCGGAACGGAATCGGCCTTGTGCTTGAAGAACTGTACGTCGCCTTGCCCCTGGAATACCGCGCCGGAGATGTAAGGGATGTGCTTGACGGTGACGGCGTAATCTTCATTCCACTGGATCGCGGTGCCCATCAACAGATAGGGCAGCGGCGCACCGGAATGGACGACGAAGGCTTGGTCAAAGACAGGATCCTGGGTGAAAGCGGTGGGCATTCCGTTGCACCCGCTGATCAGCACCGAGGCTGCAACAAGTGACTTGAAGGGGCGCATTTTTTTCCGTGGGCATGAGTTGAAGGCGCAGCAAATATGTCATTGAGCCATCACTTAATCAATAGGCTAAGACTACCGCCTGTCTTGTTCTGATGCATTTAATTCATTGGATCCAACCTGTTTGACTTTATCGGTCGATAGAGCCGCTCGATTAATCACTCATTTGAATAAACTTCAAAAAACCAGGGATTTTTCTGAATTAATTGTGTCAGGGTCCTATCTGATGCAGATCGGCCTGCCACTATTACGACAGCACACCACCTCTTTCGAGTGTATGCGCTGCCGTGGGTCGCAATGCCGATCGCCACAACGTCGCAACGTCACACTTCTAGCTGCCGGGACTTTTATGAGATCACGCAAGAAAACCGTCAACCCGATCGGGTTGCAAGACATCACTATTGTCGACGATGCCAAGATGCGAAAGGCCATCACCGCCGCCGCGCTGGGTAACGCAATGGAATGGTTCGACTTCGGCGTCTACGGCTTCGTGGCCTACGCACTGGGCAAGATCTTCTTCCCCGGCGCCGACCCCAGCGTGCAGATGATCGCGGCCCTCGCGACCTTTTCCGTGCCCTTCCTGATTCGCCCCATCGGCGGCGTGTTTTTCGGCGCCATCGGTGACAAGTACGGGCGACAGAAAGTCCTCGCCGCGACCATCGTCATCATGTCCTTGAGTACCTTTGCCATCGGACTGATTCCCTCGTATGAATCGATTGGCATCTGGGCGCCGATCCTTTTGCTGCTGGCGAAGATGGCCCAGGGCTTTTCGGTCGGAGGCGAATACACCGGCGCCTCGATCTTCGTCGCTGAATACGCGCCGGACCGCAAACGCGGGTTCCTTGGCAGCTGGCTGGATTTCGGCTCGATCGCCGGTTTTGTGCTGGGTGCCGGCGTGGTGGTGCTCATCTCGTCCGTGGTTGGCGAGGAGAAGTTCCTCGAATGGGGCTGGCGCCTGCCGTTCTTCCTCGCCCTGCCCCTGGGCATGATTGGCCTCTACCTGCGTAACGCGCTGGAAGAAACCCCGGCATTCCAGCAGCACGTTGAAAAGCTCGAACAGGGTGACCGCGAAGGCCTGGCACACGGCCCGAAAGTCTCGTTCAAGGAAGTCGCGACCAAGCATTGGCGCAGCCTGCTGACCTGCATCGGCGTGGTCGCGGCGACCAACGTCACGTACTACATGCTGCTCACGTACATGCCGAGCTACCTGTCCCACAATCTGCATTACAGCGAAAACCGCGGCGTCCTGATCATCGTGGCGATCATGGTCGGCATGCTGTTCGTGCAGCCGCTGATCGGTTTCCTCAGCGACAAGATCGGCCGTCGCCCCTTCATCATCGCTGGCAGCATCGCGCTGCTGGTGCTGTCGATTCCGGCGTTCAAGCTGATCAACAGCGGCCAGTTGGGCCTGATCTTCGCCGGTCTGCTATTGATCGCGGTGATCCTCAACTTTTTCATCGGTGTCATGGCGTCGACGCTGCCGGCGATGTTCCCCACCCACATCCGCTACAGCGCGCTGGCCAGTGCCTTCAACGTCTCGGTGCTGATTGCCGGCCTGACCCCGACCGTGGTCGCCTGGCTGGTTGAAACCACCCAGGACCTGTACATGCCGGCGTACTACCTGATGGTGGTGGCGGTAGTGGGCCTGATCACCGGCCTGACCATGAAAGAAACCGCGAACAAGCCTTTGCGTGGCGCCGCGCCGGCGGCGTCGGACCTCAACGAAGCCCGTGAGCTGCTGCAGGAGCATCACGACAACATTGAGCAGAAGATTGAAGACATCGACACGCAGATTGCCGAGTTGCAAGCCAAGCGCGAGACGCTGGTTCAGCAGCACCCGCGTATAGATTGATTCTGGTGGGACCGGCTTCAGCCGGGAAGAGGCCGGTTTGTACACCATCAGTGTTGGGGTGTAGCACACGACGCCGTCCCGGCTAAAGCCAGTCCCACGACCCCTGCCGTTCGCGGTCATTTGAAGAATTTGTCGGAACCGCTGCGCCCCTCTCCCGGTCAGGTCTTGCATGAGCATTCAACCGCTGCTGTGCAGACACAGACAGCCGGACAGAGAACTGAAAGGCAGCCTTCCCCATGACCGACATCCTCGACCACCTGCCCCCCGTACTGCGACCGCAAAGCGAGCGCATCCTGGCTGATATCCATGCGTCGGGCTCGACCATCGACGCGGTCAAGAACGGCGCTCAGGCCAACGGCTTCGTGCTCGGGCTGTGGTGCTGCGGCGGCATTGACGCGCAGCAGGCCGACGCGCTTTCCGAGTTCTACGACAAGGTCGTGGAATGCCGGTTGAAGCGGCTGACACTCGGGTTGTCCTGAACCGCTTTTATGCCCCGGCCTGAACGCCGGGCGCTTCCCTTTTATTTTTAGTCATTGTCAGCGGATGACCTGTTGACCAACGGAGCCACACCATGCGATCCAATACCTCCTTCCTTTTCGACCTCGACGGCACCTTGACCGATAGCGTTTATCAAAACGTCACGGCATGGAAGGAAGCCCTTGATTCAGAGAACATTCCACTGGCGATGTGGCGCATCCACCGCAAGATCGGTATGAGCGGCGGCTTGATGCTGAAGATGCTGTCCCGTGAAACCGGGATGGAGATCACTGAGGCGCAGGCTGAGCGGTTGAGTGAAAGGCACGCTGAGGCGTATGAGAGAACTCAGGATCAGATCATTGCGCTGCCGGGCGCCGTGGAGTTGTTGAAGACGCTGGACGATGAGGGTTTTCCCTGGTGCATCGCGACCAGTGGGGAGATGTCGACGGCGCGGATCAATCTGAAGGCGTTGGGGCTGGAGCCGGAGCAGATCAATCTGATCACGCGCGATGATGTGAAGAATGGCAAGCCGGACCCGGATTTGTTTGTGACGGCGGCGAAGAAGATTGAGGCGAGGATCGAGGATTGTCTGGTGGTGGGTGATGCGATCTGGGATATGTTGGCGGCGCGGCGGTGCAAGGCGACGGGGATCGGGCTGTTGTCGGGCGGGTATGACGTGAGCGAGTTGGAGCGCGCCGGGGCGTTGCGGGTGCATGAGGATCCGCTGGCGCTGCTTAACCATCTGGATGAGATCGCTACGCGCGAATAGCCAAATCAAGAGCGTCTGCCTAACGGCAGACATTTCGCCTTCGGCGAGTTACTTGGAAAAGCACCCCAAGTAACCAAGGGTGCTTGCTCCTGGTTGGGTTCCTCCTTCGTCGGAATACCTTCACTCCGGTCCCGCTCCGTGGGCCCGCGCCGAACGGGCATCCATGCCCTGACGGCGCTCTCGCCGCATCCATGCGGCTCGGCCCACGGAGCGAGACCTGCGTTCAGCCTGCACCCAAGTCGCGATTGGCGGTGACTGACCCTTTTGTGTACGAAGATCAAGATCAAAGTCAGATCAACAGCTTCCCGGCTAAAGCCGGTCCCACTCAGACCGTGTGAAAACCAGCTACTCAGCAGCTAACCAAAAAAATGCCCCGATCAACCCGGGGCATTTTCCATTTATACAGAGAAGAAAAAGGCCTCCCTCAGGCCAGTAACTCCATCATTCGGCGCACGCCCAGCACGTTGATCGCCCTTTTCAGGTTGTAGGCGTTCACCGCCAGCGCCATTTCCGTTCGCGCACCCTTGCGCTGGCG
>LIDZ01007709.1_pt1 | contig 34093 bp, 25 predicted proteins | sample 644651 | NCBI WGS metagenome assembly LIDZ01 (sample SAMN03856242, study PRJNA289617) | food metagenome | isolation source: wine grapes on drying loft during traditional withering process | host: Vitis vinifera cv. Corvina | place: Italy: Gargagnago di S. Ambrogio di Valpolicella | collected 2014-01 | reverse complement strand
CAAGGTTGCGCATGGATTACCACAGCCCGTATTTCTTTGGCTATTTGCTGGGTTTCACTCACCTGCTGGGCATTGTCGCAGCAATCCACGCCTTACTCACCGTACGTACTGCTCAGGGCTCTATTGCCTGGGCGATGCCCCTCATTTTCATCCCTTATGTCGCCCTCCTCCCGTACCTTGTTTTCGGGCGGAGTACGTTCGATGCCTACATCAAAGCACGGCGTCAGGCGAACACCGAGATGCGCACAGCGATCGCCGACTTCAACTGGAAGCCATGGATTGAAGAGGCGGTGGCCGCGCGGCGCTCGGACGCTTATCGCTCGCTGCGCGCGATGCCAAAACTGGGCCGCATGCCGTGTCTGGCGAATAACGAAGTGAAGCTGTTGATCAACGGGGATGAAACATTCGGTGCGATTTTCGAGGCCATCAAAAGCGCCCGGGAAGTGGTGTTCGTGCAGTTTTTCATCATCCATGACGATGATCTCGGTCGCCGACTGCAAGGGCTGTTGCTGGAAAAAGCCGCTGAAGGCGTAGCGATTCATGTGCTCTACGACCGCATCGGCAGCCATGCGTTACCGGCGCGCTACATCGACAAACTGCGTGCCGGTGGCGTTCAGATCAAGGCCTTTGCCACACGGGGCGGCTGGCTGACGCGCTTCCAGATCAACTTCCGTAACCACCGCAAGATCGTCGTGGTGGATGGCATCAAAGGCTTCGTTGGCGGGCACAACGTGGGCGATGAGTACCTCGGCCTCAAGCCGCCGCTGGCGCCATGGCGCGACACTCACGTTAGCGTTGTCGGACCTGTCGTGGCGTGCTTGCAGGAATCGTTCGCCGAGGACTGGTTCTGGGCGACTCGTGAAATCCCCCCGCTGATCCTGCCCGACAGCTACCCGGAAGACGGCGTACTGTGCCAGTTACTTGCCAGCGGCCCGGCCGATGCGCAGGAAACCTGCTCGCTGTTCTTCGTCGAAGCCATTCATGCGGCGACCGAACGGGTTTGGATCACCACACCCTATTTCATTCCCGATGAAGCAGTGTCGGCGGCGCTGAGATTGGCGGTCCTGCGCGGCGTGGATGTGCGCCTGCTGCTGCCGTCGCGTCCAGATCACTACACGGTCTATGCCGCCTCCAGCTTGTTTGCGTTTGAAGCCGTCCGCGCAGGCGTTCGCATCTTTCGCTACAAACCCGGCTTCCTGCACCAGAAGGTGGTGCTGGTGGATAACGCGATCTCGGCGATCGGCAGCGCCAACCTGGACAATCGTTCGTTCCGGCTCAACTTCGAACTCATGCTCTTGACCGTGGATGAGGATTTCGCACGCGAGGTCGAAACCATGTTGATCGACGACTTCGCCCTCTCCCACGAAATCTCCAGTGAAGAGAGCAAAGAGACCCATCACCTTCAGCAGTTGGGAATGCGCGTTGCCAGGCTGATTTCGCCGATTCTGTAGATGTGATTGAGCAGTACGCCAAGTGTGGGAGTGAGCCTGCTCACGAAGACGGTATTTCAACCGCCGATGATTCGATGGATGTACCGACGTCTTCGCGAGCAAGCTCGCTCCCACAAGTTTTAGCAATTACGCGTAGATATCGTCCCTGGTCAGCGGCAAATTATGGCTGCCATCCGCATGCGGCTTGACCGCCAGAATCTGGTGCAGATTGATCCAGCCCTTGGAAAACGCATACGCACAACCAGCCAGGTACAACCGGAAGATCCTCAGTGCCTGCTCCGGCACCATCGTAGCGGCGAGGTCGAGCTTCTCCTCCAGACGGGCGCTCCAGTGCTCCAGCGTCCTGGCGTAGTGCAGGCGCAGGCTTTCCACATCGACCACCTCCAGCCCGGCCTCGCTGATGAATCCGGTGATCATCGACAGGTGCGGCAGCTCACCATTGGGAAACACATAGCGATCAATAAAATCTCCCGCGCCGCGCCCGACAGGTCGCCCGTCGGTGTGCTTGGCGGTGATGCCGTGGTTCATCACCAGACCGCCCTCCTTCACCGCACCGAACAAACACTTTGCGTACAGCTCGAGATTGGCGTGGCCGACATGCTCGAACATGCCGACGCTGACGACCTTGTCGAAGCGGCCGTCCCTGGGCAGATCCCGGTAGTCGAGCAGCTGCAGTTCGACACGGTCCTGCAGACCGTCCGCGCGCACCCGCTCCTGGGCAAGCGCCAGTTGCTCACGGCTTAACGTGATGCCGAACACCCGGACGCCGTACTCACTCGCGGCAAAGCGGGAAAGCCCTCCCCAGCCACAACCCACGTCGAGAAGGTACTCCCCCGGTTTGAGGCGCAGCTTGCGGCACAGGTGATGAAACTTGTTCTGCTGCGCCTGATCGAGCGTCTCGTTGCCGGACTTGAAGTAGGCGCAGGAGTAGACCATCTCCCGGTCCAGCCACAAGCGGTAGAAGTCGTTGGAGAGGTCGTAGTGGTAGGAAATCGACGCGGCGTCGGTGGCCTTGTCGTGCTCGGTGCGCACCGGGAGATTGTCATCGCCCTCGTCTACCAGCGCTTTGGTCAGCTCGTCGCACACCCGGACCACTTCGCTGATTGACCCTTCCAGCTCAAGCCGGCCTTCAACGAAAGCGCTGCCCAGAAGGCCCAAACTCGGGTGGGTGAAATCGGAAACGAGGGACGGGTCTTTAACCACGATCGTGACGCGGGGATCATTTCCCAAGTCGAGCTCGTTGCCGTCCCAGAGCTTGAGACGCAGCGGCAAATGAAGGTTCTGTAACGCCGGTGGAAGTTGCGCGAGCATATGAAATCCCCCTGATCCAGCTACATGGAAAAGGGTAGTCCATAACCGGCTCCAGACCAGGAGCCGTCAGGCGATCGGCTTGTTTGAACGACGACGAATCTACAACGGGTACAACCCCGTGCCCCAGAATTCGAGCCAATGTGACGCCTGCAAATGGAGCACCCCGAACGAGACTGAACTTAATTTGTAACAGAGTTCTTCAAAGCTCAAGCGAATTTTAATACTTAGGGGAGCCCTCTAACCCGGCGCATTCGATGCAGGCGCCGGGGAATATGGCTTAGGAAGGATTGTGAAACTTCGCGATGGGCTCGTGGAAACGCAGCAGTCGCCCAGCATTACCCAGCACTAGCAGCGTGCTGAGGTTATGCAAAACCGCCGCGATCATGGCGCCTGCGGCACCCAGCACACCGAAAGCCGCCATGGCGACAATGGCCAGCGTCCAGCCCAGTCCAATGATCACGTTCACTTGCAGGGTGTGGCGACACTGACGGCTCAGCCGCACACAGGTGCCCAGCCGGCGCAGATCACTGCCGATCAACACGATGTCGGCGGAGGCCAGCGCGATATCCGCACCGCCCGCGCCCATCGCCACGCCAACCACCCCGGCCTTGAGCGCCAGGGAGTCGTTGATGCCATCGCCGACGACCATCGGACGAAAGCCTTTTTTGATTTCGCTCAGCACCCGATTCAGCTTGTCCTCGGGCAACGCCTGGGCGTGGATATCACTGATGCCGACCTCCTGACCGAGGCTGTCGGCGACACTCTGGCGATCCCCCGTCAGCAGTAACTGCCGACCCATGCCCAGTTCGCGCAGTTCACTAAGCGCCTGACGCGCCTCGGGCTTGAGGCTGTCGGCCAGCAGCAGCCAGGCCAGGAAGTGGCCATTGACCGCGAGCCCGGCAATCGGGCCATCGTGATCGGGGATCGGCGAGGTCGCGATGCCCATCTGCGCGAACAGCTCAGGCCGCCCCAAGGCGGCTTCACCCCGCGCGGTCTGCGCAACGACGCCCAGCCCTTGGCGCTCTCGAATGTCGTCCAGTGGGAGCAGATGATCCTTGTCCACCAACGTGGCCAGCGCGCGACTGACCGGGTGACTGCTCGCCGAACCCAGGCTTGCCGCCAGCTCAATGACGTCGTCGCCCGCGCCCTCCTCGGCTTGAACCGATTGCAGACGCAAACTGCCGTAGGTCAGCGTGCCGGTCTTGTCGACGACCAGTGAAGTGAGGTCGGCCAGTTCTTCAAGGAAAGCCGAACTGCGGATCAAAATGCCGTGACGCGCGGCGACTGCAATACCGGCGATGGCTGTCGCCGGCGCTGACAGCACCAGCGCGCAAGGGCAGGCAGCGACCAATACCGCCAGCATGGCCTGGGCGTTATTGGTGATGAACCAGGTCACGGCCGCAATCAGCAGCACCAGCACCATGTAGCTGCCCGCGTACTTTTCCAACAGGCGAGTGATGGGCGGTTTGGAGCGTTCGGCACTTTGCATGAGTGCGATGACCTTGCCCAGGGTCGACTCGTTGCCAATGCGCGTCACTTCAATGCGCAGCAGCCCGTCGAGGTTGATCGCGCCGCCGAAGACTTCCATGCCGGCGCGCGCTTCGAGCGGAACCGACTCTCCGGTGATGGGCGCCGTATCGAGGCTGGCCTGCCCCGAGACCACCAAGCCGTCGGCCGGGACACGGTCACCGGCGCGCACTTCGACGCGATCACCGGCCACCAGCGTACCGTTGTCGACTTCGCGGACAGAGCCATCCTTATCGATCAGCCGGGCGTGGCTGCGAGTCAGACGGCCCAATGCCTGAATGGCTTCCTGGGAGCCGATCACGCTGCGCTCTTCCAGAACGTGGCCGAAAATCATGATGATCGGCAGCAACGCGGCGGTCATCAAATCGCCCGTCGCCCACGCGCCCAGCATGGCCAGTGCGATCAATTGGTCAGTAATGCCGTGCAGGCTGGGGTACCGCAAGCTGTGCCAGCCGGCGCTGACCACCGGGATGGCGACCAACAGCGAGGCGGCGCCCAACAGCAACTGGCTGACGCCGACTTGCTCGGGCGAGAAAAATCGCCACACCAGCCCCAGCGCGAGCAGGCCGAGGGCAAGCATCGCCAGCGTCAACTGTCGGGCTGCGCTTCGCTGTTCACGGCTGGTGAGCATGCTGCCGGGCGCGTCGGGCTCGGCATGCGAGTGAGCAGGGTCGTGGGAATGGTTGTGTACGGCTTCGCCACTCATTTGTCAGCTCCCTGAATGATCAGGCGGGAATCGTCGCGGGGGTCGACCGTGGTCACTGAACCCGCCTGTTTCAGGATGGCCGGCACCCGCTCGCGGTAGATCCGCAATAGCAATCCGGGATCGCTCTTGTTTTGGATCGACATCGCCAGGCCGGTCACTGCTGCGGTGTCGGTCTGCGCCTTGGCCAGCCGTTCAGACGCTTGGGCGTGGGCGACCTGCAGCGTGCGGTCGGCCTGCTGATTAGCGGTCTGGTTGAGTTTCTCTGCGTCCGTGCGCGCGTTCGCCACGGCCTGATCGGCTTGCTGGCTGGCAGTCAGCACCGCGTTGAACGCATTCACCGCCGCAGCCGGCAGACTGGACTGCACGTCGACACGCACGACTTCAACGCCCAGACCCACGCCAGTGGCCGTAAGCTCGCCAAGCCGCGTATTGATGCCCTGCACCAGATCGCCGCGCAGGCGTTCGCGACGCTCGGCAGACTGGCTATCAGAGCCCACCAGCTCGGGACGCGCCACCAGAATGGTGTCCAGATCCCGCGCCGCCGTGAGGCTGACGGCGCTGCGATTGACCAGACGGTCCAGTGCCGGCAGCACGTGTTCGCCTTGGAGCACGAACTCCCGTGGGTCCGTCACTTTGTAGTACGCCGTCACGTCGAGTTGTACGACACCGGCGTCGCCCGTAAGCAGATAACCCGAACCTGCCAGTGCGTCGCTCATCGGCGTCGCAAAACTGGTGATCTTGTCGGCCGCCAACGCAGTGGGTGAACGCATCAGTGTTTCGACATGGCGCTCAATCACGCGGTCAGCAGAAGGCAACAGCACCACTTGCTCAAACGGCTGCGGCCAGGCCAGCAGCAAACCGGCGTTCTGCACGCGGTCCATCTCACCGAAGCGAAACACCACGGCGCGGTTCTGTGGGTCGATTTCCCGCACATTGGAGACAGCCCAGCCGAGCGCTGCCAGCAGGGTCACGACATACAGCCCCAAAAACGCCAGCCGGCTGGCCTGCAGCCATGGACTGTTCACCACCGGCCGCTCGATATGCGCCGCGTCTTGCTCGGTCATGGCTGCGTTCCAGCCTTGCCATCCAGGGTCGGCGGGCCGTCCACGAGGACACGGAACGGCGCGGCATCGGTGCGCAGAATCAGTTTGGTGCTCGGCCCCACCACGGTGCCGAGGGTGTCCAGCGAGCGCAGCAAGTTATACAGCTGCGGTGAACCGGCGTAGGCGCGACCGTAAATCTGCGCCGCTTCAACGCGGGATTGCGCTTCGATGTCGGCGGCTTTCACGGTTGCGTCGGCCTCGACAATCCGCGCGTCGCGTTCGGCGGCAGAGCGGATCTGCGCCGCCTCGCGTTTGCCGATGGCGGTGCGCTCGGTGGCGATGGTCTCGCGCTCGGCGCGCATGCGGTCGACCGTCGCGTTGAGGGTTACCGACGGCAACGTAAGACGTTCAACCCCCACTTGCAGGACGCGGACCCCGTAGGTGGTCAGCAGTTGCTTATCGATCTGCTGACGCAGCTGGTTTTCGAAATCGGCGATGCGCACCTGATTGGCGTCAGTGTTGATCAGGCTCGACAGATCAAAACTCGCGGCGGTGGTTTCCAGTGCCGAGCCGACGAAGGTGCGGATCTGCCGGGCTGCTTCGTCCGGCTGGTTTTGCACGGCGCGCATGAAGCGCTTCACGTTGTCCGGATCGCCCTGCACCTGCCACGCCACGTACGCCTGAACGATGATGCGCAGGCCGTCACGGGTACCGACGTCCTGCAAACCGCTTGAGGTGGTGCGCAAACGCAGGTCAACGGGGATCGCTGCTTCGAATGGCGCCGGCCAGCGCCAGCTCAGGCCCGGATCCAGCAATACCCGGGCGGGATTGCCAAAGCGCGTGATGACGGTCGCCTCGCCGGAGCGCACCTGCACCAGACTCGCCGCCGCGACCGCGAAGGCAATCAGCACCGCTGCCAACGCAACACGACGCCACGGAAAGACAGCAGGGCCGGAGGCTTGGCCATGGTGATGACCGTGATGGTGGCCGCCATGACCATGGCCTGCGTGGTCGTGACCGGAATGGTCGTGGTGATCGTGGGAATGAAACAGACTCAAGAGACGACTCCTTATTCAGCCGAGGGCTGTTCAGCTGACGGGGTCGACGCTGCGGGGTCGACCGGGAGGATAAAGGAACGCAGATCGATGGTCGGTGCGCTGGTGCCACCGAGCCGATGATCCAGCACCAGCAATTTGGCGTGGGTCAGCCCCTGGGTCAGCTGAGTGAAGTACTGCTCCAGAAGAAACGCCTGGCCCGCTTTGGCGTAGCCCTGTCGTTCGGCGCTGAAACGCAAGTCAGCACCTTGCGCCGTTGCCATGACTTCCCGCGAACTCGCGGCCGCCTGGTCAAGGGCCATGCTGGCGTGCAATTGCGCCACATTGGCCTGATCGGCCGCCGCGCCACGCTCCCGGGCAATGAGTGCCTGGGCGCTGATCTGTGCGGCCTGGACCGCGTGATAGGCATTGGCTGCGCCGGCCGGTGGATGAATCGACTCGACCACGGTCGCGAGAATTTCCACGCCGCTGTCGAGTTTTTTCAGGTCCCGCTGTACGGCATCGCCGATGTCAGCCGCCAGATCATTGCGCTGCTCACCGAGCAATTCATCGAGGGTGCGCGAGGCGAAATCGTACACCAGCACACGGCTGGCGGTGCTGCGAATCAGACTGGGGATGTCGGCGCTGTTGTACGTTGCGGCCAGTGCAGCCTCGTCCGTCAAACCGATGCGATACACAAAGCGTACGTCCATGTTGACGATCTGGAAGCTCTGCTTGGCACCGGAGCCGCTGGCGATCACTTGCGACTTGTCATTGATATGCGTGGCGTCCCATAACCGGTTGGCAATGGCAGGCGGCGGGCCCTCGGCAGGGTCAAGGGTCAGCTCTGCGCCCGCCCCCTCCGCGACGCTGGTCGCCAGCTCGTGGACCACACCGTTTTCCACTGCCAGTACTGTTCCGAACGGCCAGGGCAAACCGGCATGCAGACCGGGCTCCAGGACTTCAACCGGTTTGCCAAACCGCTCGTAAACGCCACGGCCCTGCATGGGAATTTCGTGAACACCGCTCAGCAACCAGCCCAAACCGACGATGACCGCCATCACCGGCAGAAAGGCGCGGCGCATGTAGGTAAACGCCCAGATCTGCCGCAGGTCGATGCCGAAACGGTTGTGCAATTCGTTTTGCAGCGCCAGCAGTGGGCGTGGTGGCCAGCGCAACAGACCGGCGACGAAGCTGCTGGCGATCAAGCGCGGCTCTAGACGCTCATTGCGCGGGCTGAAGACGGACAAGAACGCGCGGATGAGTAACTCGATGGCGACCAGCCCAGGCAACAGGCCAATCAACACCGCAAGCCGGGCGGGCCATACGCGATCGACGGAGGAGAAAAACAGGCAGAACGCCGTGATCAGCAGCGTACCGATGGCGACCTTGGTGATCTGCGCCAACTGCTCGGCTTCTGGCCAACCTGCCTCGGACTCATTGCTGAATTGCCGCTCCAGCACCAGCAGCGCAAACCCGATCAACAGCAGCAGGCCGCCGACCACGTTGCCGACAAGGCCGACATTGCTGCCTGCCAAAGCAAGGTTCCAGATAAGACCAATACTGATCAGCGACAGCAACGTCCAGCCCGCCAGCCAGAACACCGGCAATCCAACCTGGCCGACCATTGAGGTGCCGGCGCCGCTGATGCGGCCGAGCACGCGGTCGTACCAGCCCTGCTCTTCGGTGTGAAGCAGCGCTTCATCGTCAGAAGCCGCTGCGGAAGGGGGTGCGATGACGTCGGCGCGCCACTGGCTGACCACGTGCGCCGACTGCAATGCCGCCGCCAGCACGAGCAGGCTCGCGGCACTGTTGGTCAGCACTGCCGTCCACAGCGAGTTGGGAGAAAAGAGGTCAACAAAAAGCGACACCACCAGGCCGATGACGCCCACCGCTCCTGTCAGATACGTCAGCCGTGAAAGACGCCGCGATTGCACAGCCGCTCGCTGAAACCGTGGCAGGCTTGACGGTGCAGCGCCCTCATCATCCAGATCAACCCGCATTGAAACTCCAAAGCCCGTTTAACGCTGTAATCATCACCCCTCCCGCCCGCTCGCAGGCGTTGCGTGGCACTGCTTACAGCCACGCTGACACATGGCGTTACGATATAACAGAAGTCGTGAAATTTTCGTCTGATTATTCATTTGCGCAGCCCTGAATGCGGGGTCAGACAGCCAGCAGACAGGTGAACATTCACTGCAGTCGCATTGGCTCACATCCCCGACCAAACCGAAGGCGCCTTCCCCGCTAAGCCGGTCCTGCGAGATGCGCGAGGAATAGCGCCGGGGCCACGCACTTGACTTTGAAGTGCCCGGGGAGAAATATTACAGCCATCATTTAAGCCTTCCAAGTGACGCACGACATTTGTCCAGACACGGCTACGCTTCCCTCCATTGCTGGATTCCTCGAGGAGTACGTTCATGAGTCACTACGACGTTGTCATCATCGGCGGCGGCCCCGGCGGCTACAACGCGGCGATCCATGCGGGCCAGAAAGGCCTGAAAGTGGCGTGCATCGAAGGCCGTGAAACGCTGGGCGGCACATGCCTGAACGTAGGATGCATTCCTTCCAAATCGTTGCTCCACGCCTCGGAGCTGTATGAGGCGGCGACGGGCGAGGAATTCAAGAAGCTCGGCATCGAGGTCACGCCGACACTGAACCTGACCCGGATGATGGCGCAAAAGGCTGAAAGCGTGACAGGCCTGACCAAGGGCATCGAGTTTCTGTTTCGCAAGTACAAGGCTGAGTGGATCAAGGGTTGGGGCCGCCTCGCCGGGCCCGGCAAGGTCATCGTCACCGATGCTGCAGGTGTCGAAACCGAGCTGACCGCCAAGGACATCATCATTGCCACCGGCTCCGAGCCGACGCCCCTGCCAGGCGTGACCATCGACAACAAACGTATTCTCGATTCCACCGGCGCGCTGTCGTTGAGCGAAGTGCCCAGGCATCTGGTGGTGATTGGCGCGGGGGTCATCGGTCTCGAGCTGGGCTCGGTCTGGCGGCGGTTGGGGGCGAAGGTGACGGTGGTCGAATTTCTCGACCATGTCGCCCACGGCACCGACCTTGAGGCGGGCAAGACGCTGCATCGCTCACTGTCGCGTCAGGGGATGGCGTTCAAACTCGGCTCGAAGGTCACCTCTGCCGTCGCCGCGGAAACCGGCGTCACCCTGACCGTGGAACCCGCCGCCGGAGGCGAAGCCGAACAGATCGAAGCGGACTACGTGCTGGTGTCCATCGGCCGTCGCCCGGTGACGAAAGGACTGAGCCTGGAAACCGTCGGGCTGGAAGTAGACAAGCGCGGCGTCCTGCCCAACACGGGGCATCGCACGGCGGTGGAGGGCATCTGGGTGATTGGCGACGTCACGTCCGGCGCGATGCTTGCGCACAAGGCGGAGGACGAAGCCGGCGTGTGTGTCGAGCGCATTGTTGGCAAGAAGGGTGAGCTGAATTACAACCTGATCCCCAATGTCATCTACACCCAGCCCGAACTGGCCAGCGTCGGCAAGACGGAAGAGCAACTGAAGGAGGAAGGTCGCGCTTACAAAGTCGGCAAATTCCCGTTCAGCGCCAACAGCCGCGCCAGGGTCAATCACGAAACGGACGGCTTCGCGAAAGTGCTGGCGGATGAGCGCACTGACGAGATTCTTGGCGTACACCTCGTCGGCCCAAGCGTCAGCGAGATGATCGCCGAGTACTGCGTGGCGATGGAGTTCGCGGCCTCTGCTGAAGACATCGCCCTGACCTGCCACCCGCATCCGACAAGGTCCGAGGCGCTGCGCCAAGCGGCAATGGCCGTAGGGGGACATACCACGCAGGCTTGAAGTACGCGGCCAAAATCGGCCGCGCGAGCAAGACGCTGAAGCAAAACAGGTTGTGCCCTGAAACGATTTTTTTCCCCGTTGCGCGAACAAGATGCCGAGATTGTTATCTGTTTGTTGGTAATTTGCGTTCAGCAAGGATTGGGAAAGCGCACTTTTTTGTGCAGGAAGGCACAGCATCTTCAGAGGCTTCACCATATGAATCGCAGGAATCTCTTGAAAGCGTCCATGGCGCTGGCAGCCTATAGCGCGCTGCCCGCCTCAGGTCTTTATGCGGCACGCGCGCTGGCTGCGGCGGCCGATGGCGACATCGAACACTTTGACTTCAAGACCTTGCAGGACAACGCCAAACAGATGGCCGGCAAGCCTTACGTCAGCACCAAGCAGAACCTGCCGCCTACCCTGGCGAACATGACGCCTCAGCAGTTCAATGCGATCAAGTACGACGCCGGTCACTCACTGTGGAACGACGTGAAAGGCCAACTGGACGTGCATTTCTTCCACGTCGGCGCAGGGTTCAAGACGCCGGTGCGCATGTACAGCGTCGACCCGGCGACCCAGCAGGCGCGTGAAGTGCATTTCCGCCCTGAGCTGTTCAACTACGAAGCCAGTCGCATCGACCAGAGTCAGCTCAAGGGCGACTTGGGCTTTGCCGGGTTCAAGCTGTTCAAAGCCCCCGAGATCGCCATCAACGACGTTCTGTCATTCCTGGGCGCCAGTTACTTCCGCGCCATCGACAGCAACAAGCAATACGGTCTTTCCGCGCGGGGTCTGGCGATCGACACCTACGCCCATCGCCCCGAAGAATTCCCTGACTTCACGCAATTCTGGTTCGAGAAACCGACCAAAGACGCCACGCGCTTTGTGGTCTACGCGCTGCTGGACTCTCCCAGCGCGACGGGCGCGTACCGCTTCGACATCGATTGCCAGGCCGACCGCGTGGTGATGGACATCGATGCGCACATCAATGCCCGAGCCGACATCGAGCAGTTGGGCATTGCGACCATGACCAGCATGTTCAGCTGCGGCACACACGAGCGCCGCATGTGCGACACCCTTCACCCGGAGATCCACGACTCCGACCGGCTGGCGATGTGGCGCGGCAATGGCGAATGGATCTGCCGCCCGCTCAATAATCCGGCCAAGATCCAGTTCAACGCCTTCGCCGATAAAGACCCGAAAGGCTTTGGCCTGGTGCAGACCGACCATGACTTCAAGACCTACCAGGACACCGTGGACTGGTACCACCGCAGGCCGAGCCTGTGGGTCGAACCGACGACGGCCTGGGGCGAGGGCTCAATCGATTTGCTGGAACTGCCGACCACGGGTGAAACCCTGGATAACATCGTCGCGTTCTGGAACCCGAAAGTGCCGGTCAAGGCCGGCATGTCGATGAATTATGGCTACAAGCTTTACTGGAGCCCGCTGCCTCCGGTCAGCACACCACTGGCTCAAGTGCACGCGACGCGTTCAGGCATGGGCGGGTTCATCGAAGGCTGGGCGCCGGGCGAACACTACCCGGAAGTCTGGGCGCGGCGCTTTGCCGTGGACTTCAACGGCGGCGGGCTGGACCGACTGCCGGAAGGTTCGGGCATCGAGCCGGTGGTCACCGTGTCCCACGGCAAAATCCAGGATTTCAATGTGCTGGTACTGCCCGACATCAAGGGTTTCCGCGTGACGTTCGACTGGTACCCGACCAGCGACTCCGTGGAGCCGGTGGAGATGCGCATGTTCATCAAAACCGGTGACCGCACGCTGAGTGAAACCTGGCTGTATCAGTATTTTCCTCCCGCACCGGACAAGCGCCGCTACACCTGAGTGTGATCAGCTAATGGCGTAGCGGCATTCAGCTTGCTCGCAAGACGGCGTATTCGCCGCTGAATATTCAGCGGTGAATGCGTCGCACTTGTAACGAAAATGAGTCATAGAAAGCTATCGCCATACCCGGATTTCTTCTCTTTTTAACAGCGTCAATTTTCTATCCGCTATAACAATCAATGACTTAAGATTTATGATATTTAGCCACCACTAAATATGTCCGTAAATTTGACTAATTGATTGACAGCCCCGCGATCTGCGGCTGATATATCCCTGTCGTGCCGTTTGCGAGGGGACCGAAACGCCCTTCTCCTCCCCCGCTGCGACTCTCAAAAATCATCGCGATTGCATGCCATCGACGGCCATTGCCGCTCCTCTGGGCAGTAGCTTTTCCGCCCGGCGGCCTGCTCGCACGCTAACGCTTATCACACGTACAAATGCTCCCGAGGGGCTGCACATGATGTCGACTTCCCCCGCTTACGTTGAAAAACCTTCTTTGCTGTCATTCGATAAATCCACGGCGATCGTGCTGGTTGCGATCAGCCTGATGCTGGTCGAGACCTTTAACGGGGCTCTGCGTTTCTATCTGGATCAGGCAGGCATTTCCGTATTGCTCTATGCCCCGAAGGTCGCGTGTCTGCTGTTCTTCGCACTGGAGTTGCGCAGCTTCAAAGCCGGGCCGGGGGTCTGGCTGAGCCTGCTGGTGCTGTTGCTGTCGGCGGGATGGGCAGCGCTGAATGGCGCCCAGGCCGGGAACTTCGCATTTGCGCTGTACGGGATCAGCCCGCTGCTGTTCGGGATCGCCTGCGGTGACCAGATCATCCGCCACAAGCGCCTGTTCATGTGGGCGATTGCCTTGTGCCTGCTGGCTTCGCTGGGCGGGATTGCCCTCGACCGGTACGTCAGTCTGCCGTGGAAGGGCTACAGCTACACCGTCGGCGGCACCGAGCTGAGCGCCAACACCGCATGGACCTCCGAAGACATGGACCGCCCGGCTGGATTCGCGCGAATCTCCAGCTCACTGGCCATCATCATCTCGGTTCTCAGCCTGTACCTGATGGCGACCCTGCGCTCGAAGTTGCTCGGGTTGGCAGTCTGCGTGATCGGCCTCGCCGGCGTGATATTGACCACCAGCAAGGCGCCAGCGTTGGCGTTCATTGGCGGTACCGGCCTGCTGCTGATGTTGCGGTTTCGCTGGACAGCACGGGCGACCATCGTTGTCGCGGTCGTACTCGGCATGTCGCTGCCCTTCGTGGCGATGATGACCGACTTCGATGCCAACAAAATTTCGGCCACCAGTTCGCTGGCATCTATCTATGACCGGTTGATCAACACTTGGCCCAACGTGATTCGGACGCTGATGGACGATGATCGAACGCTCACCGGTGTTGGCTTCGGGCTGGTTGGCAGTGCCGTGGCCGCCTTCCCGGTTCCCGGCGCCGACATCTTCATGGTTACCGACAGCACCGTGGTTTACCTGTGGGCGACGTTTGGGCTGGTCGGGCTGTTTCTCTACGCCCTGCACCTCCCGTTGTTTTTCATCCTGGCCGACAGCGTCAGCCGTTACGGCCAGGCGTTGCTGGTGACGGGTTTTTGCATCTGCATTGTCAGCTGGACGACCGATACGCTGGAAGTTACCCTCGCCAACATGTTCCTGGGCATGGCAATCGGCCATGCGCTGGCCATGAAATCGCGGGTTAGACAACCGGCCCCAAAGTCCCATGAGTTGCCCACGTGGAATGGCCTGCCGGGCCTGAGTTGACTGAGGCACTCCTATGAGCTTTCGCAGCATCGGCCTGAGCGGCCTGGCACTGATGGCCGCCCTGTGCGCTGCCAATGTCGCCACGGCCGAGCCTTTTATCGTAGGCGTTGCCACCCATTCGATGAATAACACCGGGCAACCGCTGCGCAGTCTTCAGATGGCGAAAGCGGCTGGCGTCACGTCCATTCGCGATGACGCCTTCTGGTCTACGGCCGAACCTGTACGGGGTCAGATGCAGATCATTGCGCCGTGGCGCGCATGGCTGAGCACTGCCAAGGGGCTGAATCTTGCCCCGATGGTCATTCTCGGCTACGGCAGCTCGTATCAGGGCGGCGCCAAGCCCCGCAAGCCTGAGGTCAAGATTCCGTACCTGAAATACGTGGACTACCTCACTCGCCAGTTGGGCAATCCGGTCAGGTTCTATGAGGTCTGGAACGAGTGGGACCTGGACGGCCCGGCCGATCCGCGCTTGAGCAATGACTACGTGACGCTGGTCCGGGACGCGGCACCGATCATTCGCAAGAATAACCCCCAGGCGCTCGTACTCGCCGGTGCCGTAACGAGCATGGGCATCAAGAGTGGGTTCGTTGACCGCATCCTGGCTGCAGGGGTGATGAAGTACGCCGATGGCCTCTCGCTGCACCCGTATGTGCACTGCGAAGGCAGCTACCGCAACACGCCGGAGAGCTGGGTCGGCTGGATGCGAGATCTGGACCGTCGAATCAGCGCCAAGGTCGGCAGGCCGGTGCCGCTGTATCTGACCGAGATGAGCTGGCCGAGCCACAATGGCAATTGCGGCGTCAGCGCCGAGCGCCAGTCTGCGTACCTGGCGCGTGCGTACTTCCTCATTCGCACGCTGCCGAACGTCAAAGGCATGTGGTGGTATGACCTGATCAACGATGGCACCAACCGCACCGAGCAGGAGCACAACTTCGGCCTGCTTGATGCCGATCTTCGCGCTAAACCGGCTTATTCGGTGCTCAAGGCCATCAGCCCTTATCTGCCTGATTTCAACTACGAGCCGGCAAACAGCCTCCAGTCCGACGGCGTCTTCCAACTGGCATTCAGCAATGGCCGCGAGCGGATTATGGTGGCGTGGGTCAGCGGTCGCGAACACGAAGTCAGCATCAGCGCCGCGGCCATGAAAAATAAACCGGTGCGCATCCTCGATACGCAAACGCCGGATAAAGGCATGACCGACTCCGCGCAGCAGTGGGTGTGCGATGCCCAGCGTTGCTCGGCCCGACTGACGCTGACGGAGTTTCCGAAAGTCATTCGCCTAAGTCCAGACGCCTGACGACCGCACCTGTGCAAACCCGCCTGACCTGTCAGCGCGGGTTTTTTTATGTGCTGCAGATCCAGATAGTGGCAATACGACATTTACTGGACATGTCTTACTGCTATTTTACGACCTTGGGCAGACACACTGCCGGAGGAACGTATGGGGCTTCGAGGAAGATTCATCGTTGGCGGGTTACTTGGGCTGCTCATGCTGCCAGCAGTGGCTGAACCGTACGTCGCGGGCGGAGCTCAGTCGAAGCCGTATGCCTATGAAGACAAGGACGGTCACCTGGAAGGGATCTCCATCGACATCGCGCGGCGCGTGATGAAACTGGCAAACATTGACGTTACCTTCGTGATCTACCCGGTCAACCGCCTGCAGGCGATGCTGCGCAAGGGCGAGATCGATATCAACTTTGCCGACGCGCTGATCTGGAACAGCCCCGAGGAGCAACGTCGATACGTGTTCTCCAAGCCCTATTCCACGGTCAAAGAGCACCTGTACTTTCTGGCCAATCACCCTGCCCGCGGCCAGACCATCGCACAACTGGAGCACCTCACGATCGGCATGGTTCGGGGCTACAACTATCGGGCACTGGACCCGGCGATCGAGGAGCGCCGTTTGAGCCGGCTGGAAACATCGCAAGATGAAGCGCTGATCAAGTTGCTCCAGAGCAGGCGCGTGGATGCCATCGCCATGGTCGATGACATCTTTGATGAAGTAACTTCGGCCCATGACCTGGATCCCGGCCAGTTCGTCCAGGGCGCACGACTCAGCGAAGCGCCGCTGGTCTTCAAGCTCCAGCCGCAATACGCCTCGTGGTTGCCGCAGATCAACAGCGCGATCGACAGTCTGAACAAATCGGGCGAGCTGGAGCGGATTCGACGCAAGTATTTGCCTGGGGCGAAGGCGGCGAAGTGAAAGCAGCCCGATCAATGAGCCAGCAATTTTGTAACCGTGGAACAGTAGGCAGCGCGCATCCCAGAGCTCGAAAGTACAATGCCGACCTCAAAAAAAACCCCACCGTGAGGTGGGGTTCTTGTTACTTCGTCTGTCCTCGGGGGGAGGTGCATGCACCCGCGTATCCCGTGGCTAGTGAAAAAACTATATGGACATGGGTTTATTGAATCAAGGCCTCTTTTCACGGTTAGTCGCTGTTACTGCGAAGACGGCGCTCAAACTATTGCCCTGACTTCCACATTCAACCCCAACATCTCGCGGGCGGTTCGGTCGGCGTCGACGAAGGCCCGGGAGTAGCTGCCCGAGGACGGGACGTAGTGGTTGTAATAAGTAGAGCCTTCGACAAGAGGGCCGGTTATCCACAGATTGGGCTGTGCTTTGCCTTCGCTGTCGACCAGCACGCCCTCACCGTTCTCGCTCAGGCTGTGGATAATTCCGTTGCGTTTTAACGAGCGAAGGATCGTTGGCAGCGACGATACGTCACAGGGGGTACTGACGTGGGCCTTGATGATTCTGTTTAAGGGAACAGTCAGATTGCCAGCGAGAAGCACTGCGGTCCGTGCTCCGTCATCACTGTGGATAACTTGAGAATGTCGCACCCAGTGGACAACCCCCGCGTCGGCCAAGGCTAGCAGCTCCTGATGACGTTCCTTCTGCGGCCCGGCCACCATTCTATTGACATGGGGCGCATACTTTTCGAAGAAGACACTGCGTGAAATGCTGGTCAGCCCGCGGTTATCCACAACCCGACGCAGCTGCTCACGACAACTCCTCCACACTTCAATCGCGGCTTTGATAGGGCTTGCATCAAGCCCTAAACAGCTCTGCGCAATGTCGCTTTCAATAAATGCGCGCATGACCTGGGGATAATCCAATGCGTCAATGCTCGGCACATGGGGGTTATACACAGCATCGTCCAGTGGCGGCGCTTGAAAACGTGATGCCATTTCAGCGGACACCGCTTCAAGCTGGCCTGAGTCATACGCTCGCGCAATTTCCGCCTTGATCCTTACTGCCGATTCGCTCTTTTGAGAGGCGATCATTCCGAAGTATTCCGAGACCATTTCAGCTTTGATCAACGGAAGGACCTGCTGCTCGAAATCCAGTCCGGCAGGGTTTTCCGTTCGCAGATCAGCGACAGCCGACAGTGTAAAAATCAGCGCCGCATTAGAAGTCCGATGGGGCACGATGTCCGGTCGTGTGCGGTACGGCAGACCGCTGCGCGAGAACAAATAGATACGCGGCTCTTTTCCACTGGGCTCGTAGTGCAAGCCTTCCGCCCGTTTGCTGAATTGGCCTCCGCGTCCGACCGTCAGACCGGCCACAACGTCCATGGCGGTCAAGCCTACTCCTTCGATGCCAACCGCTTCTGTGGATAACTCAACACCGCGCGAATCAGAGTGTCGGTCTGTGGGCAGCTCTCTATGCTCATCCCGCAACTGACGCGCATGTCCTACTGTGATCGCCAACCAATCCACAGAGCGCTCTGCCTCGGCTGTGGACAGAACAAACCGGCCCATATCTGTATGTTCAATGTTATCCACAGCGTGAGGATGGTGAATGACGCGCACGTTTGTCGGCAGACTGCGAATAACTTCCTTGTAAGTCCACGCCAGATATTCCCCCAGCCAGCTCCGTGGCAGGAACTCATTGGGCTGTACGTTGCGTGCTGCAGATTTATAACGCAGACACCATTCGTAGAAGTCGGGTCCTTGGCGTCCCACTTTTCCGTCCAGTGCGGCCGTGTCCGGAAACATCGAGATCTGCGAGGCAACGGTGTTGAGCATCAGGTATTCAGGTTGATCGACGGCATGTAAGCCCGGCCCCGGGGGCTGGGGGTCAAATACGTTTACTTCGATGCGCCGGGCCGTATTGACCGCCAGCGCACAGATACGCTCCAGCACCGTAAGGCCGCGTGAGCCACACCCGACGATACCGATGCTGATACCAGGCTTTTCCGCACCTGGGGATAACTTTTCGGCCGCCAGCGCTGCGCTCAGTTCCATCTCAGGGTTTCTCCGAAGAACGATTCAATAGCCACGCCACGGGAGTCAGCCTGCGCGGTGTCAACGATGAATTTGCTCAGCGTCAGGTCGAGTACGCCCAAGCCGAACGGCGAGAAAATCGAGGGCTTTGCGGGATCAAGCTCGACCTCGCCGCGGATGAGGCCAGCCAGCGTGCCGTTCATGAAAGCGCGTCCGCCGGTGAGTTGCTCAGCCAGGTGCGGCGACGTATTGGCCTTCATACAGTGCTCGATGTCGTCACAGAGGTTGTTCGCCTCCAGCAGCAACTGCGGCGCGATGTCCCGCAACGAAATGTTCAGCACGACCTGCCCGGCGCGAAACGCCATTGGCGGTTTGACGTAGGGCTCGCCAGCCGTCGTGGCGAAGATCACCAGATTTGCCGCGAGCGCTTCCTCCAATGACCCGGTGCGGGCTGTGCATAAGTCGGTATTTTCGATGAAGCCAGTCAGAGCATCCGCAGACGCTAGGTCGAAATCATGCACAACGGCGTGGCCGATGTCCCACCCTTCGACGCAGAGCATTCGGGCGATGTTGCGGGCAATCACTCCGGCACCGATAAATCCTACGGACGCGGCCTTGCGTGACTGACCGTTGAGCCAGTAAGCGCCTGACACCGCCGACGCTGCCGTGCGCACCGCGCTGATTTGTGCCCCTTCCAGGCACGCATAGGGATAGCCGGTGTTAGGGTCGTTGAGGATGACCACGGCTGATGCCCTCGGTTTCTGCTGCGCGACGTTGCCGGGGAAGCTGGAGATCCACTTGATCCCGGCCACGGCGTCCTCTCCCTCCATCGCCGCTGGCAGCGCGATGATCCGGTTGGCAGGTTGTTGAGGGAAACGCAGAAAGTAGCTGTCCGGGTTGAGCGTCTGGCCGTCATGGTGCTGCAGATACACCTGCTCGATGCGCCGCACCATGTCGTGGGCGTGGCTGTCGAGGATGTCTTTGATGACAGCGCCGGGGATCACATGGAAGTCAGACATTCAGCGCTTCTCCCTCGAAGGTGTGAACGTACTGCTTCAGATACCGAGTGATCGGCTGCGAAACCAGCGCGGTCAACTCTGCGCGCCCGAACTTCTGCATGACCCACTCATCGTTGTAGATGGTCTCCAGATAGCGCTCGCCGGCGTCCGGTGATATCGCCACGACAACGGCGTCTTTGGGAATTCCCAGCGAGGGTGCTGCCAGCCCGGCCACCACGGTCCCGGTAGAACCGCCCGCCAGCACGCCATTGGATTTCGCCAGCCAGCGACACATGGCGACGGTGGCGCGCTCATCCACCACTTGCTGCTTGTGCAGGTGGTGGGCGCGGAAGATCGGCGGCGTCTGGCTGGAGCCGAGTCCTGGAATGAAGCGCGGGCCGGTCGCCTGACCGAAAGTCACCGAACCAACGCTGTCTACCGCGATGATCTTGGTGCGCGGCGAATGCTTGCGGAAATACTGCACACAGCCCATCAAGGTGCCGGTCGTTCCGGCGCCGACCACCAAGTAATCCAATGCCGGAAAGGCGATATGAATCGACCGCGCCGTGGTGTGTTCATGGGTCTTGGCGTTGGCAGGATTGCTGTACTGGTTAAGCCACAGATGCCGGGGATCGCGGGCTACGGCATCGCGAATGTAACGAATGCGCGTGCCCAGATAGCCGTCGTTGTCATCGCGCTCGGTGACGATAACGATCTGCGCACCAAAGGCTTCCATCATCTTGATGTTGTGCAGGTTGGTGTTGGGGTCAACGACACAGCAGAAGGTGTAGCCGCGCTCGGCGCAGATCATTGCCAGCGCCACGCCGAGATTTCCGGACGAAGACTCGATCAGCACCGTGTCCTTGTGGATAAGTCGGCGCTCGGTAAAGGTGTCGATCAGGCCGATGGCTGTCTTCATCTTGATTGAGCCGGCTGGGTTGCAGGACTCGAGCTTTAGATGCAGGTTTTCAAAACCCAGGCCTTTTACCCTGACGAAGTTCGAATCGCCGATGATGTGGGAGATGAAATTCATGGCCGTGCCTCGACCGGTGCGGGCCGGGTGTAGCCCGGCATGGTCACCCGCGGCGCGTGCTGCCAGGGTTGGGTCGCCAGCAGCGCATCGGTCAGGTGCTGCGCCCGTAAGGCAACCATGGAAAACGACTGGGCGTCGCTGATGCCGTGGGTTTTTTCCGATGTGCCGTTCGCCAAAATCTGCACGCCCTCGCTGTGCTGCAGGGCAACCCGGTAATAACGGTCGACCGCCAGCGTGCCGTCCTCATCGCGGACCAGCCAGGGTTGCAGCAGGGTCAGCAGCGGTGGCACGGCGAGCTGCTCGTAGCCGGTACCCAGGACAATGCCGTCGACATACAGCACAGTTTCAACACCAGTATTGCTGTCACGCAGCACCACCGAATAGGCATCGCCCACTTTTTCCACCGAAGTCACTTCGGACCACGCATGCAGATTCAGACGTCGGTGTCCCGTCACCTCGCCTTCGTACAGGAAGGAGTAAAGCGCCTGACTCTCGTCGACATCGATGCCTGCGTAATTGGTCGACCGGATCTCTTCGAATACCCGGCTGCGTCTGCCGGGCTCAAGGTCGTGGAAATAGTCGATGTGCTCTGGCAGGAAGGCCATGTTGGGAAACTGCCCGAGCTGTCCCACCTTGAAACCCACGCCGCGGTGCACCGAATGCACCTGCGTGGTGGGCGCGGCGCCGAGCAGGTGGGTGACCGCCTCCCCCGCGCTTTGACCCGAGCCCAGCACCAGCCACCGCTGCGCGATGGGACCGCCGCCGAGGTGGATGTTTTTCAGGTACCGGGACGTGTGAAAGACACGACCGCCGAGATGCGCGCTGAACGGCTCCGGTATCCGGGGCAGGCTGCCGTGGGAAAGCACCAGCCGCTTGGTGCGATAGGTGCCTTTTGCAGTGACGACATCAACGCCCTTCAAGATGCCATTTTCCGCCACCGGCAACACGTCGAGCACGCCTTCGTCGTAGGCAACGTAGTCCTTGAGTTGTGCGGCGACCCAGGCGATGTAGTCAGACCATTCCACCCGGCTGGCCGGACGCCCGAGCAAGCCGAATTTATGCAGACGACCCTTTTCCTTCAGGTACATGGCGAAGGAAAAGCGGCTGCGCGGATTGCGCGGCGTCACCAGGTCTCGAAAGACATGGTGGTTGATGTCGGTGCCCGCCAGCAGAAACGCGCCATGCCAGGTTGAATCACGCCCTTTTTCGAAGAAGCGCACGTGCTGGAAAGGCTTTCGGCCGCAATCTTCCGCCTCATCCTCTAGCGCACAGGCCAGTGCGATACCGGCCGGGCCGAAGCCGATCGAGACGACGTCCAGCGTTTCACGCACACCTTCGATTTCATACTGAGTCATGGTCATTCTTCCTGAAAGTTGCAAAAGATGTGGCGAGCTTTTGGGCAGGACGCTTCAACACAGCAGCCGCCGCTCATGGACGTGCTCGTCGGTGTAGACCCACAGCGACACCCGGGCGTAATCGTTCTCCCCGTCGCTGAAACTGACCGGGCCGGCAGGAGTGGCAAAGTAATCAAGGCGCAGTGCGTCCAGCAGTCCGCGCTGTTCAGAGGCGGCTCGGTCCACCAGGGCAAACGCTGCAAGCGTCTCGACGGCGTATACCGGCGCCTGTTCGAAGTAGATCTGTTGATAAGTCGCATCGAATGACTGCGCCTCGGCCAAGTCGCCCGCGATCGGAAAGCTGATGACGTACACCGTGCCGGTTTTCGCCATTCCATCCACCAGCGCAGGAGACGCGGCATCGTCGGTGAAGAAGATCGGCAATCCACAGCCAGCAGCACGGTTATCCACAAGGAACTGCCGGCTTGCTTTCAATCGCCCGCAGAAAACCAGCGCGTCGGGGTTATTCACATCGCCCACCAGATCGGCTGTGGATAACGTCGCCGCTGCGTGAAGTTCATGCATCTGCTGGCGCCCGTGCAGGCTCGGATCAGTGAACACAGCGAGGCGGCGCAGCCCTTCAGATTCGGCGAATTCGATCAGGCGCGTTGCCAAGAGTCGATCAGAGGCACAAAGGCGAAACGTGGTTTTCCCAACGCCGGTCAACGCTGCACAGGTGGATGCTGGCAAGATCAGCGGAATGCCGGCCTGTGCATAACTTTCTGCCGCAGCGGCGGCAGAGTCCGAGGCGAAGTGACCAATCACAGCATCCACCTTCGCGTCGATGAAATGCCTTGCCGCCGCACGGCCGCCCTCCGCGCTCGCGCCGTCATCAAAGTAAAAATGTCGCGCGCGTCGCACATGGGGGAACAGGTGGCTGGACAGGTACACGCTACGCAAGAAACCGCGCGCGTGCAGCGTGGTGCCAACGTCGAGTGCCGCGCAGATACCCAAGCGCATCATGACAACGCCACCTCGGCGAACCGCGAAGGGCGGAACGCTTCCATGACCGATCGGTAAGCCTCGTCCATCGAAACACCGGACATCAAGCCACCCAGCTCGAGCGCCAGCAGCTCGGCAACATTCGGTGCCATTTTGAAGCCGATGCCGCAAAACCCGGTGGCGAGAATCAGGTGGCTCTTGGCGCTGGAACGGCCGATCACGGGGCGGCCGTCTTCGGTGTACGCGTCCCAGCCCACCTGCGTGACCACCGGCAGACTGTGGTGCCTGTCGTAGCCGAGACGAGACACTCGGTCCATGACGTCTTGCTCGTTATCCAGCGGCGCCATGTTCAGCTGATCCGCATGTTCTGCGCGCTGGCGCCGCTGGCCGCCCACTTGCACGAGATTGCGTCCCAGCGGGAGCAGGTAGGTATTCAGGTGGTGAGCAATGATCGGCATGCTCGGGGCCTGGTCGCAGCCGAAGCGCGTGAACGGAATCGTCCGCGCGTGCACGGCGTTGTGCGGCCGGGGCATCGGGCCACTGGCGCCACAGGCATCGACGACCCATGTCGCTTCCAGGCACAGCTTGCCGGCATGAACCTGAACATAGCCGTCCAGTTCGACGCAGCGGTCGACGGCCAGGTGATCGAGGTACGTCGCTTTTTCACTGACGTAGCGGCATAGATTCGACACCGTGACGCGGGCATCGACCGTGCCGCCATTGCGTTCGATAAGCAGGCATTCGCCGACACAAAACGGCGAGAAACGGCCGTTATCCAGTGCATCGACAGACGCGTGCAGCTCAATGCTTTCGCAGCCATCGCTGTCCACCGCTTCCAGGTATTGCCCACACACTTCGGCGCTGGCGATGTAAGCGACGCCACTGCGATTCAGTGCGCTCTCATAGAGGGCGTGGACGATGCCTGGATTGCCGTAACGTGATCCGCGGCGAGTCAAAGGACGCATCGTGGCGTCCAGCTCCAGACCGCGAACGATGCCGCCCGTGTCCCGCGTTGCGCCCTGGGCGCCAGCGATGCCTTTCTCCATCAGCGCCACATCGAGGCCGCTTTCAACCAGTGCCGCTGCGATCGAAGCGCCCATGATGCCGGCTCCGATCACGATCACATCAAATGAAGTTTTCATCGTCGTCGCCCGCCTCTCGGTCAGATTTCGTACTCGACCGCACTGACATACACCAGCTGCTGCAGGACTTCGTTTTCAGTAAAACGGCAATAGCGCAGGATCTGTTTCGCCAAGTCCGGGAACACGGGTGCGCCGATGGCACCGATCAGGGCCATGTACGGCAGAATCCGCTTGCCGAGGGTCTGCCGATCACGGGCGGCGTTGATGATGTCCGACAGCAGCACCGCGAGGCCCTTCATGCTGAAGTGATCCACCGACGTCACTTCGAACCAGCGCGCAACCAGAATCTTGAGGGCCGCCGCGTCCGCCGCACTGACTTTCAGGCTGTCGCCGTCCACCCGTTCGCGCTCGGCCTGGGCGGCCAGCTTGACCAGCACCTCGTTGAAGGTTTGCTCACGCCAGGCGGAGAACTTCTCGACATCGAAATCATCCGTGTCCTGCTCCGGCGCGATCAGCGCCAGATAGAAGCGTGCGCTATCGGTGCAGGCGTCTGCCACCAGGTCCCGCGCCCAGATCGCATAGTTGCGGCTGGTGGAAAGGTTCTTGCCGTTCAAGGTCAGAAACTGGTTGGTGTAGAAGGTCTGGCGCAGGCGATAGCTGTGCATGGTCTGCAGCAGCGAGGGGTAAACCATCATGTGGCTAAAGGCGCAGTCGTAACCGAGAAAGTGCACCAGCCGGCCTTTGCCGGAGCGGCAGTATTCGTCGTACTCCCACGGCGCAAGCTTGTGTTCATTGAGGTATTCGCGGAAGGCAGCCAGGTAACCGGACAGGCCCATGACCCAGGTGTGTATGCGCCGGCTGCCATCGGGCTTGAGATCCAGTCCGCCGTCGTAGGGACGGGTTATGCCCCAGTCCGCCGGGCCGATGTCGAACTCTTCCTCCAGAAAGCGGCGAATGTAAGGCCGCAGCGGCGCATGTTCGAATGTGCTTTTGAGGTGGTTACGGAAGTTCGACAGCGCCAGAAACTCACGCTCTATCGGCCGCCAGAGCATAGGCGCCGCGCATAATTTGCAGCGGAAGTTACTCATCTTCGAGGCATTGGGGGTATGGGCGCATTCTTCGCACTGGCTGGCATCCGAGTCTGAGCCACAGTGATCACAATTGCCCCGCCCGAAGGCTTCGTAGCCCCACTTATCACAGTGCTCGCAATACGGTTCCGGGCTGACTTTTTTGTAAATGGCCCCCGCCTTCACCGCGTACTCGTACATCTCCTCCACGGCGTTCTTGAAGTAACTGTTGCCGAACGGGCGCATCCAGAAATCCACCTGGATGCCCATCTTCTCAAGCGTGTCGTTGATCTTGTCAGTGTTCTCCAGCGCCAGTGTTTGAGGCGCCTGGTCCAGCTCGATTCCTCGCCGCAGCATGTAGGATTGATAGTCATCGGAGTATGAGACGAGGGTGCAGTCGTGGCCGCGTTGGCGTTGGGCTCGGGTATAGATGTCCGCTGCCAGAAAAGGCCCCGCCATATGACCAATGTGTAAGTCACCATTGGGGGTCGGCGGCGTGATCGTAACCAGCAACTTGCCCATCACGACGCCCTCTGATCGGACACGTCATGAACCGTCGCTTTGTGCAGGGCGAACTCATTGGCGGCCACGGCCTGCCGGGCGTCTTCATCGAGGAAGCGATTGGCGGATTCGCGATCCCACCATACGACGTAGAAGTGGAAGTCTTCGTCAGTGTCGTTAAATACATAGTGATCGGTGTGTTTGGGAATGGCAGCAATGTCGCCCATGGTGAACGGGTATGTTCGATCCCCGACGATCAACTGTGCGGTCCCTTTGATGCCGATAAAGAATTCCTGGTCTATCTGCGTGTGGGACAAGGATTTGGTGTGGGGCCGCACGACACACCAGCCGCCGCCGATGGGCGTCGGATATCCATTCCACGGCAGCAGCCTTGCGCCATCCAGGTCATATTCATGAACCAGTTTGTCCCACGCCATGGGACGAAAAATATCGAAATCAGTCATGGGGTTTTCCTTCAGCCGGAGCATCCTGCTCGCTGTTTTATCGGCGCCAGGCTGAGCTGACGGGCGCGTATTAGCTAAGGAATAAACTGAAGAAAAGTAAGTGGCGGGGCAAACTAGAAATCCGCAATCAGCGGTTAAGTCTGACTTAACGGGTCTCGGCTTAATTGTTTTTATAATCAACACGTTGATCAGTTTTACCCGTATGGGTGTATCACCCACGGACACTGAAGCAGGACTTAACTGCTCTGATAAGTAATCAACACTGTGTCGGGAACGTGAACGCAAACTATCGCGTGGTGAATTCACGCTGACTGACGGTGGCCTGGGACACTAGCCAGTCACGAAACTGCTTGCTGGACTTGGGGAGAATGGCTGTCTCGTCGTAAACCAGGTAATAGGCAATCGGCGTGTCGATCGTCGCGCGAAACGGCACGACCAATCGGCCGGACGCCAGCTCTTCTCGAATCAGCGAACGGCGCACCAGCGCAATGCCCATTCCCGCCAGGGCAGCCTCGATGACGCCGTTGGAATCCACGAAAACCGAGCCCTTGTGAACGGCGGCCTCGCCGTCTTCGATACCCACTGCACGGAGCCATAACGCCCAGTCTTCGCGGTGTTCGTCGTGCAACAGGGTGTAGCTTTTCAGGTCGATGGGGGACGACAGGTACCGGGAGTCCGGCAGCAAGGAAGGGCTGCAGACAGGCTGCAGTCGGTCGTTGATCAGCATCTCCACTTCCAGACCGGGATAACGGCCGAGGCCATGGCGCACGGCGAAGTCAACGCCGTCGCCGAGCAAATCAACCAGCCTGTTTGTGGTGCTGATCAGCACCTCGATGCCGGGGCAGATGGCCTGGAAATCAGGCAGGCGGGGCAGCAGCCATTGCATCGCAAAGCCGCTGGTGCAGCTGACAGTGATTGTATTGGGGCCGTTGTCGCTCATCAGACGCTGGGTGGCGTCGGATATCTGCCCAAGTGCGGGGCGAATGGCCCGCAGGTAGATCTTGCCCTCGGCAGTCAGCTCCAGGCGTTTGGTGTTGCGGATGAACAGCGTGACGCCAACGGCTTTCTCGAGCTTGGCGATCTGTTGGCTAATGGCCGCAGGGGTCACAAACAGCTCACCGGCCGCGCCTTTCATGCTGGCGTGGCGCCCCGTCGCTTCAAAACACAACAGCGCGTGCAGGGGCGGGAATTTCATGCCTGACCTCGGTTAAGAAAATCTAATGTGCTTAAGAAAAGCTCGCTTGAGCACCACTTCAGACACTGCTCAAATCATCACACCCTGACTCGACGAGCGTCAATCGACAACGTTTCGGTCGGCGCATCAGTGATAGGGATCAAGAAAGGAAACACGATGAAAGTGTCCGACTGTGTTCGACTGATTGTTCTGGCCGCCATCTGGGGCGCCAGTTTTCTCTTCATGCGCGTTGCCGCCCCGGTACTGGGTGCGTTGCCGACCGCCTTCTTTCGGGTGTTGCTTGGCGCCATCGGGTTAATGGTTATTCTGGCCATCTTCAGAACCCGCCATGAGTTCAACGGCAAGTTCAAATCCACCTTGATCCTCGGCATTATCAATTCCGGCATTCCCTTTTTGATGTACAGCATGGCGGCCCTGCTATTACCCGCGGGTTATTCCGCCATCCTGAACGCGACCACGCCATTGATGGGCGTGTTAATTGGCGCTGTGTTTTTCAATGATTCGTTGACGCCCAAAAAAGCCGTCGGGGTGTTTCTCGGTTTGCTGGGGATAACGTTACTGACCACGACAGGCCCGGTGACTTTCACCACGTCGGTGGTCATGGGCGCACTCGCTTGCCTGGTCGCGACCAGTTGCTATGGCGCCGCAGGATTCATGACCCGTCGGTGGATCGGCGACCGGGGAGGACTGGACGCCAAGCTCGTAGCCTTCGGCAGCCAGATCGGTGCAACGCTGTTCCTGCTGCCCTTCTTCGCCGTCTCCGCGACGGTCAACCCGCCGGCCACGTGGGGCGACTCGACCGTTTGGCTGTCCCTGGCAGCCGTTGGTTTCGTGTGCACGGCGTGCGCTTACATTCTGTACTTCCGTTTGATCGCTGATATCGGCCCGGTGCGTTCGCTGACCGTCACCTTCCTCATTCCGCCGTTCGGCGTCCTGTGGGGAGTGATGTTCCTCGGTGAAAAGGTTTCTGCGGGACACCTTTACGGCGGCGGCCTCATCTGCCTGGCGGTCTGGTTCGTGCTGAGCCAAAGCAAGCCGAAGCCGGTACCGGTCGCTCGGGACAGCGCCGCAACCACCTGAAAACACGTTATCCACAACTGACTTCCACGCCGGGTATGCACCCGCCCGGGCCCGGCTGCGCCTGACAATATCCAATGCCGGGTGATAAACACCCTTTTGGGATTCATCCGATGGCAACTTCTAGACGCTTTTCCGTCACCTGGCGCACGGGCAGCACTCTCACGGCGAGGTATGCAGGATGAGCAAAGCGATCCCGTTGATAGCCCTCCGCACGTTCGTTGAGGTGTGCAAGGCCGGAAGCATGAAACGTGCAGCGGATCAGCTGTGCGTGTCACCGGCGGCCATCAGTCAGCAGATCAAAGGGCTGGAAGACCAGATTGGCAGGCGCCTGTTCGAGCGAGACGCCAAGGGCATCCAGCTCACCCCTTGCGGACGCAGTCTGTTTGACGAACTCGCCGGCACTTTCGACGTGATCGAAAAAGCCTGGTCGCGCGCTGCACTCAAGGCGCCACGTCAGACGCGTCTGGTCATCAGCACAACGTCCACCATCGCAAGTTCGTGGCTGATTCCGGCACTGAGCGGCTTCAAGGAGCGCTGCCCCAATGTCGAAATCTCGATTCAGATCTGTAATGGTCTTTCCGAGCTCAAGCACGGCCACGTGGACATCTGCATTCAGCGTGAAACGGCAGCCAGTTGCGAAAACCACGCCACGCATTTGTGGTCGTCCTACCTGATACCCGTGTGCAGCCCACGCCTGCTCAGCACCCAGCGCAACATCGAGAGCCCGCAGGATTGCCTGACCTTCCCGCTGCTGCAGGACACCGAGCGCAACTACTGGAAGGTCTGGATGAACGCGTTCGGCATGAGCAATCGCAAGATGATTCAGGGCTCCAGTTATGGCGATGAGTCCCTGTTGATAAGTGCGGCCTGTGCGGGTCAAGGCATTGCACTGGTCAACAGCGTCTTTGCCTCCGAAGCCCTGCAAAGTAAACGCCTGGTGCAAGTCACCAACGCGACGGCGGAGCTCAAGTTCGACTATTTCGTGTACTGCGCGAAAGAACGGCGCGAAGAGTGGGCGATTGCGGAATTCATGAAGTGGGCCGTGCAGCAGGCGGGCAAGACCGCGAAGGGGCATGCGCGGGAGATTGAAAGCGCGGGCCAGGTGGCTTGATTCGGTTCGAGCAACCCTTTGAAAACATCTTTCAAATAAGCATGCGGCTCATGCCCACTGAGTCGCGCGATGGCACATTGGCCGAGGGATCGCCCATGCGACGCTGACTTCCGCTGCGAAAGCACCTCGAACGTTCGTTACGGACATCATAGAACAGCTGCGTGGCCTGCTCGCCAGTCAGAGTCCCTTCTGTTCGTCCCTGCTCGATCCGAGTGAGCAGCGCGTCACACTCATCTTCCAGTCTGGGCCGGTCGACCTTATGCAGATCGTTTATGGATTGCTTGAGAGCATCGAGCACAAGGATCACCTGGATCGCGCATTAACTGGGGGTCATTGAGACGTGCAGACATGACCCATTGCAACAGTCATTACTGTCCGGCTTGACCCGAGAACTGCTCAACGGCAACCACCACACTGTTGGCACCTTGCTGAATGTCCTTGATCACCTCGTCCGCCTCACTGGCCAAATCCAGCGCCGCCCCGGCCTGCTGCTTGCTTTTGCCAATCAAGGTCACCGCACTGGACGCCAGAACCTGGTTGTTTTTCACGACCTCGAAGATTTCCGCCGTCGCTTTAGTGGTTCGAAGGGCCAGGTTCCTGACCTCGTCGGCGACCACAGCGAATCCCCTGCCTTGCTCCCCGGCACGTGCCGCTTCGATCGCCGCGTTCAAGGCCAACAGATTGGTCTGGTCCGCGATGCTGCCGATGGTTTTGACAATGGTGCCGATTTCCTGGCTCTGGGCATCCAGTGCTTCGATGCCATGGGCCGCATCCTCCATCAAGGCAGAAAGCGTATTGAGGGTCGTGACGGTGTTCTGAATGACTTCGCGACCTTGCTGTGCGCTGGTATTGGTTCGAACCGAGGTGCCGTGGGCCATGCCGGCTGCCTCGGAGACAGCGCGCTCGCGGATGACCTGGTCGGTAATAACGGTGGCTAACTTGGCAATTTTGTACAGCTTGCCATTGGCATCCACGATTGGGTTGTAGGAAGCCTCCAGCCATACCTCGTTGCCGAATTTATCCACTCGGCAGAACCTGCCGGCGACATAGGATGCCTGTCTAAGGGTCTGCCAAAACCGATCGTATTCCTCTGACTGAGCGTCGGATGGCACGCAAAAGATTCGGTGGTGCTTGCCCAGGATTTGGGGAAGCGTATAGCCCATAGCGCTCAGAAAATTCTGATTGGCTGTCAGCACGACTCCGTCCAGGGAGAACTCGATAACGGCAGTGGAGCGCATCAACGCTCCCACCAGCGCTTCGTTCTCCCTTGAGGCTTCAATGGTTCGTGTGAGCACGCTGGAATACATAACGATCCGTTCGACACGCCCACTCTCACCCGCGAAAGGTATAACCATTGCTCGTAGCCAGACGTGTCGACCGTCGTGGCTGCACAGGCGCAAGGTACCGCTGTAATGCTTGCCTTCGGCGATTGCATCCAATGCGCGCCGCTGATGGACGTCGCCCTGCAGTTCAGAGGGACTGAACTCACGCAGGGTACGCCCGGACAATTCAGCCTGGGTGAATCCCAACTCTTTCTCGAACTGAGCATTCACCTCCAGGATGACGCCTCCCGCATCCAGAGTGACGGACACGGTTTCGAGATCCAGAGTTGCCTTTACCTGCTCCAGGGCTCCCAGCTGTTTTTCCAATTGCTGGATTCTATTTTTCAACCGGGTATTGAACATGAGGGGCGCTCGCATTGACTTGAGAAGCTATCGACGCGGCGAGGGAAACCTTGAGCCTCATGGAGCGTAGGAGGCCAGGGTGGGTGCAAAAGGGGTGCAGTTGACCTCAGCAAGGATGTAGGCAGGACGACCGAAGGCAAATTAAAAGCCGTGCTCATTAAGCCCACTAACCTATCCACTCAACCTCAAAATCAACTAGTTGAGCATGAAGCTCTGCCTCATGCTCGAACCAATAATCAAAATTTTCAATATCACTTTTCTTCAAGTAAAGATAATAGCCGCCAGTGTCGCCATCACGGTCGTTGCCATCGCAGCCGTGGTTGCTACTGTTTTGCAAAGGTTTGAAATCGAGGCCGGTTTTCTCGTTAAGGGTTTGGAGGGACAGTTGCTCGCCGAGCTTGCCATCATTTACCAGAGAGCCGTTCTTCCAATTGGGAAGATGTGACAACGGGATACTCTCAAACGTCTGCCCAAACAGGTCTTCAACTGAGCTGAGTTTGGGGGGCTTATAGCATCAGGGTAACCTGGCCCGGCCCTTTTGCACCAAGTGAACTGCTATTCAGCCACATCAACATCTACGAAAAACGTGGTCTGTCCCCTATCGTTTATCAGGGTCAGTTCCCGATTGTTCTATCTGTGCTTTAGCTGAAGAAATTTCTATAGGCCGTCTCAACCCTTACAGAAACGTCATCAGGCTTGAAAGCCAGATTCTCCAATGCAGCCACTTCAATAGATAACAAGGGATTCGCAACTGCAAGTGACTTCAACCCGCACTGTTGGCGAACCTTAAAAATTGCGAAAACTTCCAAAGGCAGCAAATCGAAAGGTGGATTTTTGAACTCAGGGTCCCAAGCCCCGCCCTGATCTTCGGAGTTAGCTAAGTGATATTGGCATACTTCGTCCAGTACACCGGCAAGCGTTTTCTCATCTGCCCAACTGTCTATCACTTTCTTGTAAATGCCGAGATCCACAGACTCAATCAGGGCAGGTGCACTCCCACCCGAATAGACAGAATAGAGCCACAGCATGAAAGGTTCGAATCGACGCTCTTTGAGATAGCCGGGATCAACAGCTCCATCAACAGTTAACATCCCGACAAGCACATCGGCGACCGACTCTGCTAGATCATGCCTATCCGCAGCAATGAAACCCGCAAGTAAGCAACCTGCATTGCTCAACTGATTAGTCAGATTCGGGGCGTTTCTAATGCCTTGAAGAAAGCTCGTATTAGAAAAGGTCTTAGCTCTGAGCATTAGCGCCCAATAGCGGTAAATCATCGCGCGGGATACTTCCTCCCAGCCAGAAATATCACCGGCACAAATAGAAACCTCTCCCTGTATACCGTGACAAACTGCAAGTATCCCCAATGAATCAGATACATTGCCCAACCCCTCCAAGGATTCACAGGCAAGATCCTCTTCAAGGTACTCAAGCTCTTGAGCCACCATCCCATCCGACTGAGACAGCCAGTGCCGATGCTGCTCTAGGATTCCTTCTATTTTTTTCATTCTGGTACGCCCCATCAGTCAATTACGCGCCCAAGGTGAGACCCGCAATACTTCACCCTGTAGGTCAACGCCGATCAAATTACCACTCACATTTTCAGGGGCACGCCTGAACTCCCGAAGCATCTGCCTAGCCTGCTGCTGCTCTGCCACGCTGATGCTCTTGTAACGACCTTGTCGACTAGCTGCCTGACCCAGAACATCCTCGATGAAGGTTGTCATGTTCTGCTGTCGTACAGAAAGATCTCCCACATTCCCCGTTCGCGAAGTTTTTACTTCAGTGAACGCGAGGCGGCCATCCGGTGTACGGCTGACAATGTCGATACCGTTACCACTGCGGTTCTGCACAGCGAAGATGTCAGTGTGGTTGTTGTCACGCAAGAAGACCTTGGAGATATCTTCACCTAGGTCACCAACCTGCTGATTGGTTAGCTTCGAAAGATCTTTACCCCGGGTGGCTGAAAACAGATCAAGTGTCGTACTCGAAGTAACGGCTCCACCTGTCTGACCTAGCCCTTTTGCACCTGTAAAGCTCGCGTCATTAGACGCTGGTGTACCGTCACCTACTACTTTTGTTTCACCCGATGGCAAATCGATTGCCGGTCCTTTTGCACCTCCAAAATCCGCATCGTTAGCAGCAGCTTTACCGTTATCTACAAAGCCAGTTTCTCCAGAAACCAAACCTGAAGGGGTTGCTTTCGCACCCGCCAGCTCTGCCTTGGCAGCAACCTTAGCCGTAACTTTTTCCGCCAGCAAGGCCCCCCCCTTCAACGCGCCACCACCGACTGAAAGAACCGCAGCCATATCACTGATCAGTCTTCCAGTTTCGGCTCCAGCCTCAAATGCACCACTGGCCCCGGCCTCCTCATACTGCGCTTGCAAGTGATCGATACGGTCGACGTACGACTGCTTGACCGAGTCCCAAACACCACCGCTCTCAACTACCGCTTTCAGCGCCGTATAAGTCTCCGTGAGATTACCCGCCGTGCGCACGATGCCATCAACGGTGTCGTTTAGCTCCAGAACAGCACCTTTGGCTATGCCTGCTGTAAAAACGGCATCCTGGGCGATATCAATCGCTGTCCATTTGGTAGCAGTGCCTGTCCTGCACACCACACTCGGACACCCTTCCATCTCCTTATCTCGCTGGGCTTTCTGCGCTTTGCTCAGGTAGTTGTTCTGAACAGCATTTGTCCCCGCCTGCGCCCCCGTCACCGCACCGCTCAGATCACCACCAGCAATCCCCCCAGCCAGCCCTGCCGCCAAGCCCGACAGCGCTGAGACCGTTTCTTTTTGCTGCTGCGTCAGATCCGCCGTTGCCGTGCCCGGATAGAGTTGG